>JADMIO012726863.1_pt1 | contig 149021 bp, 153 predicted proteins | sample 8958161 | NCBI WGS metagenome assembly JADMIO01 (sample SAMN16585339, study PRJNA669376) | soil metagenome | isolation source: Crop rotation soil | place: USA: Cullars Rotation, Alabama | collected 2011 | reverse complement strand
CGCGACAACTTGTCCACGTGGAATTCTAAGCTTAGGATCCCAATGTGCTGGAAAGCAGCAGTCCGAAGATAGCGACGGCGACTACGAGCCAGAAAACAACTCTGAGCATTACTTCAGAGCGCGCGCCTCGTCCCGCGAGCTGCACCGCTAGATAAAACACGATTCCATAAACGGCGAGCTGCATCGCAGTAAGTGCCGTTTGGCCGGGAGCTAGGCTGATTGTCCCCGGAGTGATGACCGCTCCGGACGCTGGAACGGTAAACTGAAGAAGTCCCGCCGGAGATTGGACGGTTTGAAAGATAGCCGCCGCGCAAAAAACCGCCCACAAAATAGCGATGTGCCAGATAGATGAAAAGCCGACGGTTGATCGCCGCCTTCGCTGAATGGCGACCACGCCCCCGTACACTAGCGCTGTCAGACCAACCAACATCGCCTGGACGCCCCAAAAGGCTGCGATGTTGCCACCGAATGGAACGGCACAGGCGACAGTCAGCACGGCGAGCCAAACTCCGATGGCATCGCTGACTTTGGATCGCTCTGCTCTGCTCATGGCTGCTGCGGGTATCCCAGTTCTGACACGGCCTTTTTCACCTCGGCAAGAAAGCGTCGTTGGTCGCTATCTGGCAGGCCAGAGACAACCTCGACGACCTTCTCGCGAAAATCGGGGGAGTTTGCGTAACGCTCAGCGATGGACCGAATGCCCTTTTTGCTCTGAGCGAGCATCGCTAGATCTTTCCTCTCTAGGTCAAACAGAGCGGGACTCATAAGAGTGGAATAACGCTCGGACAGATCCACTCGATACTCGGCGATCCATTGCTCAAACGGCGATACTTGGAACGATTGCTGAAGTGCTGCCTTGAAGTTTTCCGACTGGCCAGATTCCCCGGCCGCATAGGCAGCCATCGCCCAAACAAACCCGTTGGTTGGCGAGTGCGTTGTTATCTCCGTGTCGAGTGCATAACAGCTTCGGACAACGGATTGGCGCTCCTCCACTGTCCGAAGAAGCGTGTCCAGAGCCCAGGAGGTAGCCTGACAGTCCTGGGCGATCGAAACCTGGCCGTCGGATGAAAGCGGTATGGGAGGTGGTGCCGGGACGAAGGCGGAGACATGCTGCGCCGGTGTTTCCCCGTATGAGACAAACGCTTGTATCTCGCGGGCTGTCACATATCCGCCGCTCGCCACAAGCAGCAGCCCGCCCGCTATTAAGAACAAGCTAGATGCGTTCGCCATACGAAATCCAATAAAAAGGCGGGCTGCTAGCCCGCCAAATCAATTCTTGTGAAATTTAATATCAGACCTTGGTCTTGCTCGGATTGACCGGCGGGATCACTGGCGGCGGGCCAAATGAACCGCCGGATGACGTATCCGCGCCTTTATTGTCGTTGTTCGTCCCGGGGCTTCCCGAGCGAGGCGTAACCGGGCCCGGCAAAGCAGCCGTGTTGCTCGTCTGGCAGGATTTCACAGTCGCACTGATTTCCAGCGCCTGATTCTTCTTCGCCTGGTCGGAGAGCTTCCCCGCCGCGAGTGCGATAGCCTGGGCAATCTCGTCGTCAACCGCGTTACACTTGTTATCCTGCGCAGCAAGCGGCGCAAGCTTGCCGATCAAATCGATAATGGCCGCATCGTTGGCTGTGGAGACTTCAAAACCTGAAAGGTAACTGCCAGTCGCACCAATGCACTTACCCTGATTAGGGTTCTGCCCACCGTTAGCGGTGCTCGCCACGAGCGTGCAGGTGTCGACCACGGCAGACGGCGTGGGCGCATTAGGATCAACGGCCGCCATTGCCGCCGTGGACATCGTCATCAGTGCCGCAACTGAAAAGAGTATCGCTTTCATGAGAGTCTCCTTCAACAGTTAGCAGATTGTTACTTAGGTTCATTCGGCGGGTCAACGGCAAACTCCGCCTAATGGATCCTGAGTCTCTTCTGATTCATAGCGTTCTTCTAAGGAACTGCCCCAGCGATAACCATGTTGCTCACCAATGCATCACAACCAAGAAGCTTGCTGTTAGGAAAGAACTAACCAAAATAAAGGTGTGAAGATGTTTTCGAAGAGCCGGCTGTTCTTCCTGTCTCTTGCGTTCCTCTCGACCTCATTAGGAGCAGTCTCGCTCGCAGCAGATCTTTCGCCCCAGCCGAAAGGCCCGCCAGTGCCCAAGGACCGCCTGGCTATAGTTTTGACCGAAAAGGCAGCGCTTTACGAATTGCGAGCGGCCTTCAATGTCATCAGCCGGGATGACATCCCTGCCCTACTTTCCCAAGATGCGAAAACCCTAAGCAACTCGACATATCTCGAGGAGCAGCGAAACTTTGTCCGGCAAGATCTGTTGGCCGAAGGTTCCTATTATATTGTCTCGCTGCAGTACCTCGTGGAGTCCGGGGGCGCAGATTGGCCTCAGGATAAGGCATCGGCGGTTTATGAGAAGGACGCGGAAGTAAAACTCGAAGCGTTGAAGCAACGATGGCTTGCCGAGCTTCAGTCAGATGGCGAGGACCTTGTCGCCATTCTAGGGGACGTGGACATGGTCAACGCCTGGACTGAAGGTCAGCCGGCGGCGTCAGGCGATTTATCACACTTTGCGGACGTGCCTGACCTCGTGGCCGCTGCCGTGACGCAGGTGACGTCCAAGAATTAGCCGAGTGTTTACCGAACCCAGTAGCAATCAAGCAAGGCTGGTGGTTGACCTATAAGTTACCACCAGCGGTTTTCATAAAATATTACCCCTTCAAATAAAGGGATTTGACGCAAGAGTGGCGCAGTCTCCTCGCCAACAAACAAATGGAGACGTCAATGACTACCATTTTCAACCGTATTATTGTGGCGTTTGTGGTCCTGAGCGCCGGTATTGCAGTAACGACCACGAATGCCATGGCCTTTGGTCGGGTGCACGCACCCCTTGGCTACCAGCTAATGTGCCTCAAGAACCCATCGGAGTGTTCGGGGGGCGGGGCCGCGCGAGTTAGTGGCGACGTTGCAGTGATGGCGAAGCTTCGGCGCGTGAATAACACCGTCAATGCCACCATGCGTCCGGTCCACGACGGCGCGGTCGATGTGTGGACCGCCAACGCTTCTCAGGGCGACTGTGAGGAGTTTGCCCTCGCCAAACGTGAGCGTCTCATTCGCGAGGGCGTGCCGGCTAGCTCGCTCCGCCTGGCCTACGTTCGCACCCAATCGGGTATCGGACACGCAGTGCTTGTCGTGATGACGAGCCGCGGGGAGATGGTTCTCGATGTCCTGACCCACAAAATCAAGCCGCTCAGCCAGTCTGGTTATCGCTTAATGTCGATGGCGACTGCCAATCCGACAGTTTGGTCGTGAGCGAGCCAAACGTTCCTTAGGATTGTTTGGTCTTATCGAAATATCTCAGGCCATCGGGGGGCACCACGATGGCCTCGAATTTTAGACGGGGCCTGACGGGCTCCGCTTTGTTTAGAAAGGTTTCTACCGCCTGCCTTCCCCGCAAAACCGCAGCGACTTGCTCGTCCTCGCTAGCCGGATCTAAGGCTCCTGAGACGCTTTTCAGCTCTCTTCCAGGGTCAGATGTCATTTGAATAGCATCAATTAGCAATGGACGCAGATTAGCGCCACGCTGATCGATTCGAAATAAGCAAGAACGTGCTATAAGCTAGGCAAGATGAGCCGTAACGAGGCAACGGATAAATGGGTGGCTGCGTCTTCCGACTAGTGGCGACGCTGGGAACTGGGGCGAGTGACGCCTAGATACCAATCGACCGAGTTACTGCTGCCCAGCTCGATGTGACAGCCCAAAATCCGGTGCCTACCACTGCCCATGACGCGAGGGCTAAGGCCAATATCACCCAACCTCTCGGGATACTGAGGGTCTTCGACCCCTTGTGCTCAGAAACCTGCGTCGGGTGCATCGATATTACGGACATCCGTTGTACTCCTTCCAAGAGTACAACGCGTCCGTAAACCAATCGTTTGCGTGCTCGCTTGCTTTTGACCGCTCTCAGCCGTTCAAGCAGCTTTGGTAGCCGCGACAGCCCTCTTTGCCCCGCCGAAGGTAACTTGGATGAGTTTGGAGGCGTCCCTGGCGTGGATCACGATGATCGCGCTATCTGCCTCGGACAAATACTGAAGCGGGCCCGTAATGTCATCGGAGATAGTAATGGAGATCCTGGAAGTTCCTGGTGTGTCTCCTTTTTTCCAGAACGCTGCAACATCACCGGACGTCCAAGCATTGCCGATCTTTACCTGCGCACCTTTGACCTTCGTCTCATCTCCGTCGAGCAGCTGATCGTCGATGCCGGTGATTGAGAGTGCCGCGGCTCCCTTAGAAAGGGGGCCGGCATCTTTCGCGAGACGGTTGTCTAGCCGAAGTGTCGCCGCACCATCTGCCGTGGGAAACCGTAGCGAACATTGGGCGACGGGCTGGTCAGGTAGGATGTTCATGCTTAGCGACCAATTCGCCGGGGCCGCGGGCATGGTTGTTGACTGCGCGTTACTGTGCCGGGACTTACAGGAGCCTCATCACAGGTTTTCCTCTTCGGCCTATCGTGAGAAGCATATCATCCGTTTGTGTAGACAGCCGGCGTGGCAGGGAATTAAGCTTCTCCGGGGCGAGCAGTGCCAAGCGAAGTTTACTTGCGGTCATCCTGTCTAGCTGGATAAGGGTTCTTGAGGTCTGCGTGATGGAAGTTGCTTATCTTTTCGCCGGAACGGCAGCGGTTCTTCTGACGACAGTAGTTGCTAGTGCGTTCAGTGTCTTGCTCCCGCGTCTGCAACGGAAGACCGCCGCCTCACACCGGTACTAAGCGACCGAAGCGAGGCTTTCGCTTATGCGGCCGATGCGAGCATGCTCGATCGCGTGGCCAAGGCCAGGGATGCGATGGCGCGAAGAATCGACCTCGAGGCTCGGGTCCCCACGGACAGTTCTATTCACCTACCTCCATCGTCCTGACTCCCCGCACCCTTCACGTTGTTCGGCTGACAGGGCTGCGGCGGCGCGTTCCATCGCGAACACATTCTCCAGCATCATCACATTTCAAGAATGCGGCCACTTCTGACCAAACTGTAAGCTCCGGGTAAGGTGGACGGCAAGAACACGTGTCATCGTAATCCTGACCGAAGGCTCGGGTGCGATGCTGCATTTCATATTCTACGCCAGCTGGTTTCTGGGGTGGGGGTCCGTCGCAGCGAACCTTCTTTTTCGCCTCCGGCGCGGCTTGAGCATTGTCCTGCTAGCGCTCCTCGCTTGGTGTTTTGTCGCTGAAGGAGTTGTTCTCGTCATCAAAGAACACTCTCTTCTGCTACACGCCGCCGCCCTGATGGCAACGTTACACCTTTAGCGGCAATTCCAGCTTGCCTCGGCCTTGCTTTGATCTATTGAGATGCGATGCCTAGCAACCGCTCCACAACCGCAATCATCGCGGCGCTCATCGCTGCCACGTGTAGCACTTCGGACTTTTTCGTGGGGGCCGCCCGTGCTTCAGATCGCAGCAGCCTCTGGCACGTTGTTCAAGGTTGTGTCGCACTCAAGCAGACGACAGGCATCACTTTCCCCTGCACTGATGTGGAACTGCCGAGCACGGGCAACAACGGAACCGTTGTTCTAAAGTCACCACGCTACCCAACCGAGTTCCTGGTGACGCCAGCCACTCATGTCGAGGGTGTGGAGAGTGCGGAGCTCTCGCAGCCTGTAGCGGCGCATCTGTGGCAGGACGCCTGGGACAGTAGAAGCTTGGTGGAGGACAAGCTGGGTCGCACCCTCCCCGCCTCCGGTGTCGGGCTCGTCGTAAACTCCGCAGGTTCTCGGACTCAGGACCAATTCCACATCCATATCGACTGTGTAGCCGCTTCCGTAACGAAGGCCCTGGCCGAATTCGTCCGTGATGGAAGGTCGGATTGGCAGGAGCTGGACCAACCCTTAGCGGGCAATCGTTACATGGCTCGCCTTTTGACGGGCGCCGATCTCGCCGCCGACAATCCGACGGCGCTCGTGGCCGCTGCCTTGCCGCAAGGCAAGAGCTTGAGAAAGGCCAGCATCGCGGTGGTAGGCGTCGGTGAAGGGCACCAATCAGACGGCTTCGTCGTTTTGGCCAGCTTCACCGACAAGGCAGCCGAGCCACTGCTCGATCACCACTGCCGCTGAGGTTGCCGGCGCTGCTAGAGTACGTTCGCTCGGGGATACGCCGGATGGTCACGGGCCGAAGATGTTTCATTCCTCGCCTTGCGGCAGAGAATTTTTGAGCGCCCCTTGACGGCAGCGCAGTCAACCGTCGGCCTGTCATCTGCCTCTCGCGCACGAACCGGCTCGGAGCCATCGCCTCGTCCTCGGCGCAATCGGGAGAACCACTATTTTTCGTGGTTAAGACAGATCGTTCTAGATCGGGCCCGAGGGGGATTTACTTGCCATATCAGTTACTTCAAGCTGGAGCGGTTGGGGGGCAAGATTCTTGTTCTCGACCCAAGTCCGTCGGCACAGCTTGACCTCAAGAGAGCTGATGCCGGCGGCAGGGTCTACCGGCTTCGCCAGGCTGAAAGCGACTGACGCTCTCGCAATCAAGCAGCACACATCGCGACAAGAATGCTGGGTCCGGCGCCCGAATTAACGCTGCCGTTTTACTCTACAGGCAACTTCAAGTTGATCCCTAGTCGGTGTGAGGCAAAAGCTTGCGAATGGCATCAGCCCGGAGCGTCGATAAATTCGCTACAGTCGGGGCTGTCACCCAAGTTGGTTAGGATCGCGGAGCTTGAGGGCAATGCTCGACTACTCAGATGCTATGATTATCTTTTTTGTAGTGGCCGCGGCCGTGGCAATATTTATCCGCCTTTGGCTCGGAGAGCTTGGACCTCCGAGCGCGAAGAACGAAAAACCATAGCGATGAGAGCCAGGGAGGAGGACATGTTGGCCCAACCGAACAATCACGCGACCTTGCCGGAGCTAATCGCGAGCGCCTGCGCCTTGGCATCCGCATTGCGCTTGAAGAAATGGTTTTGGGGCGCGATTACGCAACGCGTCGAAGACATCCTGAGGGCTCTCACCGCCGAGGCGGAAAAAGGCCCGGCCTCCTCGTCCGCCACTTCATGATCCCACGAATACTGGAAATCGCGCTCCTGGTGATCGGCAGCGTCGCGATAGCCGTCGTATTGTTTGGTATGCTCCGCGGACTGCTCTAGACGCAGGGCCCGAGGCGGAGAATGGCTAAGGTTGGGCCTCTCATAAGGGCCCCGACGCGACGGTCACAGCGCCGCTTTGGCGACCAATGCAATGGCGAGCCAGAGACCTAGATCGGCGAGGAGAATAAACTGCAGTCTTGTCATTGACGTACAATGCGACACCGACGTGCAGGTTTCGTGCAGCTGGTCAGGGATTTCTGCCTAGTCAACAAATGAGGCTCGACCAGGCGGTCATCGTCGTTTTGAAGATCCGGCCGCTGGGGGTGCAGTCCCTACCCTCGCTTGTGGAATGCACTAGTGGGCAACGCTTCTGCTACGGCCCATCCGGTCGCGAGAGCGGACGCGACCATTCGTATCGGCGCACGATGCTGGCGCCGAACACGGTGGCGCTCGCATAGCCAAAGCCGACAAGAAATTCGTGGCGAGCACCGCAGTGGTGGCATTCGACTGTCACAGCTCCCCAGACCGATCCTTCACTGACGTTCCCGGTGGCTAGGCCGAAACGGGCGCCGCAGAAGGTGCAATGGTAAAGTTGAAGGACTGGCGGGATCGTCATGGGCCATTCCAGCGACCAACGCAGTGGTTTGCGCCCAAAATGCCTTCCGCCTGCCGCGCTGACGGAGCTGTTCACGGCGCATTCCCTTTGTCGCGCCTTAGATCCGATGAGCATCCCGCGTTTGGGTGACTACACAACCACGTCTCCCGTCGACCTCGCGTTGCCCAAGCCAATCCGATCGCCATGGGACGGCATGACCACCTGGGTCCGGTGGCCGAGCAAGTCATGGGCTCGCGCCTTGCCAGCCTCAATGTCGTCATCGCCGTCCGGATGCTGATGTAGTCACAGGCCGAAGTCCTGTTCTTTGCACCGCGGCTTCCATTGGGCCGTCAGAACCTGTGGCGGACGCCGCGGGACAACTCATCTATGAGATCGTGTTGCCGTCCGACCTGTTGCGGCTCCGACGGATCGAACACTTGCGGCTTGAAGTCTAGCTTCCGGCCTATGCGGCTAAAGACTCCGCAACCGTGACATCGACTTGGTTCGTTCAAGTGTAACTTGGCTGCCGCACCTCGTCGTAAATCTTAACAATTAGTTACCGAGCCGCGTGGACTCAGGGCTACTGAACTGTCAAATGTTGGCAGGGAATGCACGGAGCCGCCGTCCGATGTCGTACGATCCAATCCTGTTTGTTGAGACTGCGCCGGTACGCGATGCTCTGCGTACCCTCAACGTGCCAATATTTGTGGCGCGGCTTACCTCTGGATCACGCCCGATACTGGAATTGGGTACCCTCGAGCGCGGTGCCGAGCCGGTAATCTTGGCCAACGTTCAGCCAGTTCTCCGGAACCGGGGCATTTCCGTCCATGTCCGCGTACGTCGCCACAAGGCTTCCACGCTGCGCAAGATTCGTTCGCTCGAAGCCCTGCTTGACGCGACCGGCTCTGGCACTCTGGTTTTCGATCGCACCAAGGCACTGCAGCGCTCCGAAGCCATCCTGACGCTAACGCAGGGTCTGCGCGCCAAACTCGGACGCGCAATGCTGGGAGCGTTCTTCGCCGCGGAGCGGAGGACCCTTTTCCTCGTCCTGTCTGCCGAAGAGCGGGGGCGCGTTGCCGACGCTGCCGGCCGGCAGGCGCTGGTTGCGGCGGCCCAAGCTGCCTGGCAGGACGCTCAGGACAACGATCCGTTCGACGTCGCCCTACGCATCGGCTTTGAGGTTCCCCACGGGGCCGAGGTGGTTGCCGTTGATCGCCTCACGGCGAAGGCAGCGATGCTGCATGTGCTTCGCAACCCACTCAAGGGGCGGCTTGGGACGGCAGTCCTCGCCGCGCTCGCGGGCGCAACGATCAGTGTGCCGGCCGTGGCCGCCGATCTGGTCATGACGCCGGAAGCCCCCGCTACCCCGATCGCGAGCACCGAGCCCGCTGTCGATCAACCCAACTTCAGCGCTGGCCTGTTGGCCGGTGTGGCGCACGACCCGGTCCTCTTCAATCACCTCTGGGCCGGCCTTGAAGCGAAAGGCACAATCCCGCTCGGTGACCGCTTTGGTGCGCAGGTCGATCTTGGCGCCGCGAGCGACCAGTACTACGGCGCTGCGCTCCACCTGTTCGCGCGTGACCCCGCGATGGGCCTCGTGGGTATCGTCGGATCGGCCGAAAGCAAGTACGGCGTTTCGATGAACCGTGTCGGCGCCGAGGTCGAATACTACCTAAACGACAACTTCACGGTGTCGGCGCGTGCTGGCTACCAGGGTGGCTCTGCGCCGAACGGCGCGTTCGGGCGGCTCGACGTGAAGTTCTACCCCGACCCGAACTTGGCTCTCACGGGGGGCGTCGAGGCTCAACCGACCTTTGCCCTGGCGCGGGCGGGCTTCGAATGGCGGCCAGCGATTGACGGCCTTGCGGGCATGTCGCTGTCAGCTGACGGCAGCTATGCCAGCAACGGCAACTACCGGGCGATGTTTGGCCTGCATTTCCAGATCGGTGGTGGCTCAACGACCCTGGTGGATCGCGATCGCCGGTCGGATCCGGGTTCTGCGATCTTCAACGAGATCGACGTGTCGAGTGCCGTTCCCAAGGCAACGACCACTCCGCCCTCGTCCGGCTACGGCCCGCCCACCTGATCCAACTGGCGTAGTCTATGCGTCTACTGTTCTGCTGGGAGTTGGGCGCGAATTTCGGCCATCTCTCGGCTATCGCGGCGTTACAACGAATGCTGCGAGACACGGGGCACAATCTGGTCTTCGCAGTCGCGGATTTGCGCGCGGCCCGCGACCTGCTCGGGGACGAGGCGGAACTTCTGCAGGCTCCGGTCTGGCCGCGGTTTACGTCGCGCGGCAGCCGCAATGAAATCGCGAGCTTCGCCGACGTTCTCGTCCCACTCGGATTCTCCGATACTTCGGTACTTGGCCCGGTTGTCGATGGATGGCTGGGACTGCTGAAGGCTATTCGCCCCGATGTACTCATTTGCGATCACAGTCCAGCGGCGCAACTTGCCGCACGGGTCGCCGGCCTGCCGCTGATCACGCTAGGCACGGGCTTCACGCAGCCACCGCTTGAGTACGAAGCCCTGCCGCCCCTTCGCACCGACATCGCCCCTGCACTGCCCGAGATCGCCTTGCTCGCCAGCGCGAACGAGGTTCTTGAGCGCCGGGGCGCGGGTCCGGTCAATCTGTTGCCCGAGCTTTTTCGAGCTGACCGGCGCATCGTCATAGGTCTGCCCGAACTGGACCCGTACCGCTCCTTTCGTCGCGAGCTGCTGTGCGCTCCACCTGGCGGCTATTCGCACCCACTCCCTCGCGGGTCGGGATCTCGGCCATCGCACATCTTCGCCTATCTCGGCAGTGAACTGCCAGGCCTTGAAGCGAAGATTCAGGTTCTATGCGACCTCCCCTACCCGGTTGAGGTCCACGTACGCGGAGGCGATCGCTTTCTCCTGGAATTCATCCGGATGCGCGGCAAGATTGCACACGAGCGGCCAGCCAACATCCATGAGACGCTAGCGCGCGCGACCCACGTCGTCTCTCAAGGCGGAGCCATGCTCGCGTCCGAGGCATTTTCGGCGGGCCTTCCTCATTTGATTCTGCCTCTGTACCGGGAGACCCAGTTGAATGCCTCGCTGGTCGTTCGAGCTGGCGCCGGCACACAACTCGACCCCGAGGCGCCGGCGGACGCGTTCAGTGCCGGTCTCAACCTGTTTATCAACGACAGCGAGCTGAATCGGAGGTCGATGGGACTAGCGCGCCTGCTCGCTGAACGGCGGCTTCCTGACGCCGGGGACGAACTATTCGCGGCGCTCGAGCGCATTCGCTCAACGACGCAACTCCCGTGCCCCGAAAACTGCGCCCCAGTCGTATGACGTCTGGATGGCGGCGGCGATGAGGCAGGCGGCTAACCGACGAGCGAAACCGCCGGAGAGATCCGGCTTCCTTGTGCGAGCCTCGACCAAGTGTTGAAAAAATCTCTTGGGGAGGTGTCTCCAGCTCATCGTTGACAGTTGCCTAGATGCGATCGGTGCATCAGGCCGCTTGCCCAAATGCGCGTTTGCCCAACCATAGCGCCGATATCGGCGGATCTCCGACATCACGCTCGTCGCGAGCGCGTGAAACACCTGCCAATCGGGATCGATCCGACACCGTGCCCCAGCTCGAATGAGCCGCAGCGATAGATCGGTATCCTCTCCAGCTACGTCAAAGGGTGCGTCCTGGTTGAAGCCCCCGACTGCCTGAAAGGCTTGCCGCCTTACGGCAAGGCATGCGGTCACAAAAGACTGATCTAGCCCGCCCAGTGAATGAGGTCTGGGAAGAAGGTCGAAGCTTTCCTGTACCTCCCCTACGAGGCCGCCGCCCCTTTTAGCGGGGGGCAAGGTTGTTCCTGCGACAACGTCGAGCTCAGTTTGCGCGACAAGTGTCGCGTCCAACCAATCGAGCCAGTGCGCGGGGACCTCACAATCATCGTCGGTGAATACCAGGTAGTCCCCTCGCGCGAGTTCTGCTGAACGATTGCGCGCTGCAGCTATGCCAAGGGATCGGGGCAGTGGCTCATAGCGTAGTCCTCCGGTGAAGGGCGCAAGGATGTCGGCATATTGTTGATCGTGGGTGCCATCATTGACGACGATAAGTTCTCGATCTGGATGGGCGAGGATTTGAGGCATCAAACCGTCCAGCAACCGGCCCAGCCCATCAGGCCTGCCATGCGTACAGATGATGACAGACAGCCGTCTGGGGGCGAAGGTTACATCTGTTGAGCGCTCCCGGAGGAGCGTAGCCAAAGCGAAGTGCTCGATGACTTCAGGCGTAATTGGGAGCGCCTCCCGAGCTATGGCCTCCCGGAGCTGCTGACCAGGCGTCGTTTCGACCCCGACTTGTGCCTCCCGTAGGTCGCTCATGTTCGTTGTAGCGAAGCGAACGTAAGTTGCCGCCCGAAACGGCAGATCAAGCATCGGGCGACCGGAGCGGTACATCCTCTCGCGGTATCGGATGTGTCCATCCCGATCGATTTCCGAGCCAATGATGTCTGGTGCCGCCGCCACATTGAATGCCGCGCAGGAGGCGCATTGTTCGTCTAGCGAATGGACGTCGTAGGTGAGCGGCAATGGCGCCAGCCGGCGTTCGCCCAGGTCGAGAACGTAACCACGGCCTAGGATGCACCCATAAGGATGATTGGCGCTCAGGATGGCCTGGACCAGTTCGCTGCTCAAAAGATCGTCGCTGTCGCAAAAGAAAACAAACGTAGCCCCACGCGCTCGCGCATACCGTTCGGCAACTCTTCGCTTGAAGCTGGCGTCGACACGCTGTGCGCGCAAAGATGCGTCGGCTAGATCATATGTTGTCGAGACAAACTCAAACCTTTCATCCACTGGCGTTGTCAGCACGGGAGGATCTGTCCCGACGACAACAACTCGCCATCTCGGATCGGTCTGGGCGTAGATCGATCGCAAGGTGGCATCGAGCAGGTGACACACCATTTCCCAATCGCGCGCCAAGCGTCTGGCGATCAACGGAATGCAAACGACAACCGATCCGTTGTCCTTATCGGTACGGGATGCCTCTGGCTGCAGCCCGGCGACGAGTCCCGTGAAATTGAGGATCAGAGCATCGACAGCGGGAGACATGACTTCGATTTGGGCCGCAGCTCCCGCAGGGCTCAGGCCGAGCCCGGGCGCGCACATGACCTCGCCGTTAAACAGCACTTCGCCCGACTGCAGGACGAGGACCCGATCGGCAGCGGAGAGGCCGCCAGACCATCGATCCCCGCGGTGCAAAGTGAGCCGTTCTGTAGAAAAGGACCGCAGATACGTCGTTGAAGAAGGCTCACCTCCTACTATCAGTGGTCCGGAGCTGCGAACGTCCATGATATGCAGCGGAGGTGCGGTCCACGACAGTCCGACATGCGCTTCCGTCGCCGCGCTAGTCTCAGCCTGACCCGCTGCCCGGTAGGTTGGCGCACTTCCTGACCGAAGTGGGATCGATAGCGACTCCGCGTAGGGGGGAAGGCCATCCCGTTGATCGCCTGCGGACGTCCAGACTCGCAAGCTGTTCAAAACGTCTGTGTGACCATCCAAGAGGATGTGGGCCGGAGATCCAGGTTCGGGCGCGTCAAACGACAGGGCAGCCGCGGGAAGAGCGAAGGCGTTGCGCGCCCCCCGGTACGGCGTCGATGCAAGTGGAATACAGGCGGAGCGGCAATCGCCGGAGACCTCGATAGCCTGAATAATGCTTGGTGAACTCCCTTGTCCTCTCAGGCTCGCCGCGGGCGCTGCAAAAGACAGGACCATAACCTTCGCATTCCGGTTGGAGCTCTGTTCTATCGCCCATTTTGACTGAGCGGGCAAAACCAAGGCTGCGCCTGATTGGAGCGCGATCCGGGAAGAGTGCAGGCCAGGCGCTCCTAGCCTTATATTCAGCTGGGTCTGATCGCTCGCGGCGATGATCAGTGTTACCGCCGCACCATCGATGAGATGGTCGTGGTCGTTGTGAGCGCTGTCGGTTGGACGGAATTCTCCCCACCAATAGAGGATGTCGGGCCCAAGCTGCGGCGCCACCAGCGAAAGGGTGATTTCGCGCCTCGCGACCTCAAAGATCAGGCGGTTCAGATCGAGGTCTTCAGTCGGAGAAATGGCACTTGGTTTAGTTGCGCCTAAACGACACCGTCCGAAAATCCTTGTCTCTTCATGGGTAAGGACGTCGGAGACCGTCCTAATTGGAAAATCGGCCGATGACATCTGAGACTACCTTCCCGACTGTCGAGCACCTCGGCCGCGACACACGTGGACGCAACGGAAGCACGTCAAAGGGACTATGACAATCAGCTCGACTTTTCGCGGGGAGTTCAAAGGGGGAGATAAAGTCGCATGTCCGAACCGAGACTCCGCCATGGTGAGGCGTAACATTGATCCTTGTTGATTGCCTGGCTCCACAACTACCCCGCGGTAGCACGCCGGGACATTGATTTTTTCTTGCGCCGCCGCTTTCCTTACTAGCGAACGTCGAGGACACGCGACCGATGGCCGAAGCTGCCACAAAGGCTCAGAGCGAACCGTATGTTTGGGGCCGCATTTTGAACCGCGACCCTTTGGTGACGATCTCTTCCACCAATGAGAGTTGCCCGGTTGGTCTCATGTCTGTGGCCGGTGACGTTGTAGGCGATCAACCGGGGCTGCATCTGCTCCAGCCTGCCTGGACCCTTGAGGGTCAACAATCCCGAATGATCGCAGAAGGACTCAAAGCCGAATTGGCTGCACGACCCAAAGGGCAATTCGTCATGGTGGCCTCAAATGATCTTGAGGTTGCCGCCCTCTCTGAGCTTGGCGTCCGTTCTATCGTCGGCAGCGGCCTTCTTATGACAGATGAACGCATCTGGTATCCTCGACAGCCCCCCGCGGACGCAACCAGGTTCGATGCGATCTATGTGGCCCGACTGGACACACTCAAACGGCATGAGCTCGCCACTGCCATCGAAAGCCTTGCGCTCGTCTACGGGTACTCGCTCGATCCGGACAGTGAAACGTCATTCGAACGTACCCGTCGCCTTCTGCCTCATGCAACCTTTGCCAACCATGATTTCAACGGTGGCTCATATCGCATGTTCACTCCAGATGAGACCGCGCAACTGCTCGCCCGGTCAAAGGTCGGATTGTGCCTTTCAGCAGTAGAGGGCTGCATGCGCGCGTCGATGGAGTATCTGCTCTGTGGGCTTCCGGTCGTTTCCACCCGCAGTACCGGTGGGAGGGATCGCTATTTTGGAACGAACTACTGCCGCGTTGTCGACCGCGACGATCCTGATACGGTTGCAGCCGCGGTCCGCGAGCTCGCTGAGCTCAGACTGGACCGCGCCCGCATCAGGCAGCACCTCGGAGAGGTATTGGCATTCGAGCGCTACAACTTCCTTCTAGCTGTCAACGGTTTGGTTCGGCGTCACCTTGGCTTCCACGACGACCTGTTTCCAAACATCAGGCCGTTCGTGGGGATAATGCAATTCCAACGAGCATCAGAGGTCCGGCAATCATTGATTGATGCGCTGGGTGGGTAGTGCAGGATGGGACAGTCGGTTTAGCGGCGGCCTCTATCCGGGGTGGTAAATATGGAGCTGCGATCAAGCGACGTTTTCTCAAGACAATCGCCGGGCTGACCGACTCTGGACAGCTAATCGCCTTCTCGCTGGGCGCCCGGGTCGGTCTCAACCTCAATCAACGAGCCATTCTTTCTGCTCTTTTGTTGCGAAGTACCTCAGGACAGGGAACGGGCGAAACTCGTATCGCCTGTCGCCTGACGGCAGGAGATCGACGTCCGGTCGCTGAGCGGGGTTGAACAATCCCAAGACCGGTAGGTAGATCTTAGTGGCCTCTGGTGAGAGCCACGACGCGAGCCAGGCAAAAGTGCTCACCGGAATCGCCACGACGGATGCGTTGCGAATGGTCTGGAAGTCTTGCAGCCAACTCTCGCTCTGCAACCAACGCGCATTCGGTAATGCCGCGTGCAATGCGTCGGTATACCAGTTTGAGGACGTTTGCCCGATGAACACGGAGCGAAGTCCTGTTTCCTTGACCAGCTCTCGATAGTACGAGACCGGTAGGGGCAAATAATCGGGGTGTGTGCCTTCGAGGATGTCGCCTGCCCGGATGTTGAATACGATTTCGTTGGGAAGGATCTCAGCACCCGCTACAGGCGAAGCGAACAGCTTCATGAACTGCGATCTTCGGTCCGCAAAATACTCAAGCCGCTGAGCAAAGCAGTGGATTTCGACACCGTCGCAGTCCGACGTCCGAATCTTGGTAGCAAGATCTCTAAGGTCGACCTGGTGTCCCGTACCAGAGCTGATTGCGCGCTTTGGGCGGTCCATCGTTCTGCTGCGGATATTCCATTCGGGTATGAGAACGCCTGAGATTGGCGAGCCGGGGAGAAGCTGCTGCAATCTGAGCGCGAACATGATGCGAAACATCAGATTTCCAGTGAGAGCCTTGACCACATAGATGGTCTTGGGTGCTCTGGGCTTGCCAATGAGCACCTGGAAGGCCCGTGAGACTTGTGCAGCCACACTCCGCGGAGGCGATAGATCGCTCATCAACCCGGAATCGCTCCCTAGCGCGCCATATCGGCGCTTTGGCTGCAACAACACTCGGCCTCTCGCCCCCAACAAGCCGATCAGATACCTCGGACTAGAGCCTAGGGAATGTTCGCCATCGGCTCACTCGGTCAGAATCGAGCCGTCGGTCAAGAGCTTAAGGACCATCGAGGTCGGCCGCAGATGAAGGGTATCATTTCCCCGCGGACGGTCAGCGCCACGCATAACGCAAAGGACCTTACATACTCGAGCGGGGGATCGACTTTTCACTCACAGCGAGTTCGACTACGACTTCTGAGCCCAACCCTATCGAATATTAGCACCTAGGCGGAAGGTTCCCGTCATGTCCAAAGGCCTTAGTTTGTGAGCGGGCGTCGCATAGCGGTTTTTGCGATGTCCACGGCGCAGAAGTTTCATGCTCTCCGCCAAGTTGTCCGCGAGCTAGTGAGAAGGGGCGCCGAGGTCCGTTTTTGGACCGACAATAAGTTTCGACGGGATGTTGAGGCCGATGGTGCGACCTTCGTCGATCTCTTTGATCCGATTACCCTCGATGCTGCGGACGATGCTTCTCGACCGGTTCCGTCCCGTTACATCACGTTCGCGGCGCTACGTGCAGGAGATGTGGCCGCCTCGGCAAAAGCATGGGGCGCCGAACTCGTGGTGTTTGATAGTTTCACAGTGCTTGGCGAGGCCGTCGCTCGGCGGTTGGAAATCCCTTGGGTTCCAGTGTCGTCAGCCCATCTCGTAGATTCGGAGATACTTCGGAAGCGACTTGCCGACGATCCTCGAGTGATGACAGACCCGCGATGCCTGGCAGCGGTCTCAACGCTCCAGAACGATTTCATGATGACAAACGTCACGCGCTTTTCTCAGTTCTTCGATCCGAGCCCGTGGTTGAACGTGGTCTGTGAACCAGAAGAATGGGTGGGGCCGCACGAACGGGCGCGGTACCAGCCATTAGCCTGTTTCGGGAAGCTGTCGAGCGAGGCCCTCGAAGTTCCTTTCCAAGCTCGCACGGGCAACAGCCCACTTCGTATCTACGCCTCCTTTGGGACAGTCATATGGTGGTATTGGGCTGCTCAAGCGGCGGCAGCGTTTGAGGTCATTGCAGAGGCCGCTCGCGAACTTGGGGCCGAGTTGATAATTGGTCTCGGTGGCGGGCATCTGCCAAATGGTAGCCGGGAGCGGCTCGTAGCCGCGGGTGCTACGGTTCACGACTTTGCTGACCAGCCCAAGGAGCTCGCAAGGTCCGACATCTTCATCACCCATCACGGTTCGACCTCGTCGCACGAGGCGATCGCCGCCCGTGTTCCTATGCTGTCGTTCCCGTTCTCAGGAGACCAGCCCGATGTTGCGCGGGTCTGTCAAAGGCTAGGATTCGCACTTCCGCTGATCGACGGACTCGCTCGAGAGGAAATCGGTCCCCTCGATGTGTCCCGCGTAACATCGGCCCTCAAGGAGGTCGTCAGCCGGCGTAAGGAAATGCTCGCGGCTATCGAACAAGCTCGCGTATGGGAATTCACTGCCTTGTCGAGGCGACCTGAAGTTGCTCAGCGGATTCTGTCGATCCGATAGTCCAAATCTGCTGACGAAGCCGGGGCGCCGCGATAGACTAACGAGCAGGATGAGTGACAGCGGATTACCCAAGCAATTTTACGACATGCTGCTGGACAGCCAATGGTGGACGGCCAAGCAGATCCGTGACTACCAGCGCAGTCAGGTCGGGCAGCTCCTACGGCACGCCAAAGCGAACGTGCCGTTCTACCAAGGCCGGCTTGATGCAGTCGTTCGAGTCAACGGCGATGTCGATTGGGACCGCTGGGCGGAAATCCCTATTATAACGCGACAGGACGTGGTCGAACGCGGTGACGCCATGTTGGCGACCACGCTTCCAAAAGGTCACGAAGGTCTCTCGAGATCTACAACGTCCGGGACGTCGGGAACGCCTATCACGCTTACGTCGACCCACGTCGCCTTCATCGCGCTGAATGCCAACCGATTCAGGTCCTATCGGTGGCACGAGATCGACTGCGCCGAAACACTCTGCGCCGTTGTCAATGACTCGGCAGCGGCATGGCCGGAGGGCCGGATCGAGGGACCTTGGGGACCCGCATGGGACGCCGACGCGCTTGACGGGGCGATGATTTCAATTGACCGCACCACGCCGTCAGAAAAACTCATCGAATTCCTTGGACGAAGGGGCTGCAAATACCTAACGGCCGGCCCAAATCGCGCGTTCGCGCTGGCGCTTACGGCAATAAAGATCGGAGCCAACCTCAAAATGGCTGCGTTTCTTCCGCACGGCGAGGCCGTCGGCAACAAAGCAAGAAAAGCCATCAGCGAAGCGTTCGGGGCTCGCGTCATCGATCTTTATAGTTCGAAGGAAGCCGGGCACATTGCCTATCTCTGCCCCTCAGGGAGCGGGATGCATGTCAACGCCGAGACAATGCTGCTCGAGATCGTCGATGAAGCGGGTCGCCCGGTGGCGCCAGGCAAGACCGGCAGAGTCGTCATTACGCCCTTCTTCAATGCTGCACAGCCGCTGATCCGATACGACCAGGGCGACGTGGCTAGTTGGGGACCGGTTTGCAGTTGCGGACGACATCTGCCGGTATTGGCGGGCGTCGTCGGTCGGAGCACCACGCTCTTTTATCACCCTGACGGTCGCGTTCAGTCGTCGTATCTTGGAATGTATCGGCACCTTTTAAACGCGGAGGCTTGGCAGATCGCTCAAACTGGACCAACTCGGTTTGAGGTGCGCTACGTGCCAATTGACCGCCAGATTCCTGGCAGCGAACGCGAGTTCGCGGCGGTCCTTCGTCGGGCTTACTTTGACGACGCAGAGGTTGCGTTCCATCGCGTCGATAGCATTCCGACCACGGACTACGGCAAGCCTCGAGAATACGTGAATGAGTGGGAGCCCGAGGATCGAGCCCCATTGGCAAGTGATCCAGTAGAATGAGCTTGTTGGATGTTCAGCGCGAGCTGCTCGCCACTCTTACCGCTAGCCAGCATTGGTCCAGAACCGAAATCGCACTACATCAACGTCATCGCCTTGAACGATTGATCAAACACGCACGAGATCGCGTCCCGTTCTACCGGACGCGGCTCGACCCCGTTCTCACCGCACAAGGCGAGATCAACTGGGACAACTGGTCTGCCCTGCCAACCGTGACGCGTCTCGATATGTACGAACAGGGTCCGGATCTACTCTCGACTGCCGTTCCTCCTGGCCACGGTCAAGTTACAGTCGCCAAAACTAGTGGGTCGACTGGCATTCGGATCGCGATCAGTCAATCGGAGCTTGCGGGCTACGCTAATCAAGCCGCAGCATTCCGAGGTCAAGCCTGGTTCGGCTTAGACTGGTCTAAAAACATCCTCTACCTATTGGGTAGTGAGCCTGGAGTAGACACTCTGGAATCGCGGCAAGCGATGCAAGTCTGGGGACCTCGATGGATCCCGGATTCGACCGGCCGGCAATACATTCTCAATCGATACCAGAGCGCTCCGGACGTACTGGAATTCATCGCGAAGAACGACATTCGATATTTGGTAACTCGGCCGGTTGAAGCTCATGCCCTTGCGCTTGAAGCGAGGAGCTTGCAGTCGAGCGTTCGGCTAGGTGCAATAATTGGCGTCGGAACCGAGTTCCGCCCGGTTGAGAGGGCCGACTGCATCAATGTTTTCGGGTGTTCGGTGATCAACCCCTATGGAGCAAAGGAGGGAGGTCAGATGGCCTTCCCCTGTCCGTTCGGCAACTATCACGTCAATGAAGAGGTCGTTCGGCTCGAGATTGTGGACGAAGAAAACCAACCTTGCGAGATTGGGCAGGTTGGACGCGTTCTCGTGACCCCGCTTTATAATTTTGCGCAGCCATTGATCAGGTACGAGCAGGGCGATTTGGCCGTGCTGGGGGGACCTTGTGAATGCGGACGGAGTTTAAAGACACTACAAGAGATCGTTGGCAGACAGGAGCAGTTGTTTCAGTTTGAAGGCGGCCGAAAATTTTCAATGACCGTCCACGATGACATCATGGAGAAATTTGGCGCCGCTCGCTGGCAGATCGCGCAGGTGAGCTCGCTAGCCGTGGAGGTGAGGTTCGTGCCCGCCGCCGCGCTGGGTGATCCTGGCCAAGTAGAAGCCGCCATTAAGGCGAAGGCGCAGCGCGACGACATCGCTGTGTCGTTCAGACAATTGCAGGAGATGCCTCGTGCTGCGGGTGGCAAGCATCTTTTCTACGTCAATGAAGCACCTCAAGACCATGCGACGCGGACCTGAAATTGGGTACCGGGCCTCATGTAGGGTCGGAGGCCCGACTGCGTGCGGACCATTGGGAGCGCACGGGTTCCGATGAGCTTGCAGGACGTTCAGCGCGAATTGTTCAATACGTTTATGGAGAGCCAATACTGGCCACGCGAACTCATTGAGCAGTATCAACGAGACCGGCTCGAACGACTTCTCTATCATGCCCGAGCCCATGTGCCGTTTTATCGTGAACGCCTAAACCCGCTCTTCCGCCCAGACGGTGCGATCGCCTGGGACGAATGGGGCGCCCTGCCCTTTCTTAGTCGCCAGGACATCATCGAACACGGCTCGTCCCTTCGTTCCTCTGCCTTGCCCCTGGGGCACGGAGCAGTCGGACATGCGGCGACGAGCGGATCGACAGGCGCGCCGGTTACCGTCTACACCTCAGCCTTGGCGGGGTACTCTGGATTGGCTGCTGTCCATCGCGCTCAGACGTGGCACCACATTGATTGGTCGCGCGATCTCCTTTTTTGGACGGAAGAGCGGACAGGCTCAGGAGTCTGGCCCAATGTTGAGGTCGGATCAATCTGGGGTCCACCGTGGCTGCCACAGTCAACCGGCAGACGGCTGCGATTCAACGGCGACACTCCAGCAGAGCACATCCTCGACTTCATCCGAGAACGGGACATTCGATATCTGAGCTGTCGCGCTAAGGTGGCCCAAGTCTTAGCGCTCGAATCCGAACGCCTGAAACGTCCTATAAAGCTCGAGGCAGTCTTCGCGTTTAGTACGGCGGTCTATGAAGACGAGCGGGCGGATATCGCGCGGATTTTTGGTGGAGAGATTCTAGGTTTTTACAGCTCGAAGGAGGAGCATTTAATGGCCTACCAATGCCCCTCTGGCGACCATCTTCACATCGCGGAGGAGCGAGTGTTGGTGGAACTACTTGACGATGCTGGCAGACCGGTCCCTCGCGGCACCATGGGTCGCGTGGTTGTTACCAACCTCTTCAACTGGGCACAGCCGCTCATTCGTTACAGTCACGGCGACCTCGCCGTGGAGGGGAAGCCGTGTGCGTGCGGTCGAACTCTACGGGTGATACAGAAAATCGCCGGACGTGTGACAGATCTCTTCCGCTTTCCGGACGGGAAGACTGTTGCTTTTGCTTTACCCGAGAACACGAAGCGAGAGCTAAATATCAAGACTTGGCAGGTCGCCCAAGTCGGGCCCCTTCAGCTGGAGGTGCGTTACACACCGCTTGTTGCGGGCGCAACTGATACTGAAGCTATAATCAAAGCTGTCCAGACTCGGACACATCCTGATGCCGTTGTCACCCTGCGTACGACCGACGAATTTCTACAAGGGGACGGTCGTAAGTTCGCCGAGTACGTGAACGAGTGGCGAGCTTAGGCCCCCAAGTTGTCGTAGACAATCTCGCCGTCGACAAAACACTCGCCGAGCGCCGTTTCATTATCGAAGCCTGTAGTATACCAACCGGTTCCCCCCGGAGAGCCCGTTGTTCCGTAGGCCGCTATACATGCCGCCTCACTGTCGATTGTAGGAGGTGACGGGGGGGTCGTCGTCGGCGCGGTAGCGAAGATCTGACTGCCAGCTGCCGTGAACAGGTCGATCGCGCGATCCGGCGGATCATCCTGCCGATGCCGGCTAATAAGCGGCTTATCCGGATCCCCGCCAAAGTACCCCTTCAACCCAATAGTGAGGGTGTAACTGCCGTTGTTGTGGAGGCGAGCGTCGGCCACCGCAGAAAGCGGCGCACCGAGGCCCTGGAACTGATACTCCGCGCCGGCGTGCAGTGACAGGTCGCCCAGCACGTAGCTCCCACCCGCCTTCAACTCAAAGTTGTCCTCCGGATAGTACGCCACATCGCCGATCGCAAAGAAGCCGAGCTTGTCCACCATAGCGGGATCCACGTAGTCCAGACCCGCGATTCCGGCCCAACCCTCGATCGAGAGGCGGTCCATGTAGAGCTCACCTTCTGGACCAATTACGCCCAGCTTGGACTGCTGGGTAACCACGATACCACCCGTCAAGCCAGCGAGGTATCGATCCGGATCTCGAGTGAACGCGTGGAGTGCGCCGCTGTAAATAAATCCGTTCGTAGACGTCCAACTGACCATCGAGTCGCCTTGGACACCAAAGCGATCCCCCAGCGGTATGCTTATCGAACCGGCGCCGCGGAGCATTTGCCCACCAGTCAGCAGGCCAGGATCAAATTCCCACTTACCATTGATCCCCGAAACTGCAGGAAGGTTAGTACCCGGCTGGACGACTGTCCCTTGATCGATGACCAGGTCAGCGGCAACCGCCGTCACCACCCACGAGCAGGCACCAGCTGTACCAAGCAGTACGATCGCAAACGCTTTTGCCGCCGCCATTCACTCGATCCCCTCTACAAGGTTGTGGCCTAGTTGCCGACGTCTAGTACTGCTGCGACACCTTCCTAGAAGTGCCCGTGTAGACCGACGCTAACTTTCGCGCTGAGAATTGCGTTCTGCTGGAGAGACGCCGCGCCTGGATTATATGAGGCGGGATTGCTCGCGGTGAGGCCACTGCTGGAACGAGGATTCACGATCGAGAAGTAGTCGTTACGAACACCAAGCCCCCCGGTAAGGGACAGGCTCACCGCGTCAGATACGGCGTAGGCGACGGTCCCATTGATCTCGGCGAGGCCCGCGAGCGCGTTGCGCGTGGCGGTCGCGGACGACGTCGCGTTGGTGCCCGTGCGGGTCGACATTTCGGACGCGGTCAAGTCACCACGAGCCAGCAAGAGGCCAACTCGACCACCCAAAGCGACGCTCGTTTTCTCACCGACAGCCGTGTCCCACTGCCCGGTCAACATCGGGCCGGCAGATTGCATCGACACGGTTTCATCGAGCTTGACGTAGTTTAACCCAGTTACATCGGACACCGTGGATTGTAGGTGCGTATTTGCAAGGGACACAATCACGCCGGCGCCCCACTTGAAAGCGCCCTGGCCTGGCATCCCTGCCCCGATTGCCGCCGTGATCCGCCCGTAGTCGACGGTCGTGCTGTCATTGATCAGCGTCCCCGTCGGCAAACCACTCAAGATCGCGCCGGGGGAGGGCTGACCGTTAAGTGGCAGGACATCAACGTACGTCCCGTTTTGACCAATCGTGGTCTGGTACGAGTTTGTTCCGTGCGCCAGATCACCATCGATCTGGCCGAAGACCAAGAACTGCTCAGTCGGAAGCCAACCAGCAACCCCACCGGTGAGGCCAAGCGTCGGGAGCGCTACGCCCGTGTCAGTCTGCTGCAGGAAAAGGAAGCTGCCGGCATCGCCGACCGTTCCGAGGCCATTGGCGACTGGCGCGCTTAGCAAAGAGCCGCCGAGCCAAACCGAGAAGCTTCGTCCATCCGGCAGCGTCGTCGTCTGTTCGAGCTTCGGCGCAGCGGCAGCGTAGCCCGTTGCGCTGGTCCCAAGAAGCAACCCTAGAGCGACAGCTCGCACGGCGTTCATCTTTTGCCCCCTAAGCAATAATTAATAAAGTATTAAGGCGCCTCAGCTCATGTGGGAAGGGAGTTACTACGACCGGGCTCGATATTTGGCGCTTTGTTGCTGAAAAGCATCGACAGATCAAAGTCAGGGCAGAGTCGTTAGGCCACGGCCCCCTACCCGGCCAAGCGCGCGCCAAGGACTCGGGAACTCGTGGCGCCCCCGATGGCATCAACGGACACCCCGAGACGGATGACCTAGAAGTGGTACTTCAGGCCACCGCGAAGCGCGAAGTCGGTCTTGGAGTCGGTAGCCTTATAAGGCCCTTTGCCGTTATCGCCATTGGCCGCCAATGCTCCAAGGCTGGTCACCGAACCCTCAGCGGTCAGACTGATATTGTCGTTGAGCTTCTGCTCAACACCAACAGCCGCCGTGGGACCGAAAATTGCTCCAGCAGCAGTCGCGTTCTGAGTGCTGTTCGGGCTCGAAGTAATCTGAGTACGGACATCAAATGAGCCGTAACCCGCCGAAACGCCCAAAGCGCCGTAAACCAGAGTGCCACCGCTGGCAAGACCGAGGCGACTGCGAAGCGTAAGGAGCCCGTAGAGGCGCGAGTTCGCCGTATAGGCCGATCCGGCCGCATTCGCGTTGGCGTATGTAACGGTGCCGTCCGCTTCTAGGCCGTAAACGAAGTTGCCAGACTGTTTGTTGAAGCCGCCGACCACACTGAAGGAAGTGCTGCTTGCGCTCAGATTGATCTGCGAGGGCGACGATAGACCACTGAAGTTGTTGGTCTGGGTCCCGAAGTCGGACAGCTTGATAACGTCGAGGGCGGCGTCGCCACCAATTTCGCCGCCAATGTACGGACCCGCCCACTGGTCTGTCGATTGTGCGATGGCCGCCTGCGGCACCAGGAAGCCGAGCGATGAAACGAGGGCCGTCGCCGACAATAGAGAAGTAAACCGCACCCCAAATCCCCCAATTGTGCCGTTGTCTCTACGCGACGCATTCGTATCGACTTGTCAGTGTGAATAGCCGGGCTGCCGTTTCTAAGCTAGAGCATCTCGGCAACATGAGACGAAAAAGATGCACCTCTTCAAGCAGATAGTCTTCACTGCCCGCGGCAATCCTTCAGCGCCGGCGGTCGCCTTCGGTGGCGGTGTGGTGTCCTACGGTCAACTCGCCAGCATGATTCTGGCAGCCGCGACCGCGGTTGAGACGCTTGCGTTACCAGAAGGTTCGCCAGTGCTTTTGGACGTGCGCAACCCGGCTCGGCACACGGCGCTCATCATTGCGCTTGGGCTGTTGGGTCTGCCATCCGCCTCCATCGGGACCGGGTTCTCATTGGGGACCTCAGGCATCGCGCCGGGCGCACTGCTGACCGACGACCCATCCCGCAAGGTCGATGGCGTCAATACACTGTTGCTCGATGACAACTGGTTCGCTTACGACCCGGCAACCGCTCCCTATGCGCCTTTGTTGGCACTGCCCGGGTTTTCTTCAACAACCGACGTCGTACGATACGTATTCTCGTCCGGGACCACAGGAGTGCCTAAGTGCGTGGCACTGACCGGCGAAGTTCTCGAGCGGCGCATCTTCTACACCGCGATCACTATCCTTCAGGGCCGAAGTGGAGCGGGGCTCAACATGCTGGGCTTTTCCACCATCGCCGGGATCATGGCTCCGCTCCTTACTCTGCCGACCGGCATGCTCCTGTGCTTCTCGAGTTCGAACGAAGAAGCGCTTCAGATGATACGCATCTTCAACGTGTCGATGTTGTCCCTCGCGGTAATCCAGATCTCTGGGTTCCTGAAGGTGTTGGGCAATGACCCGCCACCTGCAAGTTTGCAGCTACTGGCGGTCTCGGGGGCACGGATACCGCCGCGCCTTATGACCGAAGCGCGATCGCGCCTCTGCAGCAATGTCATCACCGGCTACGGCTCGACTGAGATGGGCAGTATGACTGGCGGAAACTCCGTCTCCCTGGGACTGCGGGAAGGCTCTGTCGGCTACATCCGCCCCTGGGTTGAGCTCGAGGCAGTCGATCAGCAAGGCACTCCCGTGCCATACGGCCAGGACGGTATCCTCAGGGCCAAGTCACCTGAGATGGCATTCTACGCATCATCGAACCCCGACAATGTCGAGCTCATCAAGGACGGCTGGTTCTATCCAGGAGATATCGGCCGTGTTTACGAGGATGGTTTGGTGGTCGTCACCGGCAGAACCAACGACGTAATCAACAGAGGCGGGGTGATCGTCGCACCAGAACTGATCGAGGAGGCGCTTCGTACTTTCCCGTCGGTGCAGGACGTTGGAGTGGTTGGCGTCGAGATCAACGGCATTCAGCAAATATGGGCGGCAGTGGTCTCAACCGAGCAAGTTGATGCGAATGCTCTGGGTGCCTTTGTCCACCCAACCCTCGGAGAGCGTACACCCGAGCGCATCTTGCGCGTTGACGCCCTTCCGCGGACAAGCACCGGAAAGGTGATGAGGTCGGATCTGCGCCAGCAACTCCTACAACGGGTACAAGTCCGTTAATGGCCCCGTCTCGCGATGCCGTTACAAGGTCTGGTTGTTGAAAACTCACAAGACGTTCGCTTGGCGATTAGAACGTTGGCGCAGAACGCGAGCGAGTGGTGGTCCTCATTTTCCGACGTCTTTTGCGTAATGGAACAGTCGCGCCAGCCAATACAGAGGCCATCGCCCTTCTCGCTGAGCGAACGACTCCTAGAGGCGACAGAACCTCCGATACCGCGACGCGGTTCAAGAGTCATGGTTGTCTATCAAACTTGCGGCTGATAGCTCTCGGGAAAAATTCCTTGGTGCTTAGAGGATTTAGGCCCGATCATGATTAACGCGAGACCGACTTCGGTCGCTAAGGAAAGACGCCCGTTAGCCGCCTCAAAGTTTGCTACAGACGTGGTCGTCTCGGCAATACTTGTCTCACTTGCAATACAATTGACTATCGGCTGGGGCACTCTAAATCCAATGCACGTTGGATGGCTCCATCAGGATCCAGCACAGCACTATCTGGGTTGGGCCTTCTTCCGCGATGAGCCATGGGCCTTTCCGCTCACCTTTACGGGCCGCCTTGGTTACCCGCTGGGGACGCCAATAGCCCTGACGGACTCAATTCCGCTGGTGGCGATCCCATTGAAACTGATCTCCGCGCTACTGCCCCATCCATTTCAGTACATCGGTCTCTTCTACGCGATCTCGCTGCTACTGAACTTCTTATTCGGACTTCTCTTAGCTAGACGCATAGGCTACGCGCGAACTAGCTCTTACTTCGTGGCGAGCTTTTTTCTCATTTCGCCCATTGTACTCTGGCGCCTCCATGGCCATGCGGGCTTGAGCGCCCACTGGGTACTACTGTCCAGTCTCTACTACTATCTTTGGCCGGTCCGCAGGCTGCCAAGGCAACTGCCGCATTTCATAATTTGTCTGCTCACCGCAGCCATCCACGCATATTTGGTACCGATGACCTTCCTGGTTGCCGCTGCAAGTGCCGTTCGTAGTGTGGCCGAGCGCCACACCACCGCGCTTCGCGCCGGTGTGGAAGTAGTTTGCTTGGCGTGCAGTGTGCTGGCCCTCCTTTACATCTTGGGCACCGTAGGTCCGGATGTCTTGGATGGCGCCGCCGAAGGTGGATATCGGACATTCTCCACTAATCTGCTTGCTCTTATCGATCCGCAGTACTGGCCGGGGCTGTTATACGGCGGACTTCCAAATGCTATGCCCTACGCAGGCTATGAGTATCTGGGACTTGGAGTGATCTCGCTCTTTGTGCTGACGCTGCCGTCGATCATTCCGGAAATGCGCGGCCTGCCGCACAGCGTAACCCTGCCCCTTATTGCAGTGTGCCTTATACTTTCGGCTCTCGCAGTGTCGGCACGGATCACGCTCGGCCCGTGGGTCATAGCCGACATCCCGCTGCCTTCGGGAATTGAAAAGCTGATGGGAATCTTTCGCGTTAGTGACCGCTTCTTCTGGCTTCCATATTATGTAATCTTACTCGGCATCTTCTATGTGGCCCGCAGACTACCATTCTCTACGCTGGCGCTTGCTGCCGCATTGTGCATTCAGATAGCCGATCTCCGCCCCATGTTTGCTTCTATCTCTTCAACAGTGTCGCAAGAACAAGGTGATCGACCCGACTTGGCTGAGGTAGCGGCGGCACTATCCGGCGTTTCGCATTTGACGGTCCTGCCTATGTGGCGGTGCAACTTCGCCGAGACGCCGCTGGGAACCAGTGGTTTTAGAGATTTCGGCTTCCTGGCCCTCGAACTCGGGACTACGCTTAACGACTTCAATCCCTCCCGCTGGACCACGCAGGCGATGCACTTTCACTGCGATCAGTCCCCTGCCGAGTTCCTCAGCGGACGACTTGCCGACGACACAGCGTATATCGTTTCAGACAAGCTTCTTGGCGACCTCCCGCAGTCGGTCCGGAATGTAAGCTGCCGCAGAGTTTCCGGGCTCAACCTCTGCATGCAGCTTAGAGGGAACGGGTGACGTCAACTTTTTGCCAGCACCATCAAATGTCGCGTCTTAACGCCCGTGCCCTGTCCCGCACGTGCCAAGATCGACTTCGCAATGGCACAGATGGTTCCCCTCGACGAGATTCACCTCCTCGCCGGAGCGAGTTTTTGCGCAGGTCGACCCGTCTCGGCCGTCGAAACTCGGCCGTTGCAAATTTCCTTCCTGTGCTGCCGGTGATTGTGCGCGAGCGAAATGCCACGCCTAGGCGTTGCGCGGTCTTGGTCCTCCGCCCCTGCATAGATGTGGTTCCGAGGGTGTTCACGATAGAAAAAGCTTCTGACGGAGCCCTTCAGGGGTCGCCCGCGTTCCAAGGGGGCAATGCCTGACCTCAAGGGCAAAAAAGAATGCGTCATGCTCTGGTTTCAACTCCCCGGCATCTACTACTCGTTGACCTTCATGCGCGATCCGTATCGATCCTCGAAAGTTCGAGACCCGAATACTATGGCCTGTCCTGGTTCCCTGAAGGAAGCGACCTAGTCCTCTCTCATAGTGCGCTCGACAACAACACGCTCGTTGACCTTCTTTCATATGCTAGATCGGAGGTGGGTTACCTGTCAGCCGGGCAATGGCAGAGCCACAGCTTCTTATCCGCACCCCACCAAATTACCTGCTTAGCAGACGGTCGAATTGTCAGCACCAACACCGGTCGGAACGCGGTTGCGATCCTTGACCCGCGAAGGCCGGGCTGGTTCAAGGAAGTGCGTTTAAGCGATCCACGATGGGACCGGCTGTCTCCGACGGACCCTGTTGGAGACCATCTCAACTCAGTGTTTGCCCGAGATGATGCACTCTATATCGTCGCCCATCGGTTCGACAAAGGGTCGCAAATCGGAGTTGTTTCGCTGGAGACAGAAGAACTGCTTTCTGTTGAGCCTGTGCCTGGCTTGACCGGCCTTCACAACATTTGGGTACAGGAGGATGGTCGAAAAATCTGCTGCCACTCCGAGGCGGGTGCGCTCGTCGAACTCAAAGGCGGCGAGACACTCTGGCGGGCCGGATCGTCGATCTACACCCGAGGCCTGGCGGCTGGAGCCGACTACGTTCTGATTGGTGAATCGGCAAAAGGAGTTCGAGAGACTCGGCAGTCTTCAATGACTGGGTTGTGGGTGCTGGATAGGCGCACTTGGCGTGCTGCTGACTACCTCCTGCTCGGCCCCTATGGAGCGGCCCACGAGGTTCGTCTCCTCGACGAACCCGACGACGCGCACCATGGACATCCGTTCATGGGATTAGACAAACTGCTCATTCGTGATGAGCGCGGTCAGCTGGAGAGAAAAAAGCTCGATCAAGCTGGGCAAATCTTTACAGCTTTACGGCGGTGGAGCGCATTCGACTTCATCTTTGGAAGTCCAGAACCGACGGCCCGTGGAGAGCTGCGTGCGAATGCAGCCAACCTATGTTTGGCGCTTCAGCGCGGGCCGGCCCCCTCCTTCGACCTTGGCTACCAACTGCAGCAAATGATGAGCTTGAGCCCTAGCCATGTGTCCGTGGTAGTCGGATATGCAGGCGACGGCGCAGATACCAACATGGCCGCCCTACTGTTGCAGTCATCCGGCAGCGCGGCAACACTGACCCTTTGGCGGCACGACGGACGGCAGTGGCTTGCGATAAAGACGATTTTGGGAGGGCTACCGACCTCGGGACGTCTACTTGTGAAGGCAAGCCCCTCCCATATCGAACTCTCAATCGACGCGAGCCGCGTTACAACAGTCAGTTCTCATGATCTCGGGGTCGAACGATGTGACACTGGCCTCGGCATTCGCTGGTTGGGATCAACCATCCAGCCTTAAGTCCGTCCTCAGTACCTAGTTAAGACAGCAGGCATCGACCTGTAACGGCGCGCTGCGTGCTCCTGAAACCCTGGCTGCATCGCTGCGGCCGGACTAGACCAGCAAGGCCCCATTTTATCTATTCGGCAAGCGCTTGGCAGGGATCCCGACGTATGTTCCGGGCTCTCCCAGACTACTAACAACGACTGCGCCGGCCCCAACAATCGCGTCGGAGCAGACCGTTTGCCCGTTGATAACGATCGCGCCAGCCCCAACAAAAACTCTATCGCCGAGTTCTACCTTACCTGCCAGGGTCGCATTTACCGACACATGCGAATAGGGACCAATGATGCAATCGTGTTCAATCACCGCGCCGGTATTAAGGATGCATCCAACTCCTACCTTCGCCAACGGTCCAACATGACAATGGTGTCCCACAAAACAGCCGGCGCCAATCTCGCTCCCCGCCCCGATAGTCGCCCGAGGTGAGGTAACGGAGGCCAGCTGCCACCCACTCGACTGAATCAGTTCAAGCTGCTGGCGGCGCCTGACGTTGTCGCCTGCCGCCGCAAAACACTGCCAGCCCAACGGAACCTGAGGCATCGTCTCAAGAACCGGGAATTCGAATAACGTCTCCCCCCGCTTAGCCCCCGTATCGACGAACAGAAGTTTCTCAACACCACTCGCAAGAGCCACATCGGCCACGCTGCGGGCATGCCCGCCAAACCCTAACACTATGATGCCTAGCGGCAGCGCCGTCATATGGGAGCCACCCTACCTATCTGCGCCGCGGCAGATTCAAAAACTACGATGTGCTCATCGACAACATCTCGCCATGAACGTTGCTCTAGCCGGCCATAGAGCTGCCTTTGTCGACCGAGAAGTATGTGCTTGTTCTCCAATGCCCACTCGATGCGTTTAGCGATATCATGCCAATCGTAGGGGTCGAAAAGCATCATGTCCCGAAGGTCCGGCTCAACCAAGACCTCCTCCGTCACTGGAATCCGCGCCATCACCGCAGGAGTGTCTACAGACAACGCTTCGGTGAGCGTGAATGGACAGCCACCTTCGCTTAAGCTTGAACTGACAGCTAGATCTGCTTTCTTGTAGCATGCCGCCACCTCCCGGTCAGTAAGCCCGTGGAGGCATAGAACGTCGTTTTGCAAGTTCTTCGCGCGAATCAACTCGCCAATCTCTGGTACCTCATTCGGATTTCCGGTGAGGACGAGCTTGTGGGGTAGGTATCGCCGCTTGACTAGGTATTCGTACGCACGAATTAAGGAAACGATGTTCTTGTTCGGCCGAAATTGGCTTGCAAAAAAGATGAACTGCAGATCATCTGTGTCCATTAGATCTGCGGTCGAGCTTCCTATCGCCTTTGCGAATGCGCCTTTTACAAGGTCAGCGCAAAACTTTTTGGTAGCGTCCTCGGCGTCTACAGCGCCTCTCACGGTGATGAGACGAGCAAGCTTGTTCGCGCCATGCGGAACTACGGCTATGCGCGACGGCGCGATCCGGAACCTCTCGATCAGGGTACTTTGCTTGATGTGATTGCTGTAGGTGATGAAGCGCTCACCCTCCGAGATGCTTTGATGTATTCGCCTGAAGTTGTCGAGGAACCGCTGCCCACCGACGTTAGAAAATGCAACGGGGAATGTTGAGAGAACAACATCGGGCACGCACATGACTCGCGGCCCGTCTATCTTGTTGAACTCGGGCCAGAATGCGGCCGGGGCGTACCACGCTCGGATGTCTGTTCGCAGGTTGATTTGTCCGACTATAAGGCGCGACTCTTCCTCAGCCATGAGCCCGTAGAGCCTGCTAACAATTGCGTGTGACTTTGGGCTAGCACCAATCCGGCGTAAGGCTTGTCGAAGCCTCGATAGCCCCGGCAGACCTCTTCCAAGAGCTGATCTTACCGCCCGGAGTCCGGCGTGACCAACAGCAGCCAAACCCGAAATAAGAGCCCCGACCAGGGTGATAAATACGACTGCTGCGCCTACAAGAACCAGCAACAGAGGGTTTCGCGTGCCGACAAGTAGTCGAATGCCTGCAGCACCAAAATGCGAAGCGTGCTTACGCAGACGATCGAACACCAGCCGAAACCTGTGGCGGCTTGCTTTCCTTCGGTGGTCGAATTGCGAATAATGCTCGTAGAGCGTCAGGCTCAGAGGTTTCCGTTTCGGGCCGATAACTTCAAAGGTATCTTCTGGAAGTCCGATCGACTCTAGCAGCTGATAGAACGCCGTCCTCGTCCAGCTGGGGCAAGCTACGACGAACCGAACGTCGTCGCGTTCCACCGCACCTTTGAGAAACTCTCCCAGATGGCGCCCGAGCCCTTGCGCGCGAAGATCAACCGCAGGCGGGTAGGCGATGTAGATCCCGTATTTCTTCAAAGATAGTCCTCGACGATCGCCCAATAGGCCGGAGCAAGGTGGACTAGGGACTGCTTTGCGAGTCTGTCTTTCGAGGGGCGTCGTCTCTGAGGGTTTTCGAGTTCCTTTTCCATCTCCCAAAGGCGCAGCGCCATGTCCTGAGGATCGTCGGGATCCATCCAAGCAAGGTGGAGCTCGAATTGCTCGTCTATCTCACGCATCGCCGGGTAATCGCTAGAGAGACTGGGAACTCCGTAGTGCGCGGCCTCGACAACGGAAAGGCTTCCATTGTCTACTTTCGCTGGGTGCCAAAGGAAAGCAGCACCGCGTAGCACATCGCGATAGGCGGCATCCGGCAGTTCGCCCTCAATCTTCAGCCGCTTTCTCAGCAATGTGCTCGCCTTCAGCACGTCACCGAAATCTCGAAGGTGGCGACTAGACCGTTCTTCTAGAATTTTCCCCGTCTCAACGCCGGTTAACTTGCAGCGAAGTGAGCCTCGATACTGCTCATAGTAAAGTCTTAATGCTTCTACTGCGTTAAGGTGATTCTTGTGAATGCCAAGATTGGTCGTCCAAATAAAGTAGGACGAGGTACCTTTAGGGTTTGATGGCAACCCCGTATTAGCAAACTCGGGGGCCAGCATCGGCGCAAGCCTTATGCTCTTGGCCGGCAATCCGGCGAACTGGCGGGCATCTCGAGCTGTAAACTTAGTCGTCACCACTACGGCTTCAGCCGCATGTGCTCTTTGAACGAGGTTTCGCAATGTCTGATCGTCCATCACGGGCTCGTAGCGCTGAAGATAATCGTACACGACCAAGAGGTGCGGTCGGAGTGGTAGTAGTGGTAAGTTCAGCCGATCCGAGACGATCACCCAGAGATCACAGTCGAGGAACTGATTGATCCCATCGTCCGGCGCTTGGTAACTCTGTGGGAAGATCACGCCCTGTAGGCCAGCATAAGCGGCCGTGCGCTCTGCTTCCTCCAAAGAGAGTATCCTCCACTGGAAGGGACGCCTCTTTATGGACTTTGGCAAACCGTCCGAGTTGCCCGGTGAGGCATCCAACGAGCTCGGATACCCAAAAACTATCTCGACGTCATCGCGCCCAGCTGACCGAGCCCCACTTTCGATCGCGCTTGCAACAAGCTTTGCAGCTCGCAGGGTCCCCCCGCGGTATGGCACAGGCAGAATGACCGCAATGCGCCTCTTACGCCGATCTTGAGTGCCGACCAGCGCTCTAGTATCGTTGAGCTTCTCGCGGACTAGTGAAAGCCCCGCGCGCCAATGTGGTTCAGCGTACTTTTCGGTTAGAGGTTCTAGAAGGCGGCTCTGGCTTTTTCGGATTGCGGCGCAGAGTGCGAGATCGCCACCAAGGATGCGCTCCACCTTCGAGCGAGCCTCCTCGAATGACGTGCATCGCCCGGGCAGATTGAGCCCGCCAAATCGATCGAGTATTCCCCCGCCCATAAACACTAGAGGCATGCCAGCCTTCACCGCTTCGAACGGGTGGTAGTGAATATGATTGGGCTCGGCGCTGTGATAGTACATGACCCGGAGCCGACGCATGTTTCGTTCGTGCTCGTCTCTAGGAACGAAACCAATGACATGGGGATCGTCCACCTGGACAGGCTGGCTTCCACCAACGACGTATGGAAGCCCGACAAACGTCTCTTTGAATTTATCATACACGCGACTGTAGTAGTCGTTGAACGCCAAATCGGGACAGACGAAGAGTATGCGCTTGTCCTCTCCGGTCCATCCTTCTGAGATCTCGGTGTCTCTCATGCCCGCAGGCAGGAATACCGACTTGTTTCTCAACACCTCTGGCTCGGCCTTTGAAAGGTGCTCATAGGCTTGCCCGAACCATATGTTGCGATCGTCGTGGGGCCAGGGCATGCCCTTCCGCTGACTCAGCCAACGCAGCATCTCTCCGTAGGTGAGGCCCCCTAACCCATAGGTCCGCCAAATCTTCGCTCCCGAGAAGTTGCGCGTTATCCCTCCGAGGAATCTCGCCGAGAGTAGAATGAAGAAGGCGATATCAAAGTAGCGGTTTGCAATTTGCCATGCCGCGGGAGAAGGCTCGTTGTACCAGTCAGTCGCGTTTAGGACCGCGAGCTCTTCCGGGGGAATGGTTAGATACTTGTCCTCTGAGAAATCCACAGATGCGGAACGAAAGCTGGGGTCCGCCGGAATGCGCTTGGGCAAGAAGATCTCCGTGACTCCGAGACGCTTGAGCATCGGAACCTCGAACTCGCGAGCGGTCGTGTGATTCAGTAACCACATTACGCGTAGGGGATGGTCGGTCATGCGGCCAGTTCCCGCCCCGTCAACCGACCATACTCCTTTATTGCGGCCTCGACATCGCCATCGAACTTGAGCTCACCGTGATGAAGGACCAGTGCCCTGTCACAGATGTCGCGCAGCGCTCTCGTGTCATGGGTCGCCAGGATCAGTATTTCCGACGCCTCGATCAGTTGGCTAATGCGGTGCTGTGCGCGTTGCATGAAACCTGCATCGCCTGCCCCAATGACCTCGTCCAGCAAAAGGATGTCCCCTCCAACCATCGTGGAGATTGCGAAGGCTAGGCGAACCTGCATTCCAGCCGAATATGTTTTGATTGGGAAATCTATGAATTCTCCAATGTCAGCAAAGGCAACTATTTCTTCCTCCACCGAGCGCATAAACCTCGGCGTCAATCCGAGTAACAGACCGCGGTAGAGGATGTTCTCGCGTCCAGTGGCGTCTGGCTCAAACCCGAGGCTAAGGTCAAAAAGTGATCTGACCTGGCCATCGACGGAGCAAGTTCCAGATGAAATGGGGTACAGGCCAGCAACGACTTTGAGGAAGGTCGATTTGCCCGCGCCGTTGTGCCCGATCAGGCCTACTCTCTCGCCTCCCCTGATCTGCAGCGTTATATCCTTCAGCGCGTGAATGTCATGCAGCGCTCCCATCCCTTTTCTGCCGAGTGCATTTGCTAGAAATGACTTTAGAGACCGTTCTTGGAAAGCGACTGATCGGTAATGCAAATTAACGGCGTCCAGTCGAATACTATTTTTCATAGGTAGAAGATTACCCTTTGCTCCGACCGCCTACCCAACAGCATTGCGATGCAAAAAAAGACCGCAGCAGTCATCGCACATACGAGATAGTTGACTGGTGAGGCCCATTCGCCGCGAAGCAGAGGAGCACGGACTATCTCGAGGAGATGGTAGATAGGATTGTAGTCCACTAACGCACCAAGTCCTCCGCCGCGGAAAAGCCTCGTCTCGAAATAGATCGGTGAAACGAACCACATAGCTTGAAGAATGAGACCCAAAGCGTGCGGCAGGTCTCGAAAGCGTGTTCCGATGTAAGCGAGGCAGGTCGCCAGTGGCCATGCTATCAACCCTCCGACCGGATAGATCAAAAGGGCACCAATCCAAGGCCAGCCGAAGTTGCCCGGCATGACGACCAGGACCCATGCAATCAACGCCAAACTTGCCATCGCCATGACCATCAAATTGCTCAGCACCGTCCGCAGGGTGTAGATGGCCAGAGGATGACGGAATTGCTTGATGTACGCATCTGCCTGAACGAAGGCGAGCGACCCCCCCGTCAATGTCGCGGTCATGAACTCCCACACAATCATGCCCGATAGAATGTATGGCGCGTATAGTGAGATGTCCTGCTTGAACAGCCTGCTGAACACAAAGGCCAGAAGGAGCGTCAAGCCTAGCGGTTGAACGACTGACCACGCGACGCCAAGGAACGAGCGGCGCCACTTTGCGCGCAGGTCAGCGATCGCCAGATGCGACCAGAAATACCTAGCATCGAATATGCCCTTAACGTATGAGGAAGCGATCATCGTTTTTGTCGCCATATAGCGGAAGCCGTGCCGCTTTTTTGCCGGCCGTCGAAACTTCCAGGCACCTTGCGGTGGCGGTGCAAGCAATACGAGTTCGGCGTCCAATACGCGCGTTTGACACAAAAAACTCTACTGGTGAGGTCGATACTGAATGATTCCTGTTTATACCCCTTATTTTACGGGCAAAGAACGCAAATACGTCAACGCTTGTTTAGACTCGAGCTGGATTTCCTCAAGAGGCGAATTCGTTGATCGCTTCGAGACTCAGTTCGCTGAGTTTGTCGGAGCCAAACGCGCCATAACGGTCGCAAATGGGACTGTCGCGCTGCATCTGGCGTTGCTAGCCCTCGGTATCAAAGCTGGCGATGAGATCATCGTTCCAACGCTTACCTATGTCGCGTCGGTCAACATGATCATCGCCGCCGGCGCAACACCTGTGTTCGTCGATTCATTGGCCAACACATGGCAAATGGACACGGTGGCAATCGAAAGCGCCATTACCCCGAGAACCCGGGGCGTCATGGCGGTTCACCTTTATGGGGCCAGTTGCGACATGGATGCACTGATGGCGATCTGCAGGGCCAATCGCCTCTATCTTATCGAAGACTGTGCCGAGGCATTTGGAACCTACTTCAACTCTCAGCATGTCGGGACATTCGGAAACGTCTCGACCTTCAGCTTTTTTGGAAACAAGACCATTACAACCGGGGAAGGCGGCATGGTGGTCAGTAATGACCCGCAAGTGGCCGATCGCGCCTACCACCTAAAGACTCAGGCGGTATCGCCCTCGCAGGAATATTGGCATGACATGGTTGGGTATAACTATCGCATGACCAACATTTGCGCCGCGATTGGTCTAGCGCAAATCGAGAGCGCTGGGGAAATTCTAGCGCTAAAAGAGCAGATTGCCAGTTGGTACGATCGATATCTTTCTGAGTACCCGGTCGAGCGACAGGCTGTGCCAACCGGGTCTCGGCACTCTTGGTGGCTGTATTCGATTCTGGTTGCTCCCCAACGGCGGGACGCATTGCGTAAGTACCTTCGCGAGAGGCAGGTCGAAACGCGGCCCGTCTTTCCACCCGTGCATACTTTCCCCCACATGCGACCCGAACTCACCTTCCCCGTGGCCGAGCGCATCTCGGCAGGTGGGATTAGCTTGCCAAGCTACCCGACACTTAGCGAATCGGACGTGAAAAAGATTTGCTCCGCGATCGGTGACTTCCTTGCCGAGTCGACTCTTGATGAGATGTCGTGGGACGCACGGCGGGCGTGAGGATCCTGCATTTCTACAAGACCTATTTCCCCGAGTCGTATGGCGGGACGGAGCAGTTCATCTATCAGCTGGCGCTTGGCACCGCCAAACTCGGTCATACGGTTGACGTTCTCTCTCTTGCGCGTGACGTAACACGCCCGGAGATAAGGGTCGGAAATCACACAGCGTTCCGATCGCGACTTGCATTCGAGGTCGCGTCCACTGGCTTCTCTCTCTCCGTAATTTCGAGATTTCGGGAGTTAGCGAGGCTCGCTGACGTCGTCCATTACCATTTTCCATGGCCATTCATGGACGTGGTTCACTTTGCAACCCAGTCCACGACCCCAAGCGTCCTCACTTATCACTCGGACATTATCCGCCAGCGTGGATTGTTGGCGATATATCGCCCCCTGATGTCGCGCTTTCTTTCGAGCGTTGATCGTATCGTCGCTACGTCGCCAAACTACCTGGCAACGAGCGACGTTCTAACTCTTTATCGTCACAAGACGACTGTCATACCGATAGGTCTCGATGAAGCAACCTACCCGCAACCTTCCGCTCACACGCGGAAGCGTTGGATCGACCGGGTTGGCAGTGACTTTTTCATCTTCGTGGGAGCCCTCCGATACTACAAGGGCCTTCACATCCTTCTGGATGCGATTGCCGATGCTCCTTTCAAGGTCGTAATTGTGGGCTCTGGCCCAATGGAAGCTGAACTAAAGCAACACGCTGCCCGACTGCATCTGTCAAATGTGCAATTCTTGGGATCCGTATCCGACGAAGATAAAGTGGCGCTAATCGAGTTGAGTTCGGCCGTCGTCTTTCCGTCTCATTTGCGGTCCGAGGCGTTTGGCATATCGCTCCTCGAAGGCGCAATGTTTGGAAAGCCACTGATCTCCAGTGAGATCGGCACCGGTACAAGTTTCACCAATGTCGATCGTGAAACCGGCATCGTTGTTGCTCCCTCAGACCCGGCGGCGTTCAGAGGCGCAATGGAGCAGTTGCATAACAACCCACAGGAACGCGCTAGGATGGGTGACGGCGCGCGACGGCGCTATGAGAAGCTCTTCACCGGCGGCCTAATGGTTTCGCGGTACCTCAAGTTGTATAAGGAACTCGCTGCCGGCCGAAGCCCTGCGGACGTAGTCAGCACCTAAACCCCGCTGATCCCGACTCGGAATCAATTCACCTGGTATTTGTCACGACAGAGTGACAACGCAGTATCCACAAGCCCCTGGCTGAGCCGCCTATCGCTTACAAGTTGAAAGATGGCATCCGCGAACTCAGTGATCGTCTCCGCCCGAATATAGTGTTTGCCCGCGACTACGGGCAAACCAGAAACCCCTTCCGCAGTTGACACGACCGGGCGTCGATGTGCGAACGCCTCAAGGGTCTTGAACTTGGTACCGCCCCCAGCACGCAATGGAACAACTGCCGCAGCCGCTGCGGCGTAGTGCTCCGTTACCTCCTGCGCATCAGAAACGAATTCTACCCCTTCAAAGGAGGCAAGGTAACGGGACAAGGCCAAAGACGCATTCCGGCCGACGATACGCACGCGCCAGTCCCTTCGGGCGCGACGAGCCAACGCGGGAAGGATCTTGCCGGCGAGCAAACGCGCCGCCTCCTCATTTGGAGGGTAGTCGAGGGTGCCGACAAACAAAATTCTGAACGCCGCCTCACTGGGAGCTTCCGTGTGTTGTAGCGTCGGGATGACCACGCGATTCGGTCGAACCGACACTTCTCTGCCGAGGCGAGTGCGAAGTCTCCGTACGTCGAGGGGAGACGCGAGGTAGATCGTCGCGTAGTTGCCGCGTGCCAATCTTTGGAAAAATCCGAATTGGGCAGCGGTGGCGAGCCCCCGCATCGCCTCGCGATACCGTCCAAGGCGCCAAGTACAGAGTGCGACGCTGCGCCGCGTGCTTGATTCGAGATCGTCGCAATCCATCTCGAGGGTCGCTGTGGGTAGTGCCTTCGATAGGGCCTGCCCCACGTCATGCAGGAAGAGCCGGAACACCACAATGCGATCAATCTTTGCGCCCGCCAAGTCTACGACGAACTCATCGATTTGGTTAGGATCGCCACTGACCCAACCAGTGCCGAAGCGCCGAGAATAGACGACGAGAAAAGGCAGCAGTTGCCCGAGCGCGCGAGCCCCTCTAGCGTTAGGCGCGGAACTCGCGACCCGCCAAACCCTTGCGGGGTAGCTCGCGGGAATTGGTTCGATCTCCACTTCTGAAACAACCAATACGATCACCTCGTGCGTCTCAGAGAGTGTTCCAAGCCAGTCCCACGCTCGCAGGACCCGACCCGAGCCGACAGGCTCCGGGAGGACGGGAGTTACAAAAATCGCGTAGGGCTTGCCACGCGCGTCGATTGAAGTCCTTGCAGACATCACCGCAGTCTCAGCATACGCCGCGCCGCAAGCTTGGACTGGATCGACAACAATTTGACTCTTTGGGCCGCGAACGCAAAACGACTCAATGAGATGTCTGCGGGCAGGTACGGGCGCGCCAGTCTCGCGTAAGTTGTCTCGCCAAAGGCTACATAATCTGGCGTTAGGAGCTCGCCGTTGAAGCAGCTGAAATCAAGCCGCTTGGGATCAAACCAAAGATGACTCCAGAGGTGCAGACTCCTGGCTTCAGATGGGATAGGCGTCACACCTAGAAACAACTCGTTGATGCGCTCACTGCTCCAGTCGATCGCATAGAACGACGTTTCCGGTTCGACCCGTAAAAGCTTCGGGAACGATTTGCTCAACTGGTAGGGAAGAAGCGTCGAGTGGGTGCTCCAGCCCCCATCAAAGGCAGTCTCCATCTCAGCCAACCAGATTCTGCCGAATTCTGCCCCCGGCTTCGCGGCGATCCAAGCGTTGCACAGCGATCCACCGCCTTCGGCGGGGGCCGGAGGGCGCTCACGTCCGAGGATGAAGTCTGCTGACCACCATTCGTCCGGAATAGGTCTGATGAAGAGGGTATCCATGTCGGCGTATATGCCGCCAACTTCCAAGAGAATTTGTAGGCGTGCGAAGTCAGCTAAGTGGGCGTACCTGAACGGCGCTAGCGACTTATCCCGATAGGCGAAGCTCGTGACCAACGAGTTGGGCTCTATGTGCCTCAAATGTACGACAGGCTTGATCCGCTCCCACCACTCCCCCTGGGGTTCATGATGACAATGAAGATACACCGCGGTCGGCCTGTTCACGTCGATGCATGAGCGCAGGCAAAGATAGTGCATAAGATGGAGTGGCTCTGGCTGTGCCTTGAGGCCGAAGACAAAGTGAAACACCCTTGGAATTGAGGTGGTCAAGACAGGGCCTTGAGTAGGGTAGCGACGGTCGCTTCTTGTCCGAATCTGTCAGCAATTCTATCTGCCTGCCGCTTCGCCTTGTTGCGGGCTTTCTCGCGGTCCTCGAATACGCTCCGAAGCATGCCCGCCGCATCCCCTATGGATGGCTCTGCCCATCTATCGTTCGGCCTATAGTTCCCCGGCCAAGCTGGCTCCTTCACTTGGACCATTGAATACGGAACCAGCCACGATAATTCAGGATCGAGATAATCCAGCTGTCCGCCATATCCGGTCATCACGACCGGTTTGCCTAGCCGTGCAGCTTCGAAGGCTCCGAGGCCCCACCCTTCCGTACGGGTGAGTGAGACGAAGCAATCCCCTCGTTCGTGAAGAGCAAGCATTTCGCCGTCTGACAGCGTTTCGTCAGAAATGACTTTGACAAGGGGGGCGCGCGGGAAGCCAGCGCGCAATCGAGAAACCGACCAGTCCGGCTTTGGGTGTCGGCGTCGAAATCCGCTTCGCCAGTCGCGCGTCAGCTGCGCAATGTCCGAATTACCGGTCTTAACAACGAGCGCCACGGCATCGTCGGCCGAGAACGCACGGAGGAAGGCTTCAATGGCCAAGTATGGCGCCTTGCGGTTAGACCAAAAGCCGATCGTATAGAACATGAAGCGGTCCGCGGCCACGCCGGTGCGATTTCGAATTGCTGATCGATCGGCGGCGCTGGCACTGATGCCTTCGAACTGCGACAAGTGGGGAACCACATGTATTGGCACCGTCACCCCCGAAGCCCGGAAGACCTGAACGTTCCAGTGACAAGGAACGATCACCCCGTCCAGCCGATTAAGTATGGCGGGCCAATGGTCTGGCAGGCGTTCCAGCTCCCAGACGGTGTACCCAAAGACCCGTTTTCCTGCGGCTTTTTCGCGATCGACCCAGTCAGGGAAATATTCGGGAACGGTGTGTACTAGAACAGTGTCGTAGTCGATCGAGCGACGATACAAATATGCAAGGTCCGGCGAGAGCGTCCAGGTCTCGCCTTCAAAGACTTCGTATCCAGTCTTGCTTGGAACCATAGGGAACCACGACAGACTGGTACCGATATTAGCTAGGGCACGCAGGTAACCTTTTGCCGCGATAGCGTAACCGGTGTTGTCACCCCACGAGACATACTTCAAGCCCCTCAAGTTGGCCACGCAAGGTACGAGAATGGGCGCTCGCGGGTACCGCAATCGCCCAACCGTCGACAATCCATCAAACCGAGCATTCAGCAAAGTCCTGTAAGCGTCGAACTTGCCTTGGCACGTTGCCTTCCGGTACCTAGTAAGATGAGCTTTCTATTGGCCGTATCAGGGAAAATCGTATGCGGGTCAAGTTCACCGCCACCGACGACGTGCAGGCGGCGGTCTCCCGGTTAGGAAGAACCGAGGACGCTCAGTTCTCGCCAGGCGGGGGGCGCTTGGTTGTTGCAGGGTACGAACAGGATAGGCTGCTAGTGGTCGACGTCGATTTGCGTGCTGAACCCTTGGTATTCTCGAATCCGCTCGAGGTCAGCTCCCCGGCCTTGAGCCATCCGCACGGCGTGTGCTGGTCGATGAACGCACGTTGATCGTCGCTAACCGGGCAGGTCGCGTAGCTGTGTTTGAGCTTCCGGTTGGGCGTTACGGCCAAACTACGATCGATCCGGTCGTGGAGATCGGTGGTGGTGCGCTAGACTACATTCACACTCCGGGGTCGGTCTCAGTCCATCCAATCGGACTGGGGGTACTCGAACTGCTTGTCGCCAACAATTACGCTGACACGGTCTCGCGTCACCTTTTGGATCAACGCGATGGCTATTCTTTAGTCGCGAGTGAGGTTTTGATCTCTCGTGAGCTATCTGTGCCGGACGGCGTGGCACACAGCCCATCTGGTCGCTGGATCGCCGTCAGCAATCACAAAACCCGTAGCGTCTTTGCGTACCGAAATGATGGCTCGTTGGGACCTTCAAGTTCTCCCGATGGCATTCTTGCAGGTGCCGGGTACCCCCATGGCCTGCAATTCTCGCCTGACGAAAAATCCCTTCTGGTCGCCGACGCTGGAGCTCCCTTCGTTCACGTGTTTCGCTCTGGAGACGGGAACTGGGCCGGCGATCGCCAACCGGAAGCATCTTTGAGGGTCATCGACGACGATGCCTTCGCGCGAGGCGCCCGTAACCCGGAGGAAGGCGGGCCAAAGGGACTGGGCGTCTCTCCTGACGGGAGGCTTATGGTTGCAAGCTGCGAAGAGGAGCCGCTCGGCTTCTTCGACCTCAGTAACGTGCTGAAACAGGACGGCCGACAAGCAAAGAACCTGACGAACTTGTCTGAGGCGGAGAGGGCCCGTGATTCCCTGCTGCGAATTCTCGCATCGAGCAGGAGAAGCCTTGAGGCGGCGACGGTCGCCGCGATCAAGGCAAGAGACGATGAGCTTACCGCCCTGCAGGCGAGTACCTCGTGGAGGCTGACCGCCCCGCTCCGCCAAATAAGCGGCACAATCCGATCGATACTTGATGGGTCAACAAAGCGCTCGGGAGACGGCTAGGCCAAAGTCCTTCGGTTCATGCGCAAGCTCGACGTGTGCTCCGCGCTACCCGTTTGGAACGCGGCTGGATGGCAACTCAAACGCGACGGTTGTCCTTTTCTCGGCATTGCCCTAACAAACAGCGACATGTTCGTGTAGGCGTCGAATGGCTATTCTGGTTACCGGCGGGTGCGGATTCATAGGCTCGAACTTCATCCTCGGCTGGATGGAAGCGACACAGGAATCTGTAGTCAATCTTGACAAGCTGACCTACGCCGGCAACCCAGAAAACCTCACATCTGTCGCCGGATCGCACCGCTACCACTTCGAGCGTGCCGGAATTGAAGATACTGATATTGTATCGCGCCTACTTCGGGAACACTCGGTTCGGGCGGTGATCAATTTCGCAGCAGAGAGCCATGTGGATCGATCGATCTTCGGTCCAGAACCCTTCCTTCAGACGAATGTTATGGCCACCGGGCGGTTGCTCGAAGCGACCCGCAGTTATTGGTCGGCGCTCGATACCGACGCTAAAGCGACGTTCCGCTTCTTTCATATTTCGACAGATGAAGTGTACGGTACTCTCGCGCCGGACGGGCCGCCATTCACGGAAGAGACGTCATTTCGACCCAATAGCCCCTACGCGGCAAGCAAGGCGGCCTCCGACCACCTCGTTCGCTCCTACCATGAGACTTACGGGCTGCCGACGCTGACGACTAACTGCTCGAACAACTACGGCCCTCGGCATTTTCCTGAAAAGCTAATCCCTCTGGTCATCTGCAATGCTCTCGAAGGTAAGACACTCCCGGTGTATGGCGACGGTCAACAGATTCGGGATTGGCTGTACGTCGATGATCACTGCGCCGCGTTGCGCGAGGTGCTCGCGCGAGGTAAGCCGGGGGAGACCTACAATGTCGGCGGCAATAGCGAAAAGCGTAACATTGAGGTCGTACGAACAATCTGCGAAACCTTGGATGACCTAAGGCCACGTAGAAATGGCGGGTCGTACGCCGACCAGATTTCGTTCGTAGCAGACCGGCCCGGACATGATCGCCGGTACGCAATCGACGCGAGCAAGATCCGTCGCCGACTCGGCTGGGCTCCGGCCGAGACTTTCGAAACGGGAATACTCAAGACGGTTCGTTGGTATCTCGACAATCCAGAGTGGGTTCGCAACGTCACCTCGGGAACTTATCGGCAGTGGATCGATAGGCAGTACGCATGACACGTAAGGGGATCGTTCTGGCCGGAGGTGCCGGCACTCGCCTTCATCCTGCAACGTTAGCTGTCAGCAAACAGCTGCTGCCCGTCTACGACAAGCCTATGATCTACTACCCACTCTCCACGCTCATGCAGGCGAACATCCGGGACATACTTGTTATCTCTACGCCGGAGGACACGCCGCGGTTCGAGCAGTTGCTCGGTGACGGAGCAAAATGGGGACTCAATCTCTCATATGCCGTTCAGCCAAGTCCGGATGGATTGGCGCAGGCATTCATCATCGGCGCCCAATTCATCGACAATGAGCCAAGCGCGCTCGTTTTGGGCGACAACATCTTTTATGGCCACTCGATTAACGACTTGCTCGCTCGGGCGGAGGAGCGGACGCTTGGGGCATCCATTTTTGCCTACCACGTCACCGATCCCCAGCGCTACGGCGTCGTAGAGTTTGATTCTACCGGGAAAGCGGTCGGTATCGAGGAAAAGCCCACAGCGCCTCGTTCGAACTACGCGGTCACTGGGCTGTACTATTATGACAACTCCGTGGTTGATCGTGCTCGGTCACTACGCCCCTCGAGCCGGGGCGAACTCGAGATCACCGACCTCAATCGGCTCTACATGGCCAACGGAGAACTCAGCGTGGAGCTCATGGGCAGAGGCTATGCGTGGCTCGACACAGGGACGCACGACTCCCTCCTTGAGGCCGGCCAGTTCATCGCCACGCTCGAGCACCGCCAGGGACTAAAGATATCGTGTCCTGAGGAGGTCGCGTGGCGAAAGGGTTGGATTAACGATGGTGAATTGGCTGCTCTCGCCGGTGCGCTTTCAAAGAACTCGTACGGCCATTATCTGCGAAGCTTGCTTCAAGATGCTTAGGGAAGGCGCTCGTCGGCTAGCTCACTGCGAGAGGCGGCAAGGCGCTCATCGACGCAAAGCCTAGGGGCGCGACCATGCAAAGAAGCACGATTGGCCACCTCCACCTCCCTAGCCTCGTTGTCAGCGCGAACAGCCAGAAAATCAATGGCATCATGTAGCGAGGCTGGACGAAAGTACTGTAGGAAATGCCCAGGAGCGTCACGATTACAATCAGGGCGACCTGCCCCCCCTTGGACTTGTCCGCCAGTGTAACAGCAGCCGCGACCGTCCCCGTGATGATCAGCACCCCGATCTGCCAGAAGCCAAAGCCAAGCAAGTAGAAATCGAAGTGGGTGTCGAACACCTGCGGGCGAAAACCGAGGTTCAGGGCCGTTCCAGCCAGCCGGGTCATGTAGGAGAGGCCAGGTACCGCGCTCTCGAACTTGTCGCCCACCATCACCTCACCGATACCAACATTGCGCATGATTGCGGGATCGAGCGATGCGATTTCTGAGGCAGGAAGAAGTGCCAGCAAAGCCGTGATCACAGCGAGGACAATAAGCACAGTTGATCGGCCCAGCAGGTCGCGCACTACGGTCAGGCCAAGTGCGGCGATTAGAACGATGGAATAGCCGTCTCTAAAGATGTAAGCGGATGCCGCCACAAGGATGGCCCCCACGATCTGCTGTCGGTAGACCGCGAGATAGACCACGCAATTCGTAAGCAGGATGAGAGGCACCTCCTTGTTCGCGAAGGCGAGAACCTCGAGTATGTAGACGTTAGTCCCCACAATGACGACGCCGCCGAGCGCCATGGCCCTCGCTCGATGAGGACCGACGTCAACTGTCAGTGCCGCCGCGAAGACATGCGCGGCGAGCCAGAGGATGATGACGTTAATGGTGAGCAACAGCGCGGTCGAGTGCTGAACTACGGCGACTCCATAGACAATCAGCACGCCCAAATAGGTCCATAGCTGTTGCGTGAGCCAACCTGGGTTCTGCCAGAACAGTCTGGTGGTGAGGGTCAGACTTTCGGCATCGGGTACGGACGTCCCCGAAAATCCAAACTGTCTCAACACATCAGCCCGCTGAAGCAGCGCGGCGATCAACGCGGCAAGGACAAGTACTAGGAGCGACAGCAGACTGAACGCCGGCGCCGTTAGTCCGAACGGCTCGGCGCGCTGGTCCCTGGAGGTGGTCATTGATCCGGTCGACACGCTCATTTTGAGCGTTGGCGAGAGGACGGTCTCCGCGTGGCATCCACCAAGAGAACCACAAGAAGCGCTAGGATGGCGGATGCAAGGAAAGCGAGTATCGGAACGCGAAGCCAGCGCCAACCGGAGTCATCGGGTGATGGTGACGGCGCTGTCGGCGGCAACTCAACACGCACCTGAAACTGTGCCTGTTGGGCCAGACTGTTCTTTGCCAACTCAATCGTACTTAACGAGGCGAGAAGGCTCGAGATCGCTGTGGCGCGAGAGTTTGCGTCCGCCGTGGTGGGAGCGTCCTTCGCTCGCACCTCGTCTAGCAGTGCGTTTAATTCCGCTATCCGCTTGTCGAATTCGTCTTTGCCCGCTGTATTTTGCCCCGGATGACGGGCCATCACCTCCGCATTGAGATCGGCCAGGAGCTGCTTGAGCACCGCGGTCGCAAAGTCCGACGATGGAGACTTCACCAGCAGTTGGAGAAGCGACCCTCGCCCTCGATCAAAGTCCCCCAGACCTGTTACAGTAAGCGTGGACTTTGCCAAATCCTGATCGGACGCTGACACGGTCTTGGATGCCGTCGTCTTGGACTCAATGAAGATGGCATCGATATCCTCAACGTGGCTGTCCACTGCTGGCATCGACACGATGGCACGGGTCTGGCGATAGCCTACCGTCGGCAGACTCTGTGAGTAGGACCACCATCCACTGACCAGGCCGACCAGGATTGCTGGCAATAGTATTCCCAGCCACGCGCGCCTTGCTATTAGTATTATCTGCAGTGCACTATAATCTTGCTGCTGCTCGCTCAAATTCTTCCTCGTCCAAAGTCGTAGCGCTAAGCAGGAGATACCAGTTTGTTATCTTCATGAGGCAAGGATGATTTGACCTGGCGAGTTCCATCCTTCCGATATAGACCTTTCTGTGCCTGTAGATTGTTGCAGCCCGAACACAGGATGGGCGTTTTCACACTCCTGCGGACAAGAGCCTCGACATCGAGGAGTCGGCAGCGATATCTCGCGCTGCGACAGCGCGGCGGCAAGCCCGCTTTACCTGCTGAAGGCTTTCCGAGCGATGCGTTCCGTTTTTCGACGACTCTACTGGATTTCGAGTGTTCAGTTTGGCGTCGATCCGGTTCGCCTGGTCCGGGCGTTGTGGAACTTTCCGAGGTTCGTGGGCGACTTCTTGCGCTTTCGACGAATGGCGGCGCCGTCCGAGGTTAGGATGGAGGTGGTTCCGGCGCTGCATGACAGACATGCCGGCGCGGGGATCACGGACGAGTACTTTTGGCAGGATCTAGCGGTCGCGCGAATGGTGCATTCAGCCGGTCCTGACCTCCATGTCGATGTCGGCTCCTTGCTCACTGGGTTTGTAGCCCACGTAGCAAGCTTTCGTGAAATCGAACTCATCGACATCCGCCCATTGGCCTCGACAATTCCCAACGTCCGCTTTCGCCAAGCCGATATGATGGGTGACATCGGTGACCTCGCAGGGCATACCGACTCCCTCTCTTGCCTTCACGCCATTGAACACTTTGGATTAGGACGTTACGGCGATCCCCTCGATCCGGGGGGCCCCGAAAAGGGTATCGCTAATCTGGCCAAGATGCTGAAATCCGGCGGAACCCTGTACCTTTCGACGCCAATCGGGCGCGAACGTGTCGAGTTCAACGCCAACTGGGTTTTCGATCCGCGCCGCATCGCCGAGATTTGCCTGCGTAACGGGTTGCAACTCTCGCGCCTCTTGACTGTACAGGCAGGCCGCGTCACGGAGATCGATGATCCCGCGACAAAACTGAACGAACTGGCAGCCCTGCGCTATGCCTTGGGCATATTCGTCTGCAAGAAAGCTGTCGGCGCATGATCCATTATTATGAGGTCGATTTTGACTAAGACTGCATTGATCACGGGTGTCACGGGCCAGGACGGCGCATACCTAGCTCGGCTCCTGCTCGAAAAAGGCTATATCGTCCACGGGATCAAACGGCGGTCGTCATCATTCAACACTGGCCGCATCGAGGACATTTACGAGGACCCGCACCAGCCGCATCCTCGCTTCTTCCTGCACTACGGCGATATGACCGATGCGACCAATCTGATCCGGATTGTCCAGCAGACGCAGCCCGATGAGATCTACAACCTCGCGGCTCAGAGTCACGTCCAGGTATCCTTCGAGACGCCTGAATACACCGCGAACGCAGATGCGATCGGCGTACTGCGGCTGCTAGAGGCCATTCGCATTCTGGGGCTCGAGAAGAAAACGCGGTTCTACCAAGCCTCGACGTCCGAACTTTATGGTCTCGTGCGCGAGACGCCGCAGTCGGAGAAGACGCCCTTCTATCCACGTTCGCCTTATGGCGCGGCTAAGCTCTACGGATACTGGATCACCGTCAACTATCGCGAGGCCTACGGCATGTTCGCGAGCAACGGCATCTTGTTCAATCACGAGAGCCCGCTTCGCGGCGAGACGTTCGTGACGCGGAAGATTAGTCGTGCGGCGGCCGCCATAAGCTTGGGCAAGCAGGAGCGACTGTTCCTGGGAAACCTTGATGCTCAGCGCGACTGGGGTCACGCCAAGGAATATGCCCGTGGCATGTGGATGATCCTGCAACACGACAAGCCCGATGACTTTGTGCTGGCGACTGGAACAACCACGCCGGTCCGCAAATTCGTCGAGTGGGCCTTCGAAGAAACCGGTGTCACGCTCGAGTGGCGCGGCGCTGGCGTTGATGAGAAGGGTTTTGTCGCTGGGACGGATCGATGCATAGTCGAAGTTGACCCACGCTACTTCCGGCCCACCGAAGTCGATCTGCTGCTGGGCGATCCGACCAAGGCGAAGCAACAGCTTGGCTGGTCACACACCACAACCGCGCGTGAACTGGCGCGCGAGATGGTCCAGGCGGATCTCAAGGTCATGCAGACGTCAACCGTGATGAAGGAGGCCTGATGAGTTTTAAGCTTTCCGGCAAACGCATCTGGGTCGCAGGCCATCGTGGTCTCGTCGGCGGCGCGATGGTTCGTCGTCTGGCCAAGGAAGACTGCGTGGTCCTAACCGCGGACAGGTCGCAGGTCGACGTCGCGGATCCAGAAGCCGTGTCCGCGTTTCTCAAACGCGAACGGCCCGATGCGATCGTCGTCGCGGCGGCCAAGGTGGGCGGCATTCTCGCCAACGATACCTACCCGGCCGACTTTCTCTACGACAATCTCATGATCGAGACGAGCTTGATCCACGCGGCCCACGCGCAAGACGTTGAGCGAGTCCTCTTTCTCGGCTCAAGCTGCATCTATCCAAAGCTGGCACCGCAGCCGATCAAGGAAGACTCCTTACTCACCGGTCCGCTTGAGCCCACGAACGAGTGGTATGCCATCGCCAAAATCGCGGGAATCAAGCTGGCACAGGCCTACCGGCGCCAGCATGGGCGTGACTATGTTTCTGCCATGCCGACCAATCTTTATGGGCCGGGCGACAACTTCGACCTCAAATCATCGCATGTGCTCCCTGCCCTGATCCGCAAAGCACACGAGGCAAAGCTGCGGGGCGATCGACAGGTCGTCGTTTGGGGCACGGGTTCGCCGCGCCGCGAATTCCTGCATGTCGACGATTGCGCCGACGCGCTTGTGTTCCTGCTCGAGAACTACTCCGAATACGAACACATCAACGTTGGCTCGGGGACGGACATTTCCATTTTGGAGCTCACGCAACTCGTCTGCCGGATCGTGGGCTTCGAAGGAGAGATTGCTCATGATCTCAGCAAACCGGATGGCACACCGCGAAAGCTCATGAGCGCCGACAAGCTGCGCGGGCTGGGGTGGACGCCCAAAATCGGGCTCGAGGAGGGCATCGAGCGAACGTATGCTTGGTTCCTCGAGCACGTTGCGGCCGAAGTTTCCGCGCACGCCTAGGACGCGCTATGCCGGCGAAACGCATCGCTATCATCGGCAACCAGGCCTTCGCGATGCGAAACTTTCGTGCATCCTTGATCGCTACTCTTGTTGCCATGGGGGTAGAGGTCTTTGCACTTGCTCCCGACTACAGCGATGCCGACCGCATAGCGATAAGACAGCTGGGCGCGAAGCCGGTCGACTATCCGTTGAAGCGCGCGAGCATAAGCCCCCTTCATGATCTGACGACGCTGCGCCAGCTTACGTCCATGCTGCGTGAGATCGGCCCCGATATCGTGCTCTCATTTTCGGCCAAGCCCGTGGTCTTTGGAACATTGGCAGCATCGCGAGCCGGCGTCTCGATGCGTTACGCTCTGATCGAAGGACTGGGCCACGTCTTCATTCAAACGACGGGCCTGAGAGCTCAATTGTTGAGGTGGGTGGTTGGAGCGCTCTACCGGTTCGCGCTTGGGCGTGCCACGCGGACCTTCTTCCTCAACGAGGACGACCGGCAGGACTTCTTAACCGCTGGTCTCGTCGGTCAAGATAAGTCATCCACCATTGGTGCCATCGGCGTCGATCTCGACGAATGGCGACCAGCCACCGCCGTAACTAACCCTCTGACGTTCTTGTTCATCGGCCGCCTGCTGCGCGAAAAGGGCGTTGCGGAGCTTGTCGAGGCGGCCAGGCGCGTCAAGCTACGGCACCCTTCAACGCGCTTCATTGTTCTTGGGGCCCCTGACTCAAATCCGAGCAGTTTCTCGATGGAGCAAGCAAGCGATTGGGTCAGCGAGGGGGTTATTGAGTGGCCTGGTCAAGTGGACGTGAAGCCTTGGCTCGCTCAGTCGAGTGTCTTCGTCCTGCCCTCCTACAGGGAAGGAGTTCCGCGCTCGACACAAGAGGCGATGTCGATGGCGCGACCGGTGATTACAACTGACGTTCCCGGATGTCGGGTGACCGTGGAAGACGGCCTCAACGGATTTCTAGTCCCTCCAAAAGACGTAGACGCACTGGAGCGTGCCATGCTGCGCTTCGTCGACAACCCGGGTTTGATCGCTTCGATGGGACTTGCCAGCCGCCGGATTGCCGAGAAGTTGTTCGACGCGAAAAAGTCGAACGCGGCGATCCTTTCCGCCATGCAGATAACCGCACCGCACCTTCGAACTGGGCACGACATCCGTTGAAGACCATCAAAATACGCGTGCTCCACGGGTGGGAGGGTCGGGGACCTAAGGATCAGTGGCCCAGCCGCCCCCCCGAGGGCTTCGAAGACATCAAGTTTCAGTTTGGAGGTTGGGGAGGCGCCTCCGATTACGTCTTCGTCCTCAACGACGTTCGCTTCCCGACGCGCGTGAGAGTGGACCCAGCCAAGGTATGGGGGTTTATTCAGGAGCCGCCCAGTGAATTGCATACTGAGTTGCATATCGGTCGGCCCTATTTCGGCAAGGTTTACACCACCGACGAGACGCTCATCGACAATGAGCGCTACATGCCGTTCTGGAGCGCGCTGATATGGGCGGTCGGCCTCAGCTATGACGAACTTGTCGCGGCCCCCTTCCCGGAGAAGACCATCGACCTGAGCTGGATTACCAGCAACCTGGTGCTGCTCGAAGGCCATCGAAGGCGCATGGCGTTCCTTGATCGTCTTCGCAACTCCGATGTCCCGCTAACACTCTTCGGCCGCGGGTTCACTCCAGTGGCCCGAAAGTGGGACGTGCTGTCAGCCTCGCGCTATTCGATCTCATACGAGAACTACCTGGGGGGCCTGTACTGGTCCGAAAAGCTTGCGGACTGCTTCCTGTCCTACTGCACTCCGATCTATTTCGGCGCCCGAGACATCGATAAGTACTTTCCCAAGCACTCCTACATCTCCTTCGATCCTGAGGACCCGCTCCTCATCGATCGAATACGAGACGTGGTTCAATCGAAGTTCCACGAGGAGCACCGGTCGGAGCTGCTGGAGGCACGAGAGCTGTGCTTGCACAAATATAATACAACGTTCTATCTGGCGTCGCTCGCCAAGACTGATGCCATGACAGACCGGGCAAGGCGCGACAGGCAACAGACATTGCTCCTTGAGCCCGCAGTACGCTCGTCGCGACTGCGCCCACTTGTCAACAGAGTGAGAAGTCTCGCCGTCGGCGGACTCCCCTCCCCTGTGGTTTCACTTGTCCGACGTGGCAAACATACCTTGCTGCGCGGTCTTGGAAGGTCACCCAGCAAGTGAATCCGGAGATTGCCTATATCAATCTGGACACGCGCCCCGACCGCCGGCAATTCATGGAGAAGCAGCTCGCTGATCTTGGGCTTTCCGCGGCGCGCCTGGACGCCACTTCGCCCGCGACCACGACCATCCGTCCGATCGTGACCGATCATCCAGACATGGGCGTGCGTCCCCCGATGACGCCAAATGAGGTTGCCTGTCTCGAAAGCCATTCAAGGGTCTGGCGACAGGCGGTCGACTCCGACTCGGAACTCACACTCGTTCTTGAAGATGACGTTGTCTTGTCGCCAGAGGTGGTCGAGTTCCTGGGCAGGGTCGAAACGTCAACGGACTGGGATCTCCTGCGGCTCGAGACCAATTTTCATTCTGTGCGTCTGGGGGCCAGTGAAATCATCGTTGGAGGCCGGACGGCCCGCCGCTTGATGCAGCCGCAGTCTGGCGCTGGCGCCTACTTACTGACTAGGCGAGCCGCCGACCGGTTCCTTGCCAGCCCATACTTCCCCGCAGTTCCCGCCGATACGGTGATCTACGCTGCGCCGCATGTATTTGAGCTCAAGGTGTTTCAGCTGATCCCTGCTGTTGCCACACACCTCGAACAACTCGAAGACCGAAAGCAGGAAAGTGCGGCCCAAAGTGAGATCGAGAAAACTCGAGGGGTCGCTCTCGGCGCGCTTGCAGGCAAGGCCAATGGAACACCTCAGCTCTTCGGGAAGGTCCGGAACGCCGTCAAATCGACGAGTAGCCTGCTGAGATGGTTTTCTCCAATGGAGGTTGCCCGCAGCCGCCGCATATCGGTCCCTCTCGCCGCGCCACCGACTCGGAGTGACTAGTTCGCCCGCCTCTCCAGGGATGACAAGATCTTGCCCCACATGGCCGCCATCTCGGGGGATGTCGTCTGCACGCCTGGAGCCGTCCTCGACAACGATCTCACCAGATCGGATAGCACGCGAACGACTGCCGCCGCGGAGGCAAGGAGCGCAAAGACAAAACGAGAATTCCGCGCGAAGAACCGACACTGGACCGCTGCCAGCGCGAGCCGCGTCCGGACCAATACGCTCAGCTTCGTGCGGCGGCGTACCCGATAGGCCAAGAGAAGGCCAGGTAGAGCTTCGTAGTGGCTCGCTGCGTAACCTCGCAACAGGAGCTCCTGGTCCTCACATCGATACGGTCCCGGAACTGCATAGAGATACTTCCGGAACCACGCTGTGCGTCCCATCCAAGTTGGATGCGGGAGGTGAAATCCCAGCCAAGGGCGGGCACAAATCTGCTCGTGAGTGACCTCTCCCGGCAACTGCCCAATCACGCTACCGCCCTCATCGATCACGACGCATTGGGTGCCAAGAAGATCGATATCAGGGTACTCGCGGAGGCGGTCGACTTGCTGTCGGAGCCGATCGGGATGAGCGACATCGTCATGGTCCATCCGTGCAAAAAAGGTTCCCTGCGCAAGCTCGATAGCCTGGTTCAGTCTTCGTGATAGACCCAGGTTTCGACGATCTGCCAGTACGCGAACTCTGGGGTCCGTCACCGTCAGCTTCGTTACAGCTTGGTCAGTGGAGCCGTCGTCGATAATCAGGAGCTCCCAGTCGCTGAACGATTGAGACAGTATGGACGCCACCGCCAGCTGGAGGCTCTCGCCGCCATTGAATACGGGCAGAGCAATGGTGACCGTCGGCGCCATCTGGTTACCGGTCGCGCTGTGTGACGCGCGAAATGCCATTGGCAGCGTTGCTCAAGATGCTCGGAATCTTGCTCCGAAGCCTTCGAGCCAGTCCCGCAGCTTGACCGAGGGGGCTCCGGTTGCGTCGCAGGATCGCATCGAAGTAGCTTTCTGAGCCAGCAGCTGCTGGAAGCAAGGTCAGAAGTTGGCCCACGGTCATAATGCCATATTTGAAGAAGAGCCGTGACCACTCTCCTGCCACCAGTGAGAACTCACGCTCGGCCGCGTTGAACCTTTCGAAGACAATCCAGTGCTCACCAAGGTCGATCGCGGGATCGTGCTGGACGACCTGTGTCACCTGGTGCTCGGCGTTGTGGGCGGTGACGATAAGCGCCTCTCCGATGAAGGCGCAATCGGAACTTTGCCTTAGCGCGCGGATATAGAACTCTACATCAACGAGCCACTTCAAAGACGTGTCATATTCAAGGCCGAGTTCTCGTCGATGGATCGTTGCGCTCGGTGCACCGATCACATTGCCAGCGAACAGTACGGCCGGGGATCCCCTGACCGCCGAGACTTGCTGTGCCGTCGGCCGGTGCAAGCGAACACGACTGGATCTCTCATCCTCTACAAGGCTGCTACTGAAGGCGAACCCTGCCTGTGGGTTCTCATCCATCGTGCGCACGTAGGTTTCAAGCGCATCGTTCCTGGCAAATCTATCATCATGGTGCAGCACCTTGATGAGAGGCGACTTCGAAATCGCTATTGCCTCATTCCAGTTGGCGGGTGAGCCGAGCGGCCGTTCGTTTCTCTGATAGGTCCACCGGCGATCAGAAAGCATCGGCATAACCAGAGTGGCGACGGAGTCGTCCGGAGAATCGTCCGTTATCACGACCTCGTAGTCGGCAAACGTCTGCGTCTCAATCGACTGCAGGGTTTTCCGAAGGTACTCGGTCTGACGGTATGCCGGGATGCAGATCGAAACACGCGGAGGTTCAGCCATCGAGCTTACTCTGACTTCGCTCGAAGCGACGGCGATTGAGATGAAGCGAGACTTTTCTGAGCATCCGGGCTGGAACGCCGAGCGTGCCAGACGTCCTGACTGCGCGTAGAAAGTCTTCCCGATGAGAACTTCCGATCAAAAGGTCTCGTCGACGCTGGGCGAGTAGACCTTCAGACCGTCGCCACTCCTCACGCCTGTTGTCGTCAGTGCCCCCAAAGAGAGAGGCATTCACGTTTCGACCGGTCATGCTTGCAAAGTAGGTGCACGTCACTTCATTGAGCACCGCAGGAACGTGGTGGTGTGCGAGGCGAACGAGAAAGTCCCAGTCCTCGCCTCGGGTCAAAGGCTCAAAGAAGGGGCGCTCTTCCAGATTCGGGACGAGCTTTGAACGATCGATCAAGAAGCTGTGGATTGGAATGAAGTTCTCTATCAGCAGTTCGGTGTAGGAGTACCGGGGGCGCAAGAACGGATACGCTCGGCCGAGCGCTTGGAGATCCTGATCCTCTCGGACCAGTTCAGTCTGTCCGTACGCCCACGCGGCACCACTTGCGCGGATTAGCTTTACCAACCCCGAAACGTGTTCGGCCTTCAGCGCATCATCGTCGTCGAGAAAGCCAATGTAGCGGCCCTTTGCCCTCTCCCAGCCGATGTTGAGGTTCTCCGCTCGTCGGTCATCGTCGCGGGGGTTGTGAATGACCGAGAAGGCGAGATCGACTGCTACCTCACCAGTAATTTTCCTTACCGTTTCGCGTTTCTTCACGTCGCGGCCCTGATAGACGACGATCAACTCGATCGGCCTATAGGAGTTCGCCACTATGCTCTGGAGAGCACGAGCCAGCTCGGCCTTCCGACTACCCGTCGTGCGGACCACCAGTGACACTAGGTCGCCTTGAGGCTGGTGCGTTGGCATCTCTGATTCTATCGCGGCGATTAGAGCCTAATCCAGCTTTTGGGGAGGAGATCACTTGTGTCGATTCCGGGCGCAGCGAACCACTTTGCAGGGGCGATGATATGTTTATCCGGATTGCGGTTGAGCCACGCAGCCCACCAGCTGAACGAGCTGTTTGCAATGATTTGATGACGGCCGAGGGACATCAGATGCATGTCCTCAGCGTCACGCCCGTCGGTGTTGGGTTCGATGAAGACCGCGTCGCGAAAGGCTGACAGGTTTGCTCTCGCCCAGCCGGGATCATCGCTGAAAACGAAGTACTTCGGTTTGCCCAAACGCGCGTCCAAGCGCCGCCGTGCGAGGTCATACCACTCAGCTGGGATAGTCCCATGATAGGCGGCGGCGCCCTTGTTCGTCACGTAGTCGCCACGCCTCACGTGGACGCATACCGACTCGCAGCGTGATATTTCCTCCGAGATTGGAATTCGAGAGCTACTTAAGGGCCCTTGAGGTCGCAGTTCTTCCCGCACCGCGGACCCCACGCTGTTGAAATAAAGAGGACTCTGCCAAACCCCCCAGAAATACGCCGACGGGGTTACGTTGAAAACTGTCGGATCAAATGCGAATGATCTCTCGAAAACGTAGCGTATTCCTAACCTGCTAGGTGCCCAGCGAAGTCGCCTTTCAAGCGCAGTGGGAAGGGCCGGCCGTTTTTCCTCAAGTAAAGTGACGCCTTTCAAGGTAAAAGCGTCTAGGGAATACGGTCGCTGGTTTGGACGATGACACCACCGCGAGTCGAGTATGATCGGCTCGTCATGTGCGGTGGCCATTGCTCGAGCGAAGGCATATTGGAACATCTGATTGCCGAGGCCTCCGAAGACGGCAACATACAATGGCATGGTCACTACTTCGCGTTACGTTGGAATTTCCCCGAGCTTAGATCGCTTGAAGACAGTTCAAAGTAAATCGTGCCCATTCCTATGAACCACATTCTTGAGTTGGCTCGAAAGCTGCGGCGCCGCATTCTTGGGACGCCCGAACAGCGCTTTGATGATATCGGACTGAAGCGGGCTTCGGGCGTCGTCCACATCGGAGCAAACACCGGTCAGGAGCGCGACGAGTACGCACGGCGAAGGCTGCCGGTGATCTGGGTCGAACCAATCCCATCTGTTTTCCAGGCTCTGGTTTCCAATATCAGCTCCTATCCGCAACAAGTAGCCTATTGCTACCTGCTCTCCGATAACGACGACGTAGAGTACGACTTTCATATCGCTTCGAACGGCGGCGCCTCGTCCTCGATGTTCCAAAACACCGCGGCGCTTAGTGAATTGTACCCGGACATTTCATTCACCGAAACCATTCGCCTCAAATCAGCGCGGTTCGACACATTCGTTGCACGGGAAAGGATCAACCTTACTGGCTTTAATGCCCTGATATTGGACGTGCAGGGCGCAGAGCTCTTGATTCTGCGAGGCGCATCGCTTGATCCATTTGATTTCATCAAGTGTGAAGTCGGCAATGGCCTAATGTATCAAGGGGGACCTCAGCTCATTGAGATTGATGCGTACCTTCTTGAGCGTGGTTTCGTTCGGAAGAGACTTGCCATTGCAGATCGACATAGCGACGGCGGGTTTTGGGGCGATGCTTGGTACGCTAGGGCGCGGCGCACGACCCGTGGATAACTACTATCGTTCGATGTTGCCGCTGAAGGGCACGATCGAGCCGCGAGAGAGAAGTCGCGTTCTTGCTTGTGAGGAGACAATTTTCCAGATTGTTTTCGGTGCTCTAGCAGCTCGGTCAAAAAAGGAACCGCGTGGAGGCCTTGGAGCGGCACCGAAGGCGGGACGGTCACTCATGTTACTGTTTAAAAACCCACCGACGCTTTGCCCGGGGGGAAGCACGCAATCCTGTGCCACAAGCGCAGGGTTGTGTTGGAGCCGAAGCAGATTGGCGTTTGCGGGGTGGCCAGGCTCGAAGAGCACGTGGTCCACTGGCATGTCAAACAGGTTGGGCCTTTCTGCTAAGCTACGTGCAGCCCTCCGAGAAATCACGTATCCGGCTGAGCCAGTATGCAGTGAGCGGAGCTCCTGGAGACGACCTCTGAATGGAGCCGTGACAACAGGGGACATGAAAGTCTCCAGCTTAATAACGTCGGCGGCCTCCGGGATCTCGCTTTCTAGAAACCGTCTGAGCTCCGGCCCGTCTATATGCACATCATCCTCAAAAACCGCGGCGAACGGATCGGGTCCAGCAGCAATATTTTGCCAGATTTCGTAGTGCGACAAGAGACACCCTAACTCGCTTAAGGACCAGTCCCTAAATCGGTGTCTCGTGGGGATTAACGCTCGGGCAGGATGCACAGGCACCTGCTTGTGATCGATTGCGTTGAACCTCCCGAGCGGTATGCCCGCCTTATCGAAGATGCGTTGCATGCGCTGCATGCGATCCTTCGCTGGAGCCAGATTAACAACGAAACTTTGCAATTCGAAAGTGCTCGCGACGACGATTGTCTCCCCTACGGTAATTTATGAGAGATCGAGGGACAACTTGTTGCCTTCGTTTGGAGCAAATTACGAGGTCAGGCGGTGGAGAACGGAACCCGGAGTACAGGCGGCCTTTGCAAAGGTCTGCCTCCATCTTCCACCGAAGTATCGCCGCGCATTATCGCCTTACCTTTCTCGAGCCTAGAAGCTACGCACTACGGCTGATATACAGTAGGAGACCTGTCAGTTGGTTGGCCTGAGGCTCTGGAGTACTCCCGATGGTCTAGGAGGGGACAAGACTGCTCGATACCCATCGTCACCACATTACCTTCGCTAACGAACAATTCCGATCGTCGGCTCGCGACCTCAGGAGAAGTGCCTCCCGGTACGGCCTGGCGAGCAAGACCTATGGGCCGTTATCGAGACCTGTTCGCCAGTTGCGTCTGTCCCATCCTGATATCATGCGAGCAGGTAAGGGTGTGGGCTATTGGCTGTGGAAGCCCCATCTCATTCTTCAGACGCTGGAACAAGTGCCGACGGGAGACTTCGTTCTCTACACGGACGCCGGCGTAGATATTGTCTCGGATCCTGATCCGCTGTTTCAACAGTTGGACGCGAGAGACATCGGTCTGTTCAGACAGTTTGAACCGGCTGGCCACTGGTCAAAACGGGACGCATTTGTCCTCATGGATGCGGATGAGGAACGCTATTGGAGCACTCCCATTTTGAATGCAGCATTTATGGTGTTCCGCTCCAGCGCCCAGAGCAGACGGTTCGTCCGCGAATGGTTTGATTACTGCACAGACCGGCGAATATTGACCGACGATCCAAACACCTGTGGCTTGGCAAACTTGATCGGATTCAAAGACCACCGTCACGATCAAGCCGTCCTCACGATTTTGGCCGAGAAGTGGTCGCTTGTGACAAGCCCAGATCCGTCTCAGAAAGAAGGACAGGAGCCCCTTTTCCATCCGATTTTTGATCATCATCGACGAAGGAACCGCCCGCTGCTCGCTGGGGTTCGCTCAAAGCTTCAACTCGGAACAAAGCTAAGGCGCTTGCTGAACGTCCCTTGAGTTCCCCCCGTTGGCCTGAACCTAACCCCCGCTGAACCATGCTAACTTCTCTGAAGCAGATAGTGCACACCGGTCTGCACCGGATAGGGCTCGATTTGATACAAGCGCGAACGATGAAGCGGTTGTTGGAGTCGGAGTCCGCCGCCACTACCGCTAACCGGCAGCTTGAACTGCTTCGAATGTTCGACGACCAGTCGGCCGGCCGCCTCCTTAAGCTTCTCCCTCGTTCTAGAGCGCAACTTCAGCAGGATCTTTTCGCACTCGCTTGCTCCGGCTTCGCTCAAGGTGGCTATTTTGTCGAGTTCGGAGCGGCCAGTGGGGTCGATTTGAGCAACACATATCTGCTTGAAAAGGACTTCAACTGGAACGGCATTTTGGCCGAACCTGCTCTTGGGTGGCGGCAGTCCCTTAGCGCTAACCGTTCATGCGCGCTCGAGTTCGACTGCGTCTGGAGCCAGACAGGGCAGCAGCTGGAGTTTCGAGAGGTCTCTGGGATCCCAGAACTTTCGACGATCAGCAGTTTTGTCGATGCTGACTTTCAAGCTCCTGCCCGCAGTGCCGGTCGCTCGTATGAGGTTAGAACAATCTCGCTTCTTGACCTTCTGAAGCGGCACCAGGCGCCCACAAAGATCGATTACCTCTCAATAGATACAGAAGGCTCGGAGTTTGACATACTCTCAGCATTCGATTTTGACGCCTACGACGTGCGAGTCATCACCTGCGAACATAACTTCAGCTCAAGGCGCGCGGACATCCTCTCCCTCCTGGCATCTCACGGGTACGAACGAACGATGGAGAACGTGTCTCTATTTGACGATTGGTACGTTCGTCGAACCTGAAGCGCGCTCTGATGCAATCTTACATAATCAATCTCGCCTCGGCTAAAGACCGTATGAGACGCATGAAGCGGATATTTGAAACCGCGAAGATTCCGTTCGTTAGGTTTGAAGCAGTCGATCGAGAGCGTGCCGCAGCCCACCCTCTTCGATCCAAGATTCCGACAAAGCGGTTGCGCGACTGGACGCTGGGAGAGTTAGGATGCCTGCTCTCGCACATCGAGGTTTGGAAGTTGATAGCGAGCTCCGACGATCCGTTCGGAGCGGTGTTTGAGGACGATGTCCACATTGATCCGAACCTGCGTGCCTTTCTTGAGGGCCCCATCCCCAAAGAAATCGACGTTGTGAAATTGGAGACCGTGAATTTGCACACCCGCGTGTCGCGGTGGCCGCGCGCATCTGTAGCATCCGTAGGATTGCACGAGCTCAAGTCTCTGCACACTGGAGCTGGAGCATATGCGCTATCTAGACGTGCGGCCCGAGCTCTCGTCGAGCGGGTGACCATGTTCGACGTCCCTGCAGACCACCTGCTTTTTGAACTCGATCATCCCTCATCCCGGAATCTTTTGCGCGTGCAATGCGTGCCCGCCTTGGCAATTCAAGATTGCGTGCTCCCTAGTGATCGACAAAAGGGAGGTTTCCTGTCGAGTGCGATGTCAGATCGCCCTGTTTGGGCCCCCACTGCAAAGAAGCTCCGACTGGTCGATAGGGTTTTCAGTTCGCCTTTTTCTGTTCCTCGGAGGCTTCTGCTACGCGGGTGGGCCAGCGCAACTACTCGCGCAGGCACCATAGGCTATCTGGGGCCGCTACAGGAGTAGGACAAAGCTACAGGCCGAAGTCCGCGGCGTTCGCTGGAAAGCCGAGGTGGTCTATCCTGCTACGAGATCGTCATAAGTTCCTTGCCGGGTGACACGCCCGTCAGAAATCTCGACTAGGCGGTCACATTCACGTAGCGTGGAGAGCCGATGTGCGACCATTATGATGGTAAGGTCATGGCTCAACCCATTGATTGCTGCCATCAGTTCCGTCTCGGTTTGAGTGTCGAGGGCGCTGGTCGCCTCATCAAAGACTATCACATCGGCTCGCTTGTAGAGCGCCCGAGCGATGCCCAGGCGCTGCCGCTGTCCACCCGAAAGGCGCACACCTCGCTCACCGACAGCTGCATCAAGTCCGGCTGGCAGCCGATCTATGACGGGCAGTAGCTGAGCGAGGCGGGCCGCATCCCGGACACGCTCAGTGTCTATGTCGGCTTTCGACTGTCCGAAAGCGATGTTCTCAGCGATGGATGCATCACTCAGATAGATGCTCTGCGGAACGTGAGCCACATGGCGCTGCCACCCACTAGTTGCATCGTCGTCGAGAACCTTGCCGTCCACCAACACGGAACCCGAAGAGGGCTTCAGTAGGCCCATGATCACGTCGAGCAGGGTGCTTTTGCCGCCACCGGTTGGCCCAAAGATCCCTATGCGTTCGCCTTTGCGGATCGAAAGGCTTACGTTCGTCAACGCAACCGGCAGGTTAGGGGCATATCTGAAGCTTACGTTTTGAAGCTCGAATATGGAGTTGAAGGGGATGGGAGGTACGGCCCGGCCGGCCGCCGAGGGCATTGGTTGTTCAAGAAGCTTCATTGCCTCCCACAGTGCATCTCGTGATCCCCGGATGGTGACGATCGACGCGTACATCTGCTGCGCCACCGGCAACAGTCGTTGCGCGCCTAGCGCCAACGCCCCGAGTACCGGGACAACGGTCGTATCTTGCCCCCCCCGGCTGGCAACTGCGGCAAGTATTGCAATCGCAATCATGCCCAAACCTTCGATGACGAAGCGCGGACTACCTCCAATCAATAGTTGGCGCCCTTGAGCTGCGCGCACACGTCTATCGGACACACGATAAATGTCTGAAAACAGCTCTTGGGTGCCGTCTAGCAGCACGTCCCGAATCCCCCCGAGTCCCTCCTGAAGCGCCTTGTGAACCTGGGCATGCTCTACCGCTAGCAACCTGCTGTCTCGCGCAATTTGACGCCGGGTGAGGAAAAGAATGGCGCTATAGATGATGACGAATGCAAGCGCCGCGCCGAGCGTTATCCAGGGACTAATTAAGAGCAGTGCGGCGAGGATGGTTACGAGCAGAATGGTAGAGTTACCAAGGACGAGCAGTTGCGTGACGACGCCATTGGTCATCGTACCGGCCTTGTTGATCACACCGTCAATAACCTCAGAAGAGTTGCGACTAATGTGAACGGCATAAGGCTGGTACAGGGTCCGACGATACACCTCGAGACTCAAGTCCGCGCCGAGGGCGAATGCAAACCGCGAACTGATATAAAGTAATAGTAGTCGTAGCCCAGCAGCTAGCAACGTGAAAACACAGAAGGCCCCCGCCAGCCAGTATACGATATTCTGACGGTCGATCCATGGAACGACGTGCATGACATGCTGCACCATGCCGTTTGCTAGTACACGGTCCGGCGCGGTCAGCGCCGCTAGGAACGGCACGATCATTCCCAGCGAAAAAATCTCGGCAAAGGACGCCAACAGTGTGCAGACGACGAGGACATAGAACTGTAGCCGACGACGTCGGCTGAGCGCGCGCCACAGCCTAACGATTGCGTCCGAGAGGTGACCTTGTTTGCCTGGCGATACAGTCATTTGGTGCGCACTTAGCATCGATGGCTGCAGTGGTCGACTACGATCGACTTCCGGCCCTGAAGGTGCGTCGCGCTGGTAGCTGGCGGAACGACAATCTCCGAACGGTCCCATTGAGACCTCAGACAGCCTGCGAACCGATCAGCAGCCTCGCTGCTCGTCACCTTGCTTCGACGGTAGGGCGAAGGCAGAAGAGAGAGTGCGATTTGCTGACGCCTTGAATGTGCGCGCGATAGTGTCGAGCTGACTCATGGGCTGCATATTGAGGCCATGGAGGCGTTCACCTGCTCACGAATGTGTCGGGGTGCCGTCCCAAAGCTGGACCATATCACGGTAACTTCCGGTGCAGTACCTCCTTCCCACTCGATCGCTGCCGATGGCTAGCCGCTCAATGGGGGAATCTTTGAAAGTTCACGATTAAGGCCGGCGACTTCGAACTCGCCGTACTGATCGCCGACGCTCCTCCTGGCATGGCCGACGATGGCATCGACTGCGTCCGGTGCGAGGGCGTGTCGACGGGCCAGCGTCTTGAACCTGTGCCGCCAGCTGTGGCTCGGTGACAACCTTGCGTCCGTCAACCCGAGCCCACGTATCCAGCGGCTGACAAGCTTGGTCCCGTTACCACCGCGACTGCCAAAGCGATCCGGCAGCAAATCCGGGAAAAGGACCTCACCCTTTTGCGCCCGCGCAAACTCGACAAACCCTTCGTCTACTAGGGCCTGATGAAGCGGGACGATGCGCTCCGATCCTACGTTCTTGACCGAACCGGCCTCGGCAAGGATTCGTATGCTCCAAATCCCCCCGACATTGACGAGGTCTGTCTTGCGCAGTTGGCAGAGCTCGCTGAGACGCGCTCCGGTGAACGCAGACAGCCAGGGCAGCCACCGCAGCGCTCCCCGTTCCTTTCGAGCCGCGACCAGAACTGCCCTTGCCTCGTCGTCGGAATATCCGCGCTTGCCTTCGCCAGGCTTCTTCTTGACCGAGACGTCGACCCCTGAAGCGGCGTTTGTGGCGAGGCGACGGTTCTTAAACCCCCAGTTGAGAAGAGCCTTGATGGGCGCGATCTTGCCATTCCGAATGGTCTTGCCGCTCAGACCATCCGCCAGCAGCTTTACCTTCCACCGCACCAGGTCGTCCGTAGTGACCCGCGAAGCATCATCGAACTTCAGGAATGCCGTGAGTTGCGAGACGACCCGGCCCCACGCGTAGAGGGTCTTCTCCGATGGCTGCTTTTCCAAAGCCCAGTCGTCGAGAAGTGTCTTGAACCGAACCGGTTTTGCCGCGCTCGGGACCGGCGAAAGGCGCCTATCGGTCGGAACAGCCCATACTACGTCCGTTAGGGACCTGTCCCGTTTAGCTTGCCTGGCAGCCGCTTGCACGGCGGCGCTGACGGCAAACTGGACCGAATGATGGTCTGACGGACCCAGCAGAACTCCCTGCTCTCGAGCAATCTGGGAGGCGAGGTTCCGGCACAGGGCACGCATCGGGAGGCGGGCGAAGTAGCTCCCTGCACCCGCGACTGCCAACTCAAAGGGACTGTGCGAGGTCGGCGGCTCAGGCTCGTTGAACAGATCCTCGCCAAGCTCGATGTTCCAATCTGCCAGAAGTGCGGGCGAATCCACGCACCGTTCGTGCGCAATGCGCGCAATTTCGAAGACCTCGACCTCGGTGATCGGTCGCGCGGGTTCCCGCAGGGCCCGCCAACGCTTTTCGACTATGACGGTGGCTTCGGCGTGTCGGAGTTTTGCTTCCGCAGCGTCCTTTGTCTTCAGCGAGAACTTCTCTTCCTCGCGCCCGATGACCTCAACGAGGTCTACCGGAACGCGTCGCCGGAACCAGAACATTCCGGTCTTTGGATGCTTCCAAGGACGAGCTGCCATAAGGGTCATGTGTACCACCCATGTGTATCACTTGTGAGGTGGTAAGCTACTGAAATTGGTCAACTAATTGACCTGTAGACTGTTTTTGTGGAGCTGGCGGAGAGGAAGGGATTCGAACCCTCGAGACCCTTTAGAGGTCTGCGCCCTTAGCAGGGGCGTGCCTTCGACCACTCGGCCACCTCTCCTACCGAGGCGCCTTAAATCCGGTTTGCCGCCTCAAAGCAAGCGCCGATGTCCATGGATCGACCGGTGACGTGCGGAACCCGCGGGCCGCAGCCCGGTCCGGGCAGGAACTGACGGCCGCCGACCTGCTGAAGCATCACCCGCCGAGACCGGCTGTCTGCCGGGAGCTGTCGCAGCGCAAGCGCGGAGGCGCGCCCTGTCCGCGATTCTACCGCCGCCTGAGGTTGCCGTCCTGCGAGTAGAGCAGCGCGGTGAGCCCCGCGAGCAGCGACACCACAGCCGGCCCCGCCATGGCCCAGAGCGGTGGCAGCACGTCGGCATTACCGGCCCGCACCGCCATCTCGTTTACGGTGAAGAGGGCAAAGCCCATGACGATGCCAAAGAGCACGGTATTGCCGTACTGCACCGTCCGTCGATAGCCCGAGGCGACCGCGAAGCCGATGAGCACCGAGCCCAGGATCATGATCGGCCGCGTCAGCGTCCGGTAGAGGCTGGTCAGCGACACCGAGCGGTAGTCGCTCATCGAGATCGACGTCGTCGCTGCAGCGATCATTTCAGCGAGGGTGAGGTCGCTGGCCCCGGTCGTCCGCAGGCGAAGGTCGCCAAACGTGGTCTGCGTCGCGAGCTCGAAGTTGGTCAGCTGCTCGGGGGCCGCATCGAGGCGGTAGCGCGTCGCCACCGGGAACACCCACTTGCCATAGCTGAGATTGGCCTGCGCCGACGTGATGCGGTCGCGTTCGTCCGCCCCCGAAAAGAAGATCGTGACGCCGTAGACCGCCGGCGGGTCGGCCGTCAGGTGCTCGGCCCGCAGCACATAGGCGCCGTCGGCGCCGTGCTGTTCGAGCCAGGTCGGGCCGTTGTCGTGGTTGATCGGCTGGCCGGGAAGCAGCCGATCGCCGAGGATGAGCGCCGTGTCGCCGGCAGTGGAAATCGCCAATGCGAGCACGAAGCAGACGACTAGCGGCGCCCGCAGAACGGTCCAGATCGAGCGGCCGGTGGCCTGGATGATGGTAAGCTCGCGCCGCGCCTGCAGGTCAAGCACGCCGGCGATGGTCCCGATCAGCACTGTCACCGGCAGCGCGCCGATCGAGGAGCGCAGCGCGCTCAGCAGCACTCCTGCGAGGGCGAGCGGCGGGCCGCCGAGGCTGGTCAGCGTGCTGAGCTTGGTGGTGTTGAGCGACTCGACCAGGGAAAACAGCGCAAGGAAGACGACAACTGTCAGCGTGACGCGAGCCATGATGCGGCGCAGCACGAGCCAATCGATGCTGTTCACGCGAGCCACCTCACCGGATTCGCTACTTCGTCAAAGACTTCGCTTAGCCGAGCCGAACCGGCAAGGCCAGCAATTGCGACCCTCCTCATCTGCCTCACTTCGTGCAAAATCATGGCGGAAACAGCTCGCCCGGATGCGTCGGGCGTCCAGGTTCCGGGGACGGTTCGTGAAAATTCTGGTTGCCGAAGACGATCCGCAGTCGTCCGAATTCCTGCGCAAGGGCCTGGTGCAGGAGGGCCATAGCGTCGAATGCGTCAGCGACGGCCGAGATGCGCTCAGCTACTGCCTCTACAACGACTGCGACATGCTGGTCCTCGACCGGATGATGCCGGGCATGGACGGGCTCACGGTGCTGAAGACGCTGCGGGCCGCCGGCCGCAAGGTGCCGGTGCTGTTCCTGACCTCGATGGGCGACGTCGAGGACCGGGTTGAGGGCCTGCTCGCGGGCGGCGACGACTACCTCGTCAAGCCGTTCCATTTTTCGGAGCTTCTCGCCCGCGTCACGTCCCTCGCCCGGCGGCCGGCGGGCAACGACCGGCCGACGCGGCTCGTGGTGCATGACCTCGAGCTCGACCTGTTGAGCCATACCGCCAAGCGGGCCGGCGTCAGCATTGATCTGCAGGCCAAGGAGTTCACGCTGCTCGAAGTGCTGATGCGCAATGCCGGGCGGATCATCACCAAGACGATGCTGCTCGAACAGGTGTGGGACTTCAATTTCGACCCCAAGACGACCGTGGTCGAAACCCATATGAGCCGGCTGCGGGCCAAGGTGGACAAGCCGTTCGACGTCGCGCTGATCCACACCACCCGCAATTCTGGGTACTCGATCCATGCCCCGCGCTAGCGTCTTTTCCGGAATCGCGTTCCGGTCGGCGCTGCTGTTCCTGTTGGTCTTCGCGGTCGTGCTGGGGGTCGCCGGGTTCGCCATCCTCAAGACGACGCAAGCATCGATGAACGACCAGTTGCGGTCGTCAATCACACAGGACTTCGACCTGCTTCGGGACGCCAACGACACTGGCGGAGAGGCCGAGCTGGTGAAGTTCATCAGGGCGGCGGTCGCGACCCGCTCGGACAAGCAGTCGGCGTTCGGGCTGTTCAAGATCAGCGGCCGGCGGATCGCCGGCAACATCGCCACCGCGCCCAACTTTCGCGGCTGGGGCATGCTGCCGTTCCAGGGGGCGCAGACCCAGGACAACGCGCCGTTCCTCGGCTACGCCGAAAAGCTCGACGACAATATCGTGGTCGCAGCCCGCTCGGAGCGGTTCCAGATCACCGAGAGCGGCGTCATCCTGAACGCGCTGATCTTTGCGGGCATCGTGTGCTGCGCCAGCGCGCTGGTGATCGGCTACGTGCTCAGTCACGGGGTCTCCTCCAAGCTCGAGGTCATTGACCGCACGCTCGACCAGGTGTCGCGCGGCAACTCCGAGGTCCGGCTGCCGGTTGGCCGCACCAACGACCAGATTGACCACGTCTCGCGCCAGATCAACGCCCATCTCGACCGGCTCAGCGAGTTCATGGGCGGCATGCGCAACACCATCGTCGCCATCGCGCATGACCTGAAGTCGCCGCTCAACCGCGCCTACCTGCTGCTGCAGGACGCAGCCGAGGAGAACAATCCGCCGGCGACTGCCGACAAGCTCGACCGAGCGCAGAGCGAAATGGAGACGCTGGGTGGAGTGCTCGACACCGTGCTGCGCATCTCGCGCATCGAGACGTCAGACGACAGTTCGAGCTTCACCAGCTTTTCGGCCGCCGAGCTGGTGCGCGACCTCGCACAGACGTTCGAGCCCGTGCTCGAGGGCAACGGCCAGAGGCTGGCCTGGGAGAGCATCCCGGCGTCCGGCGCACCGATCTTCGGCGACCGCAGGATGGTGCAGCAGATGCTGGTTAACCTCATCGAGAATGCCAGCCGCCACGCCGGCCCGGCGGCGAAGATCTCGCTACAGGTGCGCTCCGACAGCGCGCAGACCGCGATCATCGTTTCGGACAACGGACCAGGCATCCCGCCCGAGAAACGCGACGAAGTCTTCCAGCCGTTCCGGCGGCTTAACGCCGATCGCGGCTCACCCGGGGCGGGCCTCGGCCTTGCTCTGGTGAAGGCGATCGCGATGCGGCATCACGCCCGCATCCAGCTTGGCGACAACAATCCGGGGCTCAGGGCGACGGTTACCTTCCCGCCCGTCCCGGAGCCCCTGCCCTGGCCGGAAAAGCAGGCGTCCGCGGGGGCCGCCAGCCCCGCTCTGGCGGCCGCCGCGCCGGCCACCGAGCCCGCGGCCCAACCTTAACTCGAAGTATAGTTGACGACAGGGCGAGGCAAAGGCGCCTGCCTAGACCTCACTCCGGTTGATGCGGGATCGCACCAGCCCCCGGCCAGAGGCGAGCGCTTTCGGCCGTCCCACAATTGGAGATTGCCATGCGCAAATTTGCACTTCCCCTTCTGATCGTTGCCGCTCTCAGCGCCTCCTCGGCGATGGCCGCCACTGCGCCGGCCAAGCCCGCCCCGAAGCCGGCTCCGGCCCCGACCATGACCACCGGCACCGTCAAGGCGATCAACCCCAAGTCCGAGACCGTCACGCTCGACAACAAGACCGTCTACTACTTCCCGGCCAAGTTCGACCTCTCCAAGGTCAAGGTCGGCGAGAAGGTCACCATCACCTGGACTGCCAAGGGCAAGAAGGACCTGGCAACGGCGATCGCGGCGGCCACCGCCTGATCTGCTCGCGACTTCTTTCTTCTCGACAGACTGGCGGAGGCGTCCCTCAAGGCCTCCGCCTTTTCATTTCCGGCAGGTGATGCAGAACTGCCGCGTCACATAAAGATCGGCGTTACGACCCATATGCCGGGCCGCGGCGCCTCTTGCCTTTTCGGCCTCACCCAGCCGAACTGCGTGCGTTTTTATTGGCCATAGATTTGCGCCAATTGGGCGCAGGACTTGAGCCGACGATTAGGCTGTTGTTCGGCCGACTCGATACGAGGTGATGTCGTGAACCCTGTCCGTCTCCGCCTCGCGGCGGGCGCACTGGCCGTTGTGGTCGCACTAGCTGGCGCCGTCCCATCGACCTTGCCCGCCCAGGCCGCGCCGGTCCCGCTCAGCTCCGTGGTCGGCCCTTCGGCCGTGGGCACCTGGCGGACCCAGGACGGCACCGAAATCTCCGTTGCGCCGTGCGGCGATCATCTGTGCGGATCGCTGAGCTACATCGTCATTCCGAAGACCCACACGGCCGATTGCCAGTCGATGGACCATCTGAGCTTTGGCTCACTGATGCTCGACTACTCCAACCCGGACAAGTCGCTGCAGACCCGGCCGTTGCTGGGCCTCGACATGATGCAGATCAAGCCGACGGGCGACCCGAACACCTACACGGCGAGCATCTACAACCCGCAGGACGGCAGCACCAACGACGTCGAAGTATTCATCCTCAATGGCGGGACCACGCTCAGGATCGGCGGCGCATGCATCGGCACGATGTGCGCGGTGACGCAGGACTGGCCGAAGGTCCCCGACCGGCCGGACGCACCGACCTTCACCTGCTGAACCGCCGGTCGCCTCAGAGGCCGAGCAATGCGCGGTGCGCGGCGATGACCTCGCCCGGATCGGGCACCGGCTTGGGCACGGTGATCGCCAGCGCGAGCTGCGTCGCCGGCCGCTCGTTGATCATGTCGCGCCAGCGGTAGACGGCCGGAAACTCGCCCTCGCCCATCTGCAGCTCCTTCCACTTGCGGGCCCAGCCGAAGATCGCAAAATCGGCGATCGACAGCCCCTCACCCGCAACGAACTCCACGCCGCGCTCGCGCTGCCGCAGGAGCTGGCCCTCGAGCACGCCGTAGAGGCGGCGCGTCTCGTCGACGTAGCGCTTGATGGCATAGGGGATCGGTTCGCGACCGGGTGACGTGAAGTGCTCGTTCTGCCCAAGGAACGGGCCGAAGCCGCCGACCTGCCAGAACAGCCACTCGTCGATCTTGATGCGCTCGGTCCACGAGCTGCCGTAGAACTTGCCGAACTTTTCGGCGAGATATTTGAGGATCGCACCCGACTCGAAGATCGACACCGCCTTGCCGTCCGGCCCCTCAAGATCGACGAGCACCGGCATCTTCTGGCTCGGCGCCAGCGCGCCGTAATCCTCGCGCTTGGTATCGCCGCGCGACATCTGGATGGGGACGATCGTATAGGGCACGCCCAGCTCTTCGAGCATGATCGTGACTTTCCGGCTGTTGGGCGAGCCGAAATAGTAGAGGGCAAGCGGCTGGGGCATTGTGGGGTCCGACAAGAACCGGCGCGCCACCGAAGATCGATGACGCGCCGCAAGGAGGTCGGCCCCTATCCTAGCGGCACCCGGTGGTCCCAGACAACCCATACGTGCGAATCAAGTTTCCGCTACTCGCGGCGCACGCGCATATGAGGTTCTCCGTCCGAGGTGCGGGACAGCGAAACCCCATCGATTCCAACGGTTGCGGTGACGCGCTGCCGGTTGTGCACCATCGAGGCGAACTTGCTGACATTGACCGGTTTGTCGAACCGCACCGTCACCTCGTAATGCTGCATGTCGGGCATGAGCTTCATGGCGATGACCAGACCGGCAAACGGACGGCTGAGGTAGGTGCCCCTGACGCGCTGGCCGACCTGCACGGGAATGGCGATGCGCTCGGGCAGCGCGGCGCTCGCTGTGTTCCAGTCGCGATAGCCGTGCTTGCGGGAGACCTCTTCTAGCGCCTGGCCGTGGTTGATCGGCGCGCCGTCTCGGGCACGCTCTTCGCGCAAAGCCTTCGCCTCGGATTTGAGGGTCTGGATGGAGGGAGTATCGAGAGAATAGGCCATGGGTTCGATCCTTCGGATCGAGGCGTCGGTTCATGGGAGCCCGCATTGCCATGATCGCCTCGAAGAGGATGCAACCATGTTGTCGTCGGCCTGCCGAATGCGGGGCTGGCTTCACCATCAGGACAATCCCGGCGAGCGGCTGGCGCCAGCAACCGCGCCGGATATGTGGGTGGCGAGGCGGAAAGTCAACGCCTGACAAACCGCGTTCGGGCTTCGCGCATCCATCACTGGCCGTTATCGCGTCATCACCCGAAAGCGTTTGCCACCTCCCCGGCCGCCCGCTACGGCTCGATCCGTGACCATCCTCCTCCTTTTCGTCGCGGGCCTTATCGGTGGGGCACTCAACTCGCTCGCCGGCGGCGGCAGCTTCGTGGTGTTCCCGGCCCTGCTCGCGGCAGGCGTTCCGCCGGTGATCGCCAATGCGTCGAACACCTACGCCGCCCTCCCCGGCTACGCCTCCGGCGCGGTCGGGTACTGGCAGGACGTGGTGAGGCACCGCGATCGCTTCCTCGTCTACGCGATCATCGCGGTCATCTTCGGCTACGCCGGTGCCGAGCTGCTGCTGCACGTCTCGGACGCCCAGTTCTCGTACGCCGTGCCGTGGCTGATCCTGTTCGCGGTGGTGCTGTTCGCGTTCGGGGCGCGCATCAATGCGTTCGTGACCGCGCGCTCGGGCACCAGGCGCGGCGCCAAGGCGCTGGGCGCCGTGCTGCTGCTCGGCCTGCTTGCCGCCGTCTCTGTCTATGGCGGGTTCTTCAACGCCGGCCTCGGCATCCTGCTGCTGGCATTCCTGGTGCTCGCGGGGATCGACAACATCCACGCCGCCAACGGCCTCAAGATGGTCATCTCGACGCTGATCGCGCTGGTGGCGGTGGTGCGCTTTGCGATCAGCGGCTCGATCGACTGGTACCACGGCAGCATCGCGCTGGTCGGCGTCACCATCGGCGGCTACGTCGCGGCCCGCCTCGCCTACCGCATCCCGACGCAGGTCATCCGCTGGCTGGTGATCGTCTACGGCGCAGCGCTGACGGTATATTTCTTCTGGAAGACATACGCCTGACTATTCCGAGATAGCTCTCGGTGGGTGTGCGGCAACCGCAGAGGCTACACCGCCCGTATCCACACCGCAGCGTCGTGGAACGCGACTCCACCGAAGGGCGGCACCTGGTCGGAGCCGATCAGCGTGTTGATCCCCTGCCCCGTGCCGTGCGCCTTGTTGGGATGGATACCCTCGGCGATCAGTACGCCCTGCTGCATGCCGTCGAAGATGCGCGCCGTCAGCTCGACCTCGCCGCGGTGGTTGCCGAGCCGGACCCTCGCCCCGTCGGCAATGCCGTTGGCCGCCGCGTCGTCGGAGCGGATGAACACGGTCGGCATCGGCTGGCGCTTGCGGCTGCCCGCGGTCTCGGAGAAGCTCGAATTGAGGAAGCTGCGCGACGGGCTGGTGGCCAGCCGGAACGGCACCTCCTCCGAAGTCTTCTCGTTGATGTCCCACCAGTCGACGATCTTGGGCGCCTCGGAGGGATTGATCGTCCAGATGTAGCCCTTTCGATCGGCGGCGCCCTGCCAGTTCGGGCGGAAGCGGAACTTCTTGTCGGCCCAGCCGAAGCCATTAGCGAAGCGCGCTTCGTCGTCGGGCCGCGCTCGATCGACGAAAAAGCCGGTCTTCTCGACCTCGCCGAGGTCGGGGTAATGCGACTTCCGGAACGTCTCGGCCACCATCTCACGGTCGGTCAACTGCAGCGACTGATCTTCAGTCCCCAGACGCCGCAGCAGTTCGTTGACGACCTCGAAGTTGGACCGGCACTCGCCAGGCGCCTCGACCAGCTTCGGTCCGACCAGCACGCGGGTGTGCCCACCCCGCGTGTAGTAGTCGTTGTGCTCGAGGAACATCGTCGCCGGCAGCACGATGTCGGCCATCTCGGCCGTCTCGGTCATGAACTGCTCGTGGACGACCGTGAACAGGTCTTCGCGCGCGAACCCTGCTCGGGTCAGTCCCTGCTCGGGCGACACGTTCATCGGGTTGGTGTTCTGGATGAACAGCGCCTTGACCGGCCCGCCGCCCTTGAGCGCCTTCGCGTCGCCGGTCAGGACCTTGCCGATCTCGCTCATGTCGAGCTCACGGCCGCCCTTGCCCATCGCAGTTCCCTGGATCAGCGACTTGTTGAGGCCCCACGTGCCCGAGTTCGAATGGAACGCGCCGCCGCCGCGATGCCGCCACGCGCCGGTGACCGCCGGAATGCAGAGCGCGGCGTGCATGTTGGCGCTGCCGTTGCGCTGCCGCGTGAAGCCATAGCCCAGCCGGAAGTAGCTCTTCGGTGTCCGCCCGACGAGCCGCGCGAAGTCTTCGATCTGCTCGACGCTCAGGCCGGTGATCTCGCTGGCCCACTCCGGCGTGCGCGTCATCAGGTGCGCCTCGACCTCGGCGTCGAAGTCGGTGAACTGCGTCAGGTATTGCCGGTCGGCGAGATCCTCGCGCAGCAGCACGTGCATCACCGCGCAGGCGAACGCGCCATCGGAGCCTGGACGCAGCAGGATGGGCATGTCCGCCTGCTGCATCGTGGCGTTGTCGTAGATATCGACGACGACGATCTTGGCGCCGCGCTCTTTTCGCGCCCGGGTCGCGTGCGTCATCACATTGACCTGCGTCGCGACCGCATTGGTGCCCCAGATCACGACGCAGTCGGCCTCGGCCATCAACTCCGGATTGGGCCCGCCGAGCAGCCCCGTGCCGGCGATGAAGCCGGGCCACGCCGCACCGGTGCAGATCGTGTCGTACTGCTCGGAGTAGCCCCGGGCATGGCGCAGCCGGTCGATGCCGTCGCGCTGCACATGCCCCATAGTGCCGGCATAGAAGTACGGCCAGATCGCCTCCGGCCCGAAGTCGCGCTCGATCTCGAGCCATCTGGCGACGATCTCGTCGAAGGCCTCGTCCCAGCCGATACGCTCCCACCTGCCCTCGCCGCGCTTGCCGATTCGGCGCAGCGGATGGGTCAGGCGCTCGGGATGGTGGATGCGCTCGGCATAACGGGCGACCTTCTCGCAGATCACGCCGGCGGTATACGGATCGTCCTTGGCCCCGTGCACACGGCCGATGGTGCGCTCGTCGATGATCTCGACGTCGAGCGCGCAGGCCGACGGGCAGTCATGCGGGCAGACGGAGCGGCCGATACGGGCGACGACGGGCTTGTTCATGCCTCACGCCTAACGCCGCGATGCTGACGCGACAAGGCCCGCGCGGGAGGTCCCGGCGGGCCGATCAATCGATTCGGCGGATTTGCCTATTCTTCGGCGCGCAGGCGGGCCAGCTCGAACTGGAAGATGCGCAGCGACAGGAAAATCGCAAAGGCGAAGCACACGATGCCGGTGACCTGGGTCAGCGGCAGGTCGCCCAGAACGGGGATGTGCTTGGCAATGAGGAGAAGAGCAACGAGAGCGAGGACCGAGCCGACTTCGCGCATACGAACGAGCATGGTTTGCCTTTCAACAAACCGCACTGGCCTGACGCTTGCCGATGCGAGGTTGCACGAGGGCCCAACTCCCTCGCTAACCCATTGCTTACGCGAAATTCCAAAAGGTTCCATGAATTTTCGTGGCTCCGCAAAAATGTCGCGGAGCCCGTGTCGTGATGGCAACAAGTGCTGATCTGCCACTCAGGCGAAGAGCTTGAGGCCTGCGATTCCACAGACGATGAGGCCGATACAGGCGATGCGGATCGCCGTCGCCGGCTCCTGGAGCAGGACCATGCCCAGCACGGCCGCACCCACCGTGCCGATGCCGGTCCATACCGCATAGGCGGTGCCGACGGGCAATGTCCGCAGCGACAGTTCCAGTAGCACCACGCTCAGGAGCATGCCGACAATAGCGATCGCCGACGGCCAGAGCCTGGTGAAGCCGTCCGCATATTTGAGGGCGATTGCCCACACGATTTCGAACAGGCCCGCGACCGCGAGATAGACCCATGCCATGGGATTTCTCCTTTTGGCGGGTCGTCCCGACCGGAAATGAGTGAAGCGCGGGGTCGTCCCCGCGCCCGTATCTACGCCACGTTCCGCTGTCGGCGAAGCCTTAGAAGTGGCGCGGCTGATACCTCTGCCGGAACCGGCCACGATCGACTTCGCGCTGCCGGATTTCCAGGTCGACCGTCGAGGTGGACTGGTTCAGATAGTCCAACTCGAGTTCTTCGCGACTGCGGCTGCGCAAAGCAGCCTTGAGGGTCGTCATGAGTCCCATTTGGTTCTCCTTTCGCCTCCCAACCGGAAGATGGGACACGACAGGAGTGGCAGCAACCGCCGATTGCGCATAGCTGCCTCCCGGCAGGACTGCCTAAAGTCCAGGCATTCCGGCGTCACGACAGCTCAAACGATCGCGCTAGTTACGCTTGGCGCGCATAGCTTCCTTTTCGAGGGCCTCACGGCTGTTGCCGACCCGCTTGATCATCTCCCGCACTTCGTCGGGCGAGATGCCGTGCCGGCTGGCGAAATCCTGGACCTCGTAATCCTCGCCGCCAGCGACGCGGGCGCGGTCCTGCCCGCCGATGATGGATTTGTCGTCTGCCATTCAATCCTCCTTCGAGTGTTGAAAGCCAAACGACAGGGCGAGTCCGTGAGTTCCCCGCTACATCTCGCTGAACGGCACGCCGCCGCGCGATTTGCTGTCGCGCCTGCTCTCGACGATCTGCACCACCACGCGCTCGGGCGGCACGTCGAAGTGCTTCACCACCGCGTCGGTGATGTCCTTCATCAGCGCCCTCTTGGCTTCCGCCGAGCGTCCTTCGACGACGTGGACCAGAATCTCGGGCATCAGGCTTTCTTGCTGACGGTCTTTTTGGCAGGAGCGCGCGCGGCGGCCCGCTTGGCCGGCGCCTTCTTGGCGGCCTTGGCAGCCGCCTCGCGTTCGGCCTTGCGGAGCAGCGCGACCGACGTGCCCTTGTGGCCCCAGTTTTCGCCCTCGACCTCCTCGATGACGACAAAGGTATATTCGGGCTTCTTGTTCAGCACCTTGACCAGCAGGTCGGTAACGCCCTTGTAGAGCTCGAGCTTCTGCTCGGTCGTGGCGCCGTCGGTGATCTCGATTTTCACGTAAGGCATGGTTCCTCCCCTCGATAAGCTAAGTCTTGTCGGGCTCCGCCTGGCTCTCGGCCCACAGCTCAGTCAGCGACTTGCCCCTGCGGCCCCAGTTGTCGGTGTCAACTTCGTCGATGACAACAAAAATGTATTCCGGATTGCGCCCCAGCTCTTTGACCAGAACGTCGGTCATGCCCTTGATGACGGCGCGCTTCTGCTCGACCGAGGCGATGCCCTTGGCGATCTCGACCTTCACGTAAGGCATCTGCACTCCCCAGAAACGACAAGGCCGGCATCGCTGCCGGCCCCTTGAACCTAACCGACGATCTCGATGTCGGAGAAGAAGTACTTGATCTCCTGCGCCGCGGTCTCGGGCGCATCGGAGCCGTGCACCGAGTTCTCGCCCATGTTCAGAGCGAACTCCTTGCGGATGGTCCCGGCGACGGCCTTTTCCGGGTTCGTCGCGCCCATCACCTCGCGGTACTTGAGGATGGCGTTCTCGCCCTCGAGCACCTGCACCACCACCGGGGCCGCGCTCATCTGCTCGACCAGCTCGCCGAAGAACGGCCGCTCCTTGTGCACCGCATAGAAACCCTCGGCCTGCGCCTTGGTCATCTTGATGCGCTTGGAGGCGACGACGCGAAGGCCGGCCGCCTCGATCTTGGCGATGATCTGGCCAGTCAGGTTGCGACGGGTCGCATCCGGTTTGATGATCGAGAAGGTGCGCTCGAGAGCCATGAGAAGTCCCTGAAAGTGGCTGAAAAGGTCGCGCCTTGTACTCAAGGGCCATGAACCGCGCAAGACGGCCGTGCCAGCGGTCCCTCCCGTTTGTCGGGAGGGAGAACCGAGTGCCACCGCCGGGTTGGACTTTCCAATCCCCCTCGTTATATGCACCCCCACCATGCTCACCATCACCGACCTCACCTACCGCATCCAGGGGCGGCCTCTGTTCGAGGGCGCGTCTTTGGTGCTGCCCGATGGGGCTAAGGCGGGGTTCGTCGGCAAGAATGGCTCGGGCAAGACGACGCTGTTCCGCCTGATCCAAGGCCAGATCAGCGTCGACAGTGGGTCGATCGAGATCAACAAGCGCGCCCGCATCGGCGGCGTCGCGCAGGAAGCGCCGGCCACCGACATCTCGGTGCTCGAGACCGTGATGGCCGCCGACACCGAACGCGCCGCGCTGATGGCCGAGTCCGAGACGGCGACCGACGCACACCGCATCGCCGAGATCCACACCCGGCTCGCCGACATCGACGCCCACACCGCCGAAGCGCGTGCCGCGACCATCCTCAAGGGCCTCGGCTTCGAGCAGGACCGGCAGCTCGCGCCGACGTCGGAGCTGTCGGGCGGCTGGCGCATGCGCGTGGCGCTCGCGGGCGTGCTGTTCAGCCAGCCCGACCTGCTGCTGCTCGACGAGCCGACGAACTATCTCGACCTCGAAGGCACGCTCTGGCTCGAGAAGTATCTCGCGACCTACCCCTACACCGTGTTCATGATCAGCCACGACCGCGACCTGCTCAACAAGGCGGTGAACTCGATTGTCCATCTCGAGCGCGGCAAGATGACCTTCTACACCGGCGGCTACGACACGTTCGAAGACACGCGTCGCATGCAGATGGAGCTCAACAACAAGGCGCGCGAGAAGACGCTCGAGCAGATCGCGCACATGCAGGCCTATGTCGACCGCTTCCGCTACAAGGCGAGCAAGGCGCGGCAAGCGCAGGCGCGCATCAAGATGATCGCCAGGCTGAAGCCGCCGGCGGCGCTGTTCGACGAATACGCCGCGCCCTTCACCTTCCCGAACCCCAAGAAGGCCCTCGCCTCGCCGATGATGACCTTCGAGGGCGTGTCGGTGGGCTACGGCGACCACGTCGTTCTGCGGCACATCACCAACCGCATCGATCCGGACGATCGCATCGCGCTGGTCGGCGTCAACGGCAACGGCAAGTCGACCTTCGCGAAACTCCTCGCCGGCGACCTCAAGCCGATGGGCGGCGAGATGCGCAAGGGCAAGGGGCTCGAGATCGCCTACTTCGCCCAGCATCAGATGGACAAGCTCAAGCCCGAGCAGACGCCGCTCGAGCATGTCACGAGCCTGATGCCGTTCGACAGCGAGGCGAAACGGCGGAGCCGCGTCGCGCAGATGGGCCTCACCACCTCGCGCATGGACACGCTGGTCAAGAATCTGAGCGGCGGCGAGCGCGCGCGCCTGCTGCTCGGCCTCATCACCTTCGGCGGCCCGGGCATGCTGATCCTCGACGAGCCGACCAACCATCTTGACATCGACAGCCGCGACGCCCTAGTCGAGGCGCTCAACGAGTTCACCGGCGCCGTGCTGATCATCAGCCACGACCGCCACCTGATCGAGGCCACGGTCGACAAGCTCTGGATCGCGCAGAACGGCACGATCGAGGAGTTCGACGAGGACCTCGACAGCTACCAGCGCATGCTGACCAGCGGCAAGGACCGGCCGGCCAGGACCGCCGAGCCGCAGATGGCCGTTGCCGTCGACCGCAAGGCTGCCCGGCAGGACGCGGCGGCAAAGCGGCTCGAAGTCGCGCCGCTGCGCAAGTCGATCAAGGAAGCGGAGCAGAAGCTCACTCGGCTGCGCACCGAGCTCGAAAAGGTTGACGCGATCCTCTCGAACCCGAAGACCTACGACGGCGCGCCCGAACGCATCGCATTGCTTGGCAAGGACAAGGCGCGCTTCACCGCCGATATCGCCGCGGTTGAGGAACGCTGGCTCACGCTCAGCGCCGAGCTCGAAGACGCGGAACGCGCATGACGGCCGCAGAGGTCATCGCGCTGCTGCAGCTCGAACGTCACCCGGAGGGCGGCTGGTACAAGCAGACCTTTCGCGACGACGCCCCCGGCCGCCGCGCCCACTCGACGCTGATCTATTACCTGCTCGAGGCCGGTGACCGTTCCGCCTGGCACCGCGTCGACAGCGCCGAGGTCTGGCACTGGTATGCTGGAGCGCCGCTCCAGTTGTGCGTCGGCACGTCTGCTCTCATCCTCGGCAACGACCTCGCCACCGGCCAGCGCCCGCAAGGCGTCGTCCCGCGCGGCGCCTGGCAGTCCGCGCAGTCGCTCGGCGACTGGACGCTGGTGGGGTGTACGGTCGCGCCAGGCTTCGAGTTCGAACATTTCGAGCTGGCACCGCCAGGGTTCGAACCCTCCTGACTCGTCGCCAAACCACGGTGTCATTCCCGCGATGACGTCACCACCGGCCCTGGCTACAGCTTGAACTTCGCCGTCATCGCCCCGCTGGCGATCAGCGCCCGCACCGCGGCAACGTCGTGCCCCGGCACCATCAGGATCTCCGGCTCGCTTGCGTGCAGCGCCTTCAGCACCGCAAGCTCGGCGAACACCGCATCGCGATCCTCGCCGTCGAGCATGTGCGAGATCAGCCGCGGCCGCCCCTTCCCGGTCTCCACGCCGCGCATCAGCCAGGCGATGTCGCCGAGAAACAGCAGCTCCCGTCCGTCCTCCCGCCTGACGTAGATCATCTGGCTGCCCGGCGTATGGCCCGGCGCTTTGATCAGCACGATCCCCGGCGCGATCGACAGGTACTGGTCGTACTCGATCGGCACGATGCCGGCGAACGCCTTGCTCGTCTCACCCAGGCTCGGGTCGATATGGGCCAGTTGCTCCGGCGTCAGCCGGATTGCCGTGCCAATGTCTGGAACCTTCTTGTAGAAGTCCGCGAGCCCGCCGATGTGGTCGGCGTGCTCGTGGGTCACGATGATCTCGGTGGCCTCGCCGAGCCCGGCATCCATGCGCACCTGGGCATCGTCGTCGTAGGTCGGGAACAGCTTGATCGGCGCCTGGTCCCGGGCGAAGGCGCTGTCGATGATGATGGTGTCCGTCGGCAGGATCACCTGGTACGAGAACGCTCCCATGGGCACGCTGTCGAAGCCATCGCCGCCGACCGAGAACAGCGCCAGTTGGTTCGCCGTCGCCACTGTCTCGACGCGGATGTCGGTCGCCTTGCCGCCCGGCAGTTCGCCGGCCTTGGCGCGCACCGCCGCAATATCGAAGCTATAGGGTTTGAGGTTGTCCGGCGGGTTACCGTCGCCCAGGTACCAATACCAGGCCGCGCCGCCGACCAGCAGCAGCACGACGACGGCGATCAGCGTGTTCCGCAACCAGCCCGCCATGATGTCCCCTGCGGCGACGTTACGCCGTTGGAGCGCAGTGGCAAGCCCTAGGCCTTCTTCACCCAGCGGCCGCCATCGTCCTGCTGCCAGTAGGTCAGCTCGTTGCCGTCGCGCAGCGCCTTCCAGGCCTCCCGCGCTTCGGTGACGGCATCGGGGTCGTGCCCCGAGAACATGTAGACGATGCGGGTGTAACCCTCGCCGGTCTGCGGCACCGCGCGGTCGACATAAAAGCGCACCTGCGCGGCATTGGCGTTGCCGTGATCGGTCGCGAGCAGCACGGGCTGGTCGGGATCGGTCGCATCCCCCGCCGCGACGCCGTGCGGCAGGAAGCTGTCGTCGCGATAGGTCCACAGCATCGCATCGAGCGCCTCGGCCCGCTCGCGGCTCGAGGTCTCGACCACCGCATGCCAGCCGCGTTCGAGCGAGCGCTCGAGCAGCACCGGCAGCACCCGCTCCAGTGGCTGCGTCTCGAGGTGATAGAAGAGGATCTCGCTCATTTCTCCTCGAGCGTGTCCCGCACATAACGGTCGAGCAGCGCGACGCCGAAGCCCGGCGCCCATGAGGTGTTGGTCTCGCTCTGGGGCGGCCCAAGGCCAACCCCGGCGATATCGAGATGCGCCCACGGCACGTCGCCGACGAAGCGCGCGAGGAACTGCGCCGCGGTGATCGAGCCCGCCGGGCGGCCACCGGAGTTCTTGATGTCGGCGAAGCGGCTCTCGATCAGCTTCTCGTAGGCCGGTCCCATCGGCATGCGCCAGAGCTTCTCGCCGGTCGCGAGCCCGGCCCCGACCAACTGCGCCGCCAGGTCATCGTTGTTCGAGAACAGCCCCGCATAGTCGCTGCCGAGTGCCACGCTGATGGCGCCGGTCAACGTCGCAAGATCGATGATCGCGCGCGGCTTGAACTTCTCCTGCACGTACCAGAGCGCGTCGGCCAGCACGAGCCGGCCCTCGGCGTCGGTGTTGACGATCTCGATCGTCGTGCCCGAAGCGGCACGCACGATATCGCCCGGCCGCATCGCGGTGCCGCTCGGCATGTTCTCGACCAGGCCGATAATCCCGACGGCATTGACCTTCGCCTTGCGGGTCGCGAGCGCGTGCATGAGGCCGGTGACGGCGGCCGCGCCACCCATGTCGCCCTTCATGTCCTCCATGCCGCCGGCCGGCTTGATCGAGATGCCGCCCGTATCGAACACCACGCCCTTGCCGACGAACGCCACGGGCGCGTCGTCCGGCTTGCGGCCGGTCCAGCGCATCACGACGAGCCGCGGCGGGCGGGCCGAGCCCTGCGCCACCGCCAGCAGCGCGCTCATGTTCAGGGAGCGCAACTCAGGCTCGCCCAGCGCCTCCACCGCCACGCCGAGCGACGAAAGTTCGGCTGCTTTCGCGGCAAACTCCTCGGTGCCCAGCACATTGGGCGGCTCGTTCATCAGGTCGCGGGCCAGCAGCGTACCGTCGACCGCCGCGCCGCGATCCGCAATTGCGCCATCCGCGGCGGCCGGATCGGTTACGTACAAGGTGACCGTCACGGTCTCCGGCGACTTGTCGCCGTTCCTGCGCGTCTTGTACTTGTCGAAGCGATATTGGCGCAGCCGCAGGCCCGCCGCGAGCTCTGCCACTGCCGCTGCCGGCACTTCGTCGAGCACCACGCCCACATTGTCGGTGTTGGCGGACGCAATCTTGCCCGCCAGCGAGCCTCCACGGTCGGCCCAGGCCGTCGCGGCCGGCGGCCTCGCCGGATCGACCTTTCCCGCGCCAAGGACGAACAGCCGGTTCGCCGCAAGACCGGCCGGCGCTGGGATGTCCAGCACCTGCCCCTGCTTGCCGGTGAACCCGGCCGCCGCGGAAAGCCGCACAAAATCAAGGCCGGTCTGCTTCCAGACCGCGGCCGCGGCTCCCTCCGGAGCGCCGCCTTCGTTCGCGTACAGCACGACAAGGCCGGCCGCCCCGAGGGGGAGCGACGCGGTTCGAATGGCAAGGCTTTGGTTCATAAGAGTCGGGTCCGGAGGGTCCTGACTAGCCAACAGGAAGGACGGGCCGCGTCAATCCCGCAACAGCGGACAAAGAACGGCCGGCCGCGACCGCCGGTTGCCTTGCCATCCCCTCCGAACCACCCCAGACTCCGGCTGAAACGACCAAGGGGCAGCGCGATTCTGAAGGTTACGGACGGCGGCAAATGACCCGCCTAAGCCGCTATTTGCTCAGGCTTTTCTGGTCCGAGGCGATGGCCCTGTTTGCCGTCGCGGCGTTTCTTTTGTTCCTGATCCAGTGCCTGAGGCTGTTCGATCTGGTGTCCGACAAGGGCCAGAACGTCTTGACCCTCATCGGCCAGGCGCTTCTCACCATGCCCGGCCTGGGCGTGGTGTTCCTCTATGTGTGCCTCGGCATCGGGCTCGGTCGCGCCCTGCGGACGCTCCAGGGCAGCAGCGAGCTTGGGGTCATCCATTCGAGCGGGCTGCTGTCGGTGCTGCTGCGTTCGATCGGCCTTTACACCATCGGCGGGGCGCTCGTGGTCCTGCTCCTGTCGCACGTCGCCGACCCCCTCGGCATCCGGGCCTCCAACGACTGGTCGACCAGCATTGCCGCCGATCTGGTCTCGCGCAGCATGATCCCGCACCGCTTCACCTCGCTCGGCGGGGGTGTTTCGATGGTGATCAGCGGCCGCGATTCTCGCGGGAATATCAGCGATTTCTTCGCCGACGACCCGCGCGACCCGGATTCCCACCGCACCTACTTCGCGCGCTCGGCGATCATCACCCACGACGAACAGGGCTATGTCCTGCGCATGCATGACGGCGCGGTGCAGTACCTGACGGCCGACGGGCGGTTCTCGCAGGTCGCCTTCAAGCAGTACGACCTGCCGATGGACCGGTTGACCGGCGATCCGGGCTCGGTGGACGGCAACGCCCAGACCCCCAGCTACGAACTCATCGGCACGGCCCTCGCGACCGGCAACTGGGACCCCAACGTCGTCAAGACCCTGATGAAGCGCTCGGGCGAAGGCATGCGCGTCCTCGCTATCTGCGCCTTGATCGCCGGACTGTCGCTGTTCCCCTCCGGCCGCCGGCGGTCCCAGATGCCGATCGAGATCGTCGTGCTGGGCGCCGCGTTCCTCGAGCGCGCGGTCACCTCCTACCTGCCCGGACCGGGTCTCCTCGGGGTCGCCTCGGGATCGGTCTGGATCTTTGCCTTTGCGATTCTCCTGCTTTTGGGCCGGCTCCGGGTCTTTCGGCCGGCCGGGCTTCGGCGGAGGGTCGCAGCATGAGTTGCCGTCGCGCAGACAGTGGCAAATTAACCATGGCGCAAGGGGCGCCGGACCGGTTTACGCAGGTTTATCTAACGGCAAATAAGCATTACGGCATCGTCCTTTATGGCGTTGTACCTGGTTTCGTGCTTTACGTGAGTTTCGAGTTGGCGGCCGGACTTCCGGCGGCCGGGGCGTTGGTATCCACATCTGCCACCTCGGCGGTGGCACTTGTGGCAATTTTTGTTGGGCGCAGCGTGTTGTTCTTTCAACCAGGTGGGCAGGCATGACGGTCTTGCCCCGAAGCACCAGCAAACTCCGCTCGCCGCGCCGGCTCCTCGCGCGCGTCCTCGCCGGATTCGGCCTTTTGCTGCTGACGGCCCTGCCCGCGCACGCAACGCTGCTCCCCCAGGGCTTCCTCGACATGGTGCCCTCGCCGGGCGGCAATCCCGCCGCGGTCGAGGCCGACACGATGTCCTACGACGGCGGCTCCGGCATGATCGCCGCCAACGGCAAGGTGGTCATGAACTATCAGGGCTTCACCCTGATGGCCGACAAGATCGAATACGACATGGAAAAAGGCGCGGTCCGCGCCGTCGGTCATGTGACGCTCAAGAACGGCGGCACGGTCATGACCATGGATTCGATCGAGGTCACGGGCGGGCTCAAGGAAGCGTTCCTCAACTCGCTGACCATCACCACCGCCGAAGGCGCCAAGGTCACTGCGGGCAGCGTCCATTTCCGCTCCGACTTCGAGACGGTGCTGACCGAGGCGAGCTATTCGCCGTGCGGCCTGTGTATCGACAGCAAGGGCCGCAAGGTCGGCTGGAAGGTCAAGGCGGCGCAGATCAGCTACAGCCGCAACCATGCTTCGGTGACGCTGACACAGCCGTCTCTCGAGCTGCTCGGTATTCCCGTCGCCTGGCTGCCGTGGTTCTGGATCCCCGATCCCACCCAGCCGCGCGCCACCGGCCTACGCATGCCCAGCGTCGACTACGACGCCAAGCGCGGCGCGGTCGTTGCTGTGCCCTATTTCGTGCCTGTGGGCGATGACGTCGACCTCGTGCTCACCCCGCAGTTGATGAGCCGCCAGGGCTTCCTGATGGGCGGGCAGGTCAAGTGGCGGATTCCGGCCTACGGCTCGATCAGCATCAAGGCCTCAGGTCTCTACCAGCTCGACAAATCGGCGTTCGCAGGCACGGTCGGCGACCGGACGTGGCGCGGCGCGATCCAGACCTCGGGCACCTTCACGCCCGCCGATCACTGGACTGCCGGCTGGTCGTACTCGGCCTTCACCGACCAGGCTTACCTGGTCGACTACAAGTTCACCGATGCCGACAGCTACACCAACCGCGTCTACGGGACCTATCTCAACGAGATGACCTATTTCGACGCGCGGATCGAACGCGGCAACCTGCTCGGCAACACCGTCCAGACGAACGATCCGACCCAGGCAACGCTGCTGCCTCAGATCACCACCGAGCACGTGCAGGAACTTGCGGACGGCTGGGGCCGGCTGCACTTCAGCGGCGAACTCCTGCGCGTCACGCGCCAGGCCGACCAGGTCGCCACCTACGGCACCGTGCCCTACGTCTTCGGCTACGAGGGCACCAAGCAGCACCTGGCACTCGAAGCGGCGTGGGAGAACCAGTACATCGTCCCCGGCGGCGTGGTGCTGACGCCGTATCTGGCCGGCCGGCTCGACGCGACGACCTACGATCGTACCCTCGGCGCCATCGGCGCGCCCTACCCCACGCAGTTCGACAACTCGCTGCTGAGCGTCACGCCCATCGCGGCGATGGATGTCCGCTGGCCGCTGGTGGCCAAGAACGGCTTTGATACGCACCTGCTCGAGCCGGTGGGGCAGTTGGTCTATCGCGGCTCGTCGACGACCAATGTCGGCATCACCAACGACGACGCGCAGAGCTTCGTGTTCGATACCTCGAACCTGTTCACCTACAACCACTTCTCGGGCATCGACCGGCAGGACACGGGCCTGCAGGCGAACGTCGGCGCGCACTATCTCGGCAATTTCGCCGACGGCAGTTGGCTCGACCTCGTCGCCGGACAGTCGTTCCACCTGGCTGGCCCCAACGCCCTTTCGGCCGGCGACGCCGCGCAGACCGGAACCAGCACCGGCCTCGGCGGAACGGCCTCCTACCTTGTGGGCAGCGCACGGGCCGGCTTCGCCAACGGGCTGACGGTCGCGAGCAAGATGCAGGTCGATCCGTGGACGCCGCGGATCACCCGGCTGTCTGCCGGCGGCAGCTTCACCTTCCCCAACGGCGTGTCGACGAGCGGCAGCTACGTCTACATCGCATCCGATCCGACGCTGGGCACGACCACCGACCAGCACGAAGTTCTGGGCAGCGTCGGCGTGCCGGTTGCCGACTACTGGCGGGTCAACGGCGACCTCACCTGGAACCTGCAGAACAACACGTTCCTCAGGTCCGATGCGGGCGTCACCTACGACGACGGTTACCTTGTGTTAGGGGCTGGCGTGAATTTCACGCAGACAAGCTGGGGAACTGGGTTTACCTTCAAGCTGAAGGGTCCGGACGGGCAATCTGCTTTCTGACACACCGATTTCAGCCGCATTTTTCGACCAAACCCGCCGCTCGGGCACTCTTCTAAACAGGCACGCAATGAACATGCATCGCGTTATCGGCGCCGCTCTCATCGGTTTGACGCTGCTGGTCGCAGCACCGGCGGGCGCCGCCACGGTCAAAGTTTCGGTAAACGGCACGCCGATCACCGACGTCCAGATCAGCCAGCGTCAGGCGCTGATGAAGCTCGAGAAAGGCGGAAGCGCCAAGGCCGCCCAGGACGAGCTGATCAACGAGGCCCTGCAGTTGCAGGAGGCCAAGCGCCTCGGCTTCACGATCAGCGACAGCGACGTCGACAACGCCGTTCTGCAGCTCGCCCGCAACATGAAGGTCTCGAACAGCAACCTCGAGAAGATCCTCACGGAACGCGGCGTGCCGATGAGCACGCTCCGCGATCGTCTCCGGGCCAACATCGCCTGGAACAAGGTCAGCGCGACCGCCATCAGCGCTCGCGTCACCGTGTCGGAAGCCGAGATCGACAAGGAAGCCAAGGCCAAGCTCACCGCAGCCAACAGCTACGACTACATCCTCAAGGAGGTCCTGTTCCTGACGGTGAAGGGCGGCCCCTCCGTCGCCTCGCGCACCGCCCAGGCCAACCAGTACCGCAAGGCTTTCAAGGGCTGCGACAGCGCCGTCCAGGAGGCTTTGTCGTACACGGACGCGGCCGTGCGCGACGTCGGTCGTCGGCATGCGACGCAGATGCCCGATGCGATCGCGGCCGAGCTGGGCAAGCTCAACGTGGGCGGCATCTCTTCGCCGCGGGTCACCGAGGCGGGCGTCTCGATGCTGGCCGTATGTGCCAAGGAAGCTTCCACGGACACGACCTATCTCGCCGATACGATCCGCCAAACCCAAGGCAACGGTGCGCTCAAGACCGAGGCCGACAAGTACCTCGCCAATCTCAAGGCGAAGGCACAGATCGTTTACAGCTGACGATGGCCCAGCTCGCACCACTGGCCATCAGTATGGGCGAGCCGGCAGGGATCGGTCCCGATCTCATTCTCCAGCTTTACGCGCAAAGGGCGGAGTACCAGCTTCCGCCCTTCATCGTGACCGGTAGCCTGGCGTTCCTCGCGGCGCGGGCGCGACGCCTTGGCCTCAGCATCAACTTCGCGCAGACCGAAGTGAGCGAAGCGGTGAGCCAGTTCCCCGTCGCCCTCCCCGTCTGCCACATCGAGGGGCTCGTCCCCGACCGGCCGGGGGAAACCAGCGCCCTTTCGGGAAAGGTGGTGATGGAGTCGATTGCCCGGGCCGTCAGCGAGACCCTGTCGGGCGCCTGTCGCGGCATCGTCACCGGGCCGATCCACAAGGCCGCGCTTTATACCGCAGGCTTCCGCTATCCCGGCCATACCGAATACATCGCGGCGCTGTGCGCCAACGGCGGTACCGCCCCCATGCCGGTGATGATGCTGGCGCATGAGGCGCTGCGCGTCGTGCCACTCACCATTCACGTGCCGCTGCGCGACGTGCCGGGTCTGATCACCGCCAAGCTGATCCGGGACACGGTGCATATCGTCGAGCACGACCTGCGCACCCGCTTCGGCATCGCTAAACCGCGCTTGGCGGTGACCGGACTCAACCCGCATGCCGGCGAGGGTGGCACCATCGGCATCGAAGACCGCGACATCATCCTGCCGACGGTCATCGACCTGCAGCACAACGGCTCGCTGGTCGACGGACCGGTTTCGGCCGATACCATCTTCCATCTGCCCAACTGGAAGAAGTACGACGCCGTGATCGCCATGTATCACGACCAGGCGCTGATCCCCATCAAGACGGTGGCGTTCGACCAGGGCGTCAATGTCACGCTCGGTCTGCCGCTGGTGCGCACGTCGCCCGATCATGGAACGGCGTTCGACCTGGTCGGGACCGGCAAGGCCTCGGTCTCCAGCATGCTTGCCGCGATCCGCGTCGCCGATCGCCTGACGGGCGGCGCTTGAGCCAGATCGACGACCTTCCGCCGTTGCGTGAGGTCATCGCGCGCTATGGGCTCAGCGCCAAGAAGCAGTTGGGCCAGAACTTCCTGCTCGATCTCAATCTCACTTCGCGCATCGCACGTGCCGCCGGCGAACTCCGGCACTGCACCGTCATCGAAGTCGGGCCCGGCCCCGGTGGTCTCACGCGCGCGCTGCTCGCGGAAGGTGCAAAACGCGTCATCGCCATCGAGCGCGACGAACGCGCGATCCCCGCGCTCGAAGAGATCGCCGTCGCCTATCCCGGCCGCCTGACGATCATCCCCGGCGATGCCATGGCTACGGACTATGCGGCGCTGGCCGATGGCCCGGTCAAGATCGTCGCCAACCTGCCCTACAACATCGGCACCGAGCTGTTGATCGGCTGGCTCACGCCAGAATCTTGGCCGCCCTTCTACGAGAGCCTCACCCTGATGTTCCAGCGCGAGGTCGCCGAGCGCATCGTGGCCAAGCCGGGCGACGAGGCCTATGGGCGGCTCGGCGTGCTCGCCGGCTGGCGCACGAACGCGCACATCGCCTTCAACGTCGCACGCAGCGCCTTCACGCCGCCACCAAATGTCACGTCGGCCGTTGTGCACCTGATGCCCAAGCCGATCGATCCCTCCGTTGCCGTCAGGAAGCTCGAAGCCGTCACACGCGCCGCCTTCGGCCAGCGCCGCAAGATGGTGCGCCAGAGCCTCAAGGCCACCGGCGTGCCGGTCGAAAAGCTGCTCGCCGCCGCCGACCTCAAGGGCGATGAGCGCGCCGAGGTGTTGCCGATCGAGGCGTATCTCAAGATGGCTGCGGTCCTTTGATGGAGCTCGCCGGCGCCCTGATCTTCGTCGTGTTGTTCATGATCGGGTTCTTCCCGATGCAGCGCCTCAGGTCGCGACGCGCCAGCGTGATCAGCGGCATCCTCGGTCTCGCCTTGGTGCCCATCGGCATCGCGATCCTGCGGCTCTATCCGGGCGCCGTCGCCGTCACGGTGTTCGTCGTCTGGATGATGCTGGCAGGACTGGCGATGACGATCGGCTCTGCCGTCCGGTTCTACGTCCTCGGCCTCGTGACGCTGCCGCACGGCGACCGGCAGATCATCACCGTGATCCTCGGCATCGCGCTCTGCATCCTGATGGTCGCAGGGTTCCAGTATCTCGGAACCGCGCTCGACTAACTCTCGTCGATCTGGGTCTGCAGCCGCCGGACGAAGGCCGGAAGTCCCTTGTAGCGTGATCGTTGCAGGCGGGCAGCGGCGAGGATGGAGCGCACCTTCTGCACCGACTCCTCGAGGTCACGGTTGACCAGCACGTAGTCGTACTCGGCGTAGTGATCCATCTCGATCCGGGCATTCTTCAGCCGCTTGTCGATGATGGCCTTGCTGTCCTGCGCTCGCCGCTCGAGACGCTTGCGCAGTTCCTTGATCGAGGGCGGCAGGATGAAGATCGTCACCATGTCCTCGCGCGCCTTCTCGAGGAGCTGCAGAGTGCCCTGATAGTCGATGTCGAACAGGATATCGCGACCCTGCTTCAGCCTCTCTTCGACGCGCGCCCGGGGAGTGCCGTAGAAATTGCCATGCACCTCGGCGCTCTCGAGCAACTCTTCATCGGCGCGCATGCGTTCGAACGTCGGCACGTCGATGAAGTGATAGTCGCGGCCGTCGATCTCGTCGGTCCGCCGCGCGCGTGTGGTCACGGACACCGAGAGCGAGATGTTTGGGTCCTGCGCAAAGATCGCGCGCGAGATCGATGACTTGCCCGCGCCCGAGGGCGAGGCCAGCACCATCATCACGCCGCGGCGCGCCAACTCGGTCATCCGACCGGCTACTCCAGGTTCTGTACTTGCTCGCGGAACTGGTCGATGACGGCCTTGAGGTCAAGGCCGATCGCCGTCAGCTCAACGGCATTGGACTTGGAGCACAGTGTATTCGCCTCGCGGTTAAATTCCTGTGAGAGGAAATCGAGCTTGCGGCCCACCGGCCCACCGGCCTCGAGCAGGGTGCGGGCGGAAGCGACATGCGCCGCCAGCCGATCGAGCTCTTCGCGGATGTCGGCCTTGGTGGCGAGCAGCAACGCCTCCTGCATCAGCCGGTCTTCGCTGAGGCCGCTCGACGCGACGAGGTCGGCCACCTGCTCCTTGAGCCGGGCGAGAATGACGTCGCGACCCCGGCCCGGGTGCGCCTCGGCCAGATCGCGCAGCCGCGCGATCTCGTCGACCTGCCCCGACAGGACGGCCTTGAGCGCCTTGCCCTCGCCCTGCCGCGCGACCTGGAGGTCTGCGAGCGCCTTATCGACGGCCTCGTAGATTGCGGCATGCAGCCGCTCCTCGGCATCGGCATCGAGCGGCGCCTCGTGCTGCTCGAGCACGCCCTTGAGGCCGAGGATGCCGTCGAGCGTGGGCTTGCCGGCATCGATGCGCCCGCCAACCTCGCGCAGGGCGCCGAGCACCGCATCGAGCGCGGCGTGGTTGATCACCACCCGGCCCTCTTCACCCTCGCGCTCGACGTTGAGTGTCACATTGACCGAGCCGCGCGAGACCGCCTTGCTGACCCGACGGCGGATCTCGGGATCGAGCCCGTCATAGCCGGGCGTCAGCCGCATGCGCATGTCGAGGCCGCGCGCATTGACCGACTTGATCTCGACCGAAAACCCGATCCCGGGCACTCCGCCCTGGGCGCGCGCGTAGCCGGTCATGCTGGCAAGTGGAGTGGCCATGCCGCCCCGATACCACGGTTTATTGCGTGGTGTCTCCGGCGTCCTTGGCCTGTTCCTCTTCCAATTGCTCCTTGGCCTGCTCCGCTTCGTCCTGCGCCACCGCCTGGCGGTACTTCAGCACGTTGGCGCGATGTTCTGCATAGGTCGAGGCGAAGGTGTGGCCGTCCTTGGGATCGGGGCCCTTGGCGACGAAGTAGAGGAACGACGTTTTGGACGGGTGCGCGACGGCCTGCAGCGCATCGACGCCCGGATTGGCGATCGGCCCGGCCGGCAGGCCGTCGATCTGGTACGTATTGTAGGGCGTCTTGGTCTTGAGGTCCTTGGTGGTGAGGCCGCGGTCGAGCTTCTGCTTGCCCAGCGTGATGCCGTAGATCACCGACGGGTCGGTCTGCAGCCGCATGTTTTTGCGCAGGCGGTTGAGGAACACCGAGGCGACGTCGGGTCGTTCGGACTCGAGGCCGGTTTCCTTTTCGACCAGCGAGGCCATGGTCACGAGGTCCTGGGGCGACTTGATCACGTCGTCGATCGCCGGATCGTGGCCCGCCCATATTTCGGCGACCTTGTCGGCCATCGCCTTCTGCATCGCATCGAGCACCGACTGCCGGCTGTCGCGCGGGAAAAAGTCGTGCCGGACCGCCAGAAGCGAGCCCTCGACCGGCGGCGAGATCGGCGCACCGGTGAGGTTGAGCGCGGGGTCGTTCAACGCGTCCGCAACCTGCCACGACGTCTCGCCCGGCACCACGTTGATGAAGAATTCCTGCGGCTTGGTCGTGGTCACGACCTCGAGCATGTCCGCCATCGAGGCGTGCGCCGGGATGACGTATTGGCCGGGGAGGAGCTTGCGCTTCTTGGCGCCAAGCAGCTCTATCGCGGCGCGGAAAACGATCGGCTGCAGCGTGCCGTCCTGCGTGAAGCCCTGCGAGACGAGGTCGCCGGTCACCGATGTGAGGTTGGCGCCCTTTTCCACCAGGAACGCGGTCTCGGTGTCCTTGGGGCCGGGCTCATAGAACAGATGCAGCCCGTAAACGACCACGCCGCCAACGGCGACCAGAGCCAGGATGAGGAGGCCGAACAGGCCACTGAGGAGAACGACGGCGCTCGAGCGCTTCCGCTTCTTCTTGTCGCCCCACGCCATGGCTTCCCCTTTTGGACGGCAGTTGCTCGAACGCCATTTGCCTCAACGAAGCGGGCAAAACAAGGACGCAAGTGCAGCCGAAGGTTGGGGAATTCAACGACGGTCCCGGTGTCGTTCATCCACCGGGCGGGTCGCCGCTGTGCTAGCGGGTCACCAGATCGATGCGCAGCTTGGCGCCCGTCGCTTCCGCATAGCGGCGCAGCGTAGCCACGGACGGAGAAATCTTCCCGCCTTCGAGACGGGCAACCGCCGACTGCGTGGTCCCAAGGCGCTCGGCAAGTTTCGCCTGGGTCAGCTTGGCTTTGGTGCGCGCGCGAACCAGCGCCTCTATGACGGCGAACTCCGCATCGGCCTTTTCGTATTCCGAAGCGAACTCCGGGTTCTTCATCAAACGTCGCTTCAGCTCCGCGATCTTGGTCATTCTCTCACCTGTTTCATTCGGGCTCGGGCGATCTCCAACACCCGCCTCGGCGTTTTCTGCGTCTTCTTCACGAACACGTGGAGCACGACCACGCGCCGGCCGGATGCCGTGACGTAAATCCCACGAGCGATGCCCTCGAGGGCTTTCGCCCGCAGTTCCCACAGGCTCCCTCGAGGTGCTTCGCGTGAGGTTCGTGTACCCGCTCCAACCCGAGAATTCTCGACCATCTCGAACAGGCGAAGCAGGCGCGCCTGTAGGCCAGGCGGAAGTGCCTCGATCTCCGCATCGACGGGATCGAGCGTTTCGACCGTCCAGCTCATATATGCTATATAGCGCGTATGCTATTAACTGTCCATGGACGTACGTGCGCCGTCCGGACAGCGCTTCTCTCAGTTGACCTTGCGGAAGATCAGCGAGGCGTTGGTGCCGCCGAAGCCGAAGGAGTTCGAGAGCGCGACGTCGATCTGCTTTTTCAGCGGCACCTTCGGCACCAGATTGATCGGCGTTTCGACCGAGGGATTCTCGAGGTTGAGCGTGGGCGGGGCGATGTTGTCGCGCATCGCGAGCAGCGAGAAGATCGCTTCGACCGAGCCGGCCGCGCCGAGCAGATGCCCGATCGCCGATTTGGTCGAGGACATCGCGGCCTTCGGTGCCGCATCGCCCAGCAGCCGCGTCACGGCGCCCAGCTCGATCTCGTCGCCAAGCGGCGTCGAGGTGCCGTGCGCGTTGATGTAGTCGATGTCGGCCGGCGAGATGCCGGCCCGCTTCACCGCCATCTGCATGCAGCGGAAGCCGCCATCGCCGTCGGGCGACGGCGCCGTGATGTGGTAGGCGTCGCCGGACATGCCATAGCCGACGACCTCGCCATAGATCTTGGCGCCGCGCGCCTTGGCACGCTCGTATTCCTCGAGGACCAGCACGGCGGCGCCCTCGCCCATCACGAAGCCGTCGCGGTCCTTGTCGTAGGGGCGCGACGCCTCGGTCGGTCGATCGTTGAAACCGGTGGAGAGCGCACGGCAGGCGGCAAAGCCCGCCATCGACAGCCGGTTGACCGGCGACTCCGCGCCGCCGGCGACCATCACGTCGGCATCGCCCATGGCGATGATGCGCCAGCTGTCGCCGATCGCATGCGCGCCGGTCGAGCAGGCCGTCACCACCGAGTGGTTGGGGCCCTTGAGGCCGAAGCGGATCGAGACGTTGCCCGACACCATGTTGATGATGCGCCCGGGCACGAAGAACGGGCTCACGCGGCGCGGCCCCTTCTCATGCAGTGTCACCGACGCATCGTAGATCGTACCGACGCCGCCAATGCCCGAGCCGATCAGCACGCCGGTGCGTTCGGCGTCGTCCTGCGTTTTCGGCTCGACGCCCGCGTCGGCGATCGCCTGCGTCGCCGCCGCCATCCCGAAGATGATGAAAGGGTCGACCTTGCGTTGCTCTTTGACGTCCATCCAGTCGTCGGGATTGAACTTGCCTTCGGCAAGCGGCCCGAGCGGGATGCGGTGGGCGATCTGGCAAGCGATATCGTCGACTTGGAAGTCGTCGATGCGCCTTGCGCCGCTCTTGCTTGCGAGGATGTTCGCCCAGGTGGTCTCTACGCCGCATCCGAGGGGCGTAACCGCCCCCATTCCCGTTACGACGACGCGGCGTAGTTCCATCGATGTGCCGTTTCCGTCGACTAGATCAGCCGACGGCCTTGGTGAGGTAACCGACGGCATCACCGAAGGTCTGGATCGACTCGGCGGCGTCATCGGGGATTTCGACGGAGAATTCTTCTTCGAAGGCCATCACCAGCTCGACCTGGTCGAGGGAATCGGCGCCCAGGTCGTCGATGAAGCTGGCCTTGTCGGTCACCTTCTCGGGATCGACATTGAGGTGCTCCACAACGATCTTGCGGACGCGGTCAGCGATATCGCTCATAGTTTTTGACTTCCCTTCAGTCTTCGTTCGTTGTTGTCGCGCGAGCGCTGTTTCATCCAGGCCGCCGCAACTCTAGGCGGGCTCGTGAAACCCCGCAAGCCAGCCCAAGCCGCTGTAACTCAGGGCGGGCAACTAACATACCTGTTCAGCTTTGACCATATTCACGGCCGAACCTGCTCACAGGCGTGTTCCCGGCTAAATCATCAGCATTCCGCCGTTTACGTTCAAGGTATGTCCGGTGATATAGGCGGCCGCGTCGGACGCGAGGAAAACCGTACAACCAGCAACTTCCGCCGCCGTTCCGAGCCGACCGGCAGGGACCTTCTGCAAAATCGCCTCGCGCTGCTTGTCGTTGAGTTCATCGGTCATGGCCGATGAGATGAAGCCCGGTGCCACCGTATTGACCGTGATATTACGTGACGCAACTTCCTGGGCCAGCGACTTGCTCATCCCGATGAGGCCGGCCTTGGAGGCCGCATAATTGCCCTGCCCCGGATTGCCGGCGACACCCACCACCGAGGTGATCGAGATGATGCGGCCGAAGCGCTGCTTCATCATTCCGCGCAGCACCGCACGGGTCAGGTGGAAGGCCGCAGTGAGGTTCACCGCGATGACCTCGTCCCACTCCTCGTTCTTCATGCGCATGAAAAGGTTGTCGCGGGTCATGCCGGCATTGTTGACGAGGATGTCGAGGCCGCCGAGCGCCGCCTCGGCGGCCGGCACCAGTTTGTCGACCTCGTCGAAATTCGCGAGGTTGCACGGCAGGATCGGGGCGTCGGCGCTCCCCATCTCCTTGGCCGTGTCCTCGAGCGCCGCAACGCGCGTGCCGGAGAGCGCAACCTTGGCGCCGGCCTCGGCCAGCGCCTTGGCGATCTCGCGGCCGATGCCACCGGAAGCCCCGGTCACCAGTGCGCGTTTTCCTGTGAGATCAAACACTTGCTCTCTCCGCTGGAGACATTGAGTCAGGCGCTGAGCGCCGCGACGGCTGCATCGATATCCGCCGGGGCGCCGACCGACGTGGCGGTTACGTCCGGCGCGATGCGCTTGGCGAGGCCGGTGAGCACCTTGCCGGAACCGAGTTCGTAGAGCTCGGTCACCCCGCCCTCGGTGACGAGCCATTTGATGCTTTCGGTCCAGCGCACCATGCCGGTCAACTGCTCGACCAGATGCCGCTTGATCGCGCCGGGATCGCTCGTCAGCTGCGCGGTCACATTGACGACCACGGGGACCGAGGGCGCGCTGAAGGTCACGCCAGTGAGGGCGTGCTCCATGGCGTCGGCCGCCGGCCGCATCAGGGCGCAATGGAACGGAGCGCTCACCGGCAGCGGCAGCGCGCGCTTGGCGCCGGCGGCCTTGAGCAGCTCGATCGCCCGGTTCACCGCGCCGGCATGGCCGGAAATCACCACCTGGCCCGGCGCGTTGTCGTTAGCAACGCCGCAGACCTCGCCGTCCTCGGCGTCGTTGACCGCCCGCAGCACGGTCTCGAGGTCGAGCCCAAGGATCGCCGCCATGGCGCCTTGCCCGACCGGCACCGCCTGCTGCATGGCTTCGCCTCTGATACGCAGCAGCCTCGCCGCATCGGCGATCGAGAACACGCCGGCGGCACACAGTGCTGAATACTCGCCCAGCGAATGCCCTGCGACGTAGGCGGCCTTGTCGGCGACCTTGACGCCCCTGGCCTCGAGCACGCGAACCACCGCCATGCTGACGGCCATCAGCGCCGGCTGGGCGTTGGCGGTCAGGCGCAGGGTCTCGTCGGGCCCCTCGAACATGATCTGGCTGAGGTTCTGGCCGAGCGCCGCGTCAACCTCGTCGAAAACTGCCTTGGCCTCGGGGTAGGCCGCGGCGAGGTCTTTGCCCATGCCGACCGCCTGGCTTCCCTGCCCGGGAAAGGTGAATGCGCGCTTGGCCATGCTCCCCGCCTCTTTATGTTTTGAATCAGCCTAAGAGCCGCCGCGGCGGGCTGCAAGTTGGCGCGGCGTGTGCCGGAGGGGAGCCGCGGAGTCAAGATTTGCAGATCGCGAGTGTCTCACTTCCTGGCACACCCTGCCTGCCAAGCTGCAAAAGTTCGCAGCCATTTCGTCGCCGGCTCAAAAGTCGGGCCGTCATCGCCGAAATACGTCCATCCGCCGACGCGCTCCGACAGCCTCTTGAGCTCCTGGCGCGCATCATTCGGAATAGAACTGTGGCCCCAATCCCCGTTGTCCTGCGGATCGGTCATAAACTCCCAGAGACGAAACTCTGTGCCGTCCACCCATCCCGCGAAGTAGCATCGCTCGCTGAGTTCGCTCATAAAATCATACAGTTGCGTTTGGTCTTCGGTCAGTGTCGACATCTTCTACCTCCGCCGGCTCGGTAGTAGTCTTCGAATGACGATACCAGCCATCGAGCATACGCTGAATCCCAACCAGCCTTGCTTTCGCCCGGCTTTTCCCCTATCTCCCGCCTCGCATTCGTTCGGCCGGGGGCTGAACGGAGGGTTTGCCATTGGCAAATAGGGTTCGCCCGGCCTCCCGTGTTCCCGCTCTTTGCAAGACTGCTTTGTCGCCTTTCCGGGCTTCAAAGGGGCTCCGCGCCAGCGATGCCGTGTTGAACCAGAAGGAAGGCGCTTCATGCCCCTCTACGAGCATATCTATCTGGCCCGCCAGGACGTTTCGCCCCAGCAGGTCGAAGAACTGACCAACGCCCTCACCGAAGTCGTGACGCAGGGCGGCGGCAAGGTCACCAAGAACGAATACTGGGGCCTCAAGTCCCTCTCCTACCGCATCAAGAAGAACCGCAAGGCGCACTACAGCCTGCTCAACATCGACGCCCCGGCCCCGGCCGTCGCCGAGATGGAGCGCCAGATGCGCATCAATGAAGACATCCTGCGCTTCATGACCGTGCGCGTCGACGAGCTCGAGGAAGGCCCGTCGGCCATGCTGCAGAAGCGCGATCGCGACGACGACCGTTCGGATCGTCCGGGCGGCCGTCCGGGTGGCGGCTTCGGCCGCGGCGACCGTGACTCGCGCCCGCCCCGTCGGTTCTAATTCGAAGGAACGCTAAGAAATGGCCATCAAGGATCTCTCCACTTCCCAGTCGCGCCGCCCGTTCCAGCGCCGTCGCAAGACCTGCCCGTTCTCGGGCCCGAACGCGCCCAAGATCGACTACAAGGACGTCCGGCTGCTGCAGCGCTACGTGTCCGAGCGCGGCAAGATCGTGCCGTCCCGCATCACCGCTGTGTCGGCCCTCAAGCAGCGCGTTCTCGCCCAGGCGATCAAGCGCGCCCGCTTCATCGGGCTCATGCCCTACGCGGTCTCGTAAGACCCGCACCTACCCGTTGGGGTGGCGGATGGTCCGCCGCTCCTAACCGGCCATGAGCCGGGACAGCAAAGGAATCTCCCATGAAAGTCATTCTGCTCGAGCGCACCGGCAAGCACGGTCACATCGGTGACGAAGTCACCGTCAAGGACGGCTACGCCCGCAACTTCCTCTTGCCGCAGGGTAAGGCGCTCCGCGCCACCGAGGCCAACCGCAAGAAGTTCGAATCCGAGCGCGCCAACATCGAAAAGCGCAACGCCGAGCGCCGCGAAGCCGCCGCCGGCATCGCCTCGGGCCTCAACGGCAAGACCGTGGTCATCATCCGCCAGGCGGGTGAGACCGGCCAGCTCTACGGTTCGGTCAGTTCGCGCGACGTCGCCGAGGCGCTAAGCGCCGACGGCTACAGCGTCGCCCGCAGCCAGGTCGACCTCGCCAACCCGATCAAGACGGTCGGCCTGCACACCGTTCCGCTCCACCTCCACGCCGAGGTTGCGGTCACGGTCAACGTCAACGTCGCCCGTTCGGACGACGAAGCCGAGCGCCAGGCCAAGGGTGAAGACCTCACCGTCGTCACCTTCGACGACGAAGTCGCCGCCGACTTCGCCGCCGGCCAGGCCGAAGCCGGTGCCGCCGATGCCCAGGACGGCGACTACGCCTGATCCGGGCTTCAGCGCCGAAAGTTCAAAGGCCGGGATTACTCCCGGCCTTTTTGTTTTGCTGGCGGCGCATCAGTCGTCCGCCAGTTCATCCAGCGCCGCGTTCAGTGCCTCGAGCCTCGCCTTGCCGATGCGCCTGGCATAGCGCTTCTCGATCTCGCGCTTCACGGCGTTGCCCTCGTCGATGAAGGCGACCCCACGAGCCGTCAGTCGCACGATCCGGCCACGCGCATCCTTGGGATCGACCACGCGCTCGACGGCCCCCTCCTCCACCAGTTCGTCGACGAACTGCTGGACGGCCTGCTTGCTGACTCCGAGCAGCGCCGCGAGCTCCGATTGCGGACGGCCACCCGGCCGGAGATGGCCGAGCACGCCGCCGCGCGCCTCGGCCACCCAGGGGTAGCCGCGCTTCAGCATCTGCGCATCGAACTCAACCTTCCATTGCCGGGCCAGCCGCCAGAGGCGCCAGCCGACGTGATCGATCAGGGTCGGGGTCTTTTCGTCAAGTCCCATTGACCAATCCCGCCATTCGATATAGTCAAGCTGAATTGACAATATGAGACCCCAAAGGAAAGCGCCATGCCCAAGATCGACAATTCACAGCCGGCCACCTTCGAAATGGCCGGGGTCCGCTTCACGCCTGTCGCCTCGCCCAGCCGTGGCTCCAGCGAGACCGGCATCTGGCGGGCGCGGATCTCCCCCGGAGAGGGCGTGCTGCATCACATGACACGCGAGGAGATCATCGTCGCCATGGCGGGCGAAGGGCTCGTCCGCATCGACGGCCGCACCGAGAGCCTTAGGCCGGGTGACGCCTACGCTGTGCCGGCCTTCACCGACTTCCAGCTCGAGTCGGCGGGCGATGTGCCATTCGAGGTGATGGTGGTGCTGCCGGTTGGCGGTCGTGGGGTGATCGGCACCGAGCCCTCCTTCGTGCCGCCCTGGAGCGTATGAGTGCGGCGGGCTCAGGCCCGCCCCACGCCCATCCGCGCCAGGAGGTGATCCTTGCGGATCGCCTGGTGGTAGATCGCGGCGCCCATGTGCAGCACGAACAGCGCCAGCAGGATCTTGCTCATGATGCCGTGCGCGACGCGCGGGATCAGCGCGGAGAAATCCGGCACCGGGCCACCGGCCAGCAACACCGGCACGGCACCGGACAGGATCAGCGTCGTGATGCCGCTCGAGGCCATCAGCACCAGCAGCACATAGAGTCCCAGATGCACGAGTTGCGCGGTGCGCACCTGCCAGGCCGGCTGGTCGGCCGGCGCCTTCGGATGTTTGTCGGCCACCAGCCACCAGACGATGCGCAGGATCGTCAGCGCGAAGACGATCAGCCCGAGCGCGATATGGGCAAGCAGGATCGGCGCGCCCTCCCCTGGCGGCAGCGTCTCGGCCACCACGAAGCCCGCGATGAAGGTCAGGATCACCGCCAGCGCGCTCGCCCAGTGGATGGCGATCGCCACGCTGCCGTACTGCGTCGAAGTGCTCTTGAGGCTCATCGCAATTCTCCTTGCTCGGCCGTCCGTCGCATGAGATGCATAGCACACTATGGAGATCGATAGCAAGCTATGGATAGTCCGCGCGATACCGCCACCTCGATCGGCTATTTGACCAACCTGGCGGGACGGCTGCTGGTGCGGGCGCTGGAACGGCGGATGGGCCATACAGCCGGGCCCATGCCGGTGTTCCTCGCCCTCAACGACGGCAAGGCGCTGCCGCAGAAGGAACTGGCCCGCTTCGCCGCGGTCGAGCAGCCGACGATGGCCAACACGCTGGCGCGGATGGAGCGCGACGGGCTCATCGCCGGCGAGCCCGATCCGAGCGATCGGCGCAGCACGCTCCTCCGACTCACGCCGCTCGGACTGGAGCGCGCCGAGAACGCGATGCGGGCCGCCGGCGCGACCAACGTGCTGGCGCTCTCGGCCCTCAAGCCTGCCGAGCGCCCGCTCTTCATCGATATGCTCAAGCGCATCATTGCCACGCTCGAAGCGGACGGTTAGAGCAGGCAACGGAATCGCGTTGAGGTGGCGCGGATACACGCAAGCGCCCGCCTCAGATTCCCCCACAATCAACAGTAGTTCACACGAGCCCGGCCGGTTCTTTGTGTCGTGCCGCCGATGCCGCTGTCCGCGGCGGCGGCACGTGGTTAAAGAAGCCTTAACGGTCGGGGGAGATTCTAAGGTCTATGGTCGACTCAAACATCGCGCGCATCCGTCCGACGGACGAAAAAAGCTTCCGCCTTGCTCCGCACAATATCGAGGCGGAGCAGGCGCTGCTGGGCGCGATCCTCGTCAACAACGAGGCGTTCTATCGCGTCTCCGATTTCCTGATGTCCGAGCACTTCTACGAGCCGGTGCATCGCGAGATCTATGAAGTCGCGGGCAAGATCATCCGGGCCGGCAAGGCCGCGACGCCGATCACCGTCAAGACCTACCTGCCCGACCGCCTGGTGGCCGATGTCACCATGCAGCAGTATCTGAGCCGTCTCGCGGCGGAGGCGACAACCGTCATCAACGCGGCCGACTACGGCCAGACGGTGTACGACCTCTCGATCCGTAGAGCGCTGATCCAGATCGGCGAGGAAATGGTGACGACGGCCTACGATGCCGACGTCGACATGACCGCGCCCAAGCAGATCGAAGAAGCAGAAAAGTCGCTGTTCGATCTCGCCGAAAAGGGCCGCTACGACGGCGGCTTCATGGGCTTCAACGAGGCGCTGACCGAAGCCATCAAGATGGCCGGGGAAGCCTATCAGCGCGACGGCCGGCTCTCCGGCATCGCCACCGGCCTCATCGACATGGACCGCCAGATGGGTGGCCTGCAGAAATCCGACCTCGTGATCATCGCCGGTCGCCCGGGCATGGCCAAGACCTCGCTGGCCACCACCATCGGCTTTCACGTCGCGAGCCAGTGGCAGGGCGAGATCACGCCCGACGGCCACCGCAAGACCACCAATGGCGGCCAGGTCGGCTTCTTCTCGCTCGAAATGAGCGCCGAGCAGCTCGCCACCCGTATCCTCTCGGCGCAGGCCGAGATTTCCTCGGCCGACATCCGCCGCGGCAACATCCACGAGAGCCAGTTCAGCCGCCTCGTCGATGTCTCCAACATGCTGGCGCAGGTGCCGCTCTATATCGACGACACCGGCGGCCTCGGCGTCGCCCAGCTCGCCGCCCGCGCTCGCCGCCTCAAGCGGCAGAAGGGCCTCGACCTCATCATCATCGACTACATCCAGCTTTTGTCGGGGTCGTCCAAGCGCGCCAACGAGAACCGCGTGCAGGAAATCACCGAGATCACGACGACGCTCAAGGCGCTGGCGAAGGAGCTCGACGTTCCGATCATCGCCCTCAGCCAGCTCAGCCGTCAGGTCGAGAGCCGCGACGACAAGCGCCCGCAGCTCTCGGACCTGCGTGAATCGGGCTCGATCGAGCAGGACGCCGACGTGGTGCTCTTCATCTATCGCGAGGAGTACTACCTCAAGAACAAGGAGCCGCGCGAAGGCACCCCCGAGCACATCACCTGGATGAGCGAGATGGAGAAGGTGCACGGCCGCGCCGAGGTGATCATCGGCAAGCAGCGCCACGGCCCGACGGGCACCGTGCAGCTCAGCTTCGAGGGCCAGTACACGCGGTTCGGCAATCTTGCACCCGACCAATATCTGCCGGATAGGTACGAATGATGCCTGCACCTGCCATTGTGACCGGCTACGGCGCCCGCCTCACGGTGGACCTCGGCGCTCTCATCCGCAATTGGCAGGCGCTCGACAAGGTCTCGGGCAACGCGCTGACCGGCGCCTGCGTCAAGGCCGACGGCTACGGCGTCGGCATCGTCGCCGCCAGCAAGGCGTTCTACTCCGCCGGCGCCCGCTTCTTCTTCGTCGCCACGCCCGATGAGGGCCTCGCGGTCCGCGCCGCCCTGCCCGACGCCTACGTCTTCGTGCTCAACGGGCTCTATCCGGGCTCGGCGCCGCTCTATGTCGGCGAGCGGCTGATGCCGGTGATCAACTCGCTACCCATGCTCGAGGAGTGGCTCGTTGCCTGCCTCGGCCGCAACGAGGCCCTGCCCGCCGCGCTCCATTTCGACACCGGCATGAACCGGCTCGGCTTCCGCCTCGGCGAGACGTCGGTGGTCAAGCGCATGTGCGACGAGGTCGGCTACGCCCCGCAGATGGTGATGAGCCACCTCGCCTGCGCCGACCAGCCGCTGCACGAAAAGAACCGTACGCAGCTCGCGCTGTTCACCTCGGTGATCGCGCAGTTCCCCGGCATCCCCGCCTCGCTCGCCAACTCCGCGGCGACGATGACCAGCCGCGACATGCACTTCCAGATGGTCCGCCCTGGTATCGCGCTCTATGGCGGCCGCGCCGTCAACGGCCGGCGCAACCCCATGGTGCCGTCGGTGACGCTCGAGGCGCCGATCCTCCAGATCCGCGACGGCAAGACCGGCGAGTCCGTCGGTTATGGGGCGACCTATACGCTGGGCCGCGACAGCCGCATCGCCATCGTCGGCATCGGCTATGCCGATGGCTTCCTGCGCTCTCTCAGCGCCACCAACCAGCATGCCGGCGGCCGCGCCTTTGTCCGCGGCCAGATCGTGCCGGTGATCGGGCGCGTCTCGATGGACATGATCGCCGTCGATATCACCGATCTCCAGAGCGAGATTCCAGTGCCGGGCGAAATGGTCGAGATTCTCGGGCCGCACGTGTCGGTCGACGACCAGGCCGATCCGGGCGGCACCATCGGCTACGAGATCCTGACCTCGCTCAAGGGCCGCTACGCCCGGACCTACATCGATAGCGGCGCGCAGCAGGCGGCCAGCTAGACCGATTTCCGGTCTCGAGCGCCGATCCGCCTAGGCCGGCCGGTCACCCAGAAGCTCGTTGCGCCACACGGGGACGCGCTTGATGCCGGCGAGGCGGCGGATGACGACCTTTCCCACCGCCCCCTCCTCCTGCGCGCGCAGCTTGACCTCGATGCGGTCGTCACGCTTGCAGTGCGAGCACGGAAACGGCGGCGGGATGAAGCAGTCGCGGTCGGGGTCGAGCACCTTCACGAGATCTGTGGCGAGAAACAGCACCGGCGGCCGCCCGCAATTGGTGCAGCGCAGGCTGACGATCAGTTTGTCCTTTGCCGCCTCGGCCAACCGGTAGCGGTTGCCGTAGACGGCGAGGTTCTTGAGGTGGTGCGGCGTCGGCATGAAAAGAACATATCATGAACAACGCCGGCGACAACTCCGGTGATCCGATCATGCCTCGCGGTCGGCCGGTCATGGGCGGGCGGCCCTCGACGCGCGATGAAGTGCCTTCCCCTCAATTGGAAGGATCAACCATGAGTCATACGGGAGCATGCTTCTGCGGAAGCGTCGAAATCGAAGTCACCGGCGAGCCCGCCGACATGGGTTACTGCCACTGCGAGTCGTGCCGCACCTGGTCGGGCGGTCCGGTCAACGCCTTCACCCTCTGGACCCCCGACAACGTGAAGGTCACGCGCGGCGCCGACAAGGTCAGGACATTCAAGAAGTCGGACAATTCCGAGCGCCAGTACTGCGCCAGCTGCGGCGGCCACCTGATGACCCGCCACCCGATCTGGGGCCTCGTGGACGTCTTCGCCTCCTCGATCCCGAGCCTCGCCTTCAAGCCGGCCGTCCACGTCAACTACGCCGACAGCGTCCTACCGATGCGCGACGGCCTCCCCAAGATGCGCGACTTCCCGACCGCGCTCGGCGGCTCCGGCGTGGTGATGGCGGAGTAGCGACCGAGTTCGCGGTCCGGTCCTCCCTTACGCCGAGGCGTGGGGGAGAGCCTGCCCCAGGCTTGACCCGGGTTAGCCCCACCCTGGGGCGCGTGCAGTCAGGATCCTCTCCCGTAGCGAAGCCTACGGGGGAGGGGGACCGCCGTGAGGCGGTGGAGGGGGCGGCCACACACTCTTTGCGCTCTGTCCGAGCGAGCCGAAGACGGCTGCTTCGGGCCAACCGCTGATGCACCCAGTCCAGCCCCGCCCCCTCCACCAGCTTCGCTGGTCCCCCTCCCCCGCGACTGACGTCGCAGGAGAGGACGCCGACTGCGAGATCGTGCCCAGGCGACACGCCCCCATCCCGATAACCCGTTCCCCCACCGCATCTTTTTGCCCTCTTGGGGAAACTTATCTCCGGTGTTTCCAGCGCGCGTATAGTGCCTCACATCCGCCCCCCACTCGGACGGACGTCGACGGCGAACGACGCGGGGGTTGGACAGGCAGACGCGGGGGGATCGTCCCTCCCGTGGGATCGCAGGCGACCGCCGGGCCCTAACAGCGGGGTCTGCACGGATTCGCTCGTCCAGAAGACCTGCCGACCGCGAGGCGTAGACGCCTCATACTCATAACCTCGGGGCGCCCTACGTCTCGCGGTCTCCGTTCCACCCCCACAACCGGGCCACCGGAGGCGTCCGCTCGTCCAGCGGTTGGACGAATGGGCTGTCGTCGGCTCGCTCGGCTAAAGCACAGACTAAGCGTTCGCTTTTCGTTCTTTACTCCTCGCTTATCCTCCCATAGAAGAGTCGCTCATCCGGAATCGTCCATGGCCAAAGCCAGCAAGACCGCCTTCGTCTGCCAGTCCTGCGGCACCGCGCATGTGCGCTGGCAGGGCCGCTGCGAGGGCTGCGGCGAGTGGAACACCGTGGTCGAGGAACTGCTCGACTCGGGCGTCGGCGCCGGCCCCAAGATGGCAACCGCCGGGGGCCGTCCCGTCGAGCTCGTACCGCTCTCGGGCGAGACCGAGACCGCCGCGCGTGTCACCACCGGGCTGGGCGAGCTCGACCGCGTCACCGGCGGCGGCTTCGTGATGGGCTCGGCCGTCCTCGTCGGCGGCGATCCGGGCATCGGCAAGTCCACGCTCCTGCTGCAGGCTGCGGCGGCGCTCGCCAACCAGGGCAAGCGCGTCGTCTACGTATCGGGCGAAGAGGCCGTGGCGCAGGTGCGGCTGCGAGCGCAACGTCTCGGCCTCGGCCAGGCGAATGTGCACCTCGCGAGCGAGACCAATGTCGAGATCATCCTCTCGACGCTGCAGGCGGGCGAAGCCCCGCATCTGATCATCATCGATTCCATCCAGACGCTGTGGACCGATCGCGTCGACAGCGCACCCGGCACGGTGACCCAGGTCCGCACCTCGGCGCAGGCGCTCACCCGCTTTGCCAAGAAGTCGGGCGCCGCGGTCGTCCTCGTCGGCCACGTCACCAAGGACGGGCAGATCGCCGGGCCGCGCGTCGTCGAGCACATGGTCGATGCCGTGCTCTACTTCGAGGGCGATGCGAGCCACACCTTCCGCATCCTGCGCGGCGTCAAGAACCGCTACGGCGCGACCGACGAGATCGGCGTGTTCGAGATGACGACGCTGGGCCTGCAGGAAGTCGCGAATCCCTCGGCGCTCTTCCTCGACCAGCGCGACAAGGACTCCGCCGGCTCGGCCGTGTTCGCCGGCATGGAAGGCACGCGCCCGGTCCTCTGCGAAATCCAGGCGCTCGTCGCCCCCTCCCCGCTCGGCACGCCGCGCCGTGCCGTGGTCGGCTGGGACTCGTCTCGCCTCAGCATGGTGCTGGCCGTGATCGAGACGCGCTGCGGCGTCCGCATCGGCGCCAACGACATCTACCTCAACGTGGCGGGCGGGCTGAAGGTCAACGAGCCGGCTGCCGACCTCGCGGTCGCGGCGGCGCTCATCTCCTCGCTCACCAACTCGCCGCTGCCGCCCGAGACGGTGTTCTTCGGCGAGATCTCGCTCGCCGGCGGCGTACGTCCGGTGGTGCATGCCTCGCTCCGTCTCCGCGAGGCGCAGAAGCTCGGCTTCAAGTCGGCGGTCACCGGCAAGCTCGGCGCCGGCGACGGCGCCAATGGTCTGCGTGTCAGCGAATATTCAGAACTGGCCGCCCTGATCGGCAAGATCGCAGCCCGGGGGCGTGCACCGGTCGAAGAATAGCCGCAGTTCTCATGCTTTCCGTGAACATCTGCCGTGCCCATTGGGGCGCCGCTTGGCAGCGGTGGCTTTAGCGGCTAAACGGTGCGGCAACAGGGCTCAAGGATCGGATCGAGCATGGTTTTCACTGGTGTCGACGTCGGCGTCGCCGTCCTCGTTCTGATTTCGGCGATCCTGGCGACCGCCCGCGGCTTCACCCGCGAAATCCTGTCCCTGGCGACGTGGGCCGGCTCCGCCGCCATCGCCGCCTACATGTATTTCTACCACAAGGACATCGCCGAAAAGTACATCGACAACACGCTGGTCGCGACCGGCGTGACGGTGGTCGGCACCTTCCTCGTGGCCCTGATCGTCCTTCACCTCCTCACCATGTGGATCGGTGACATGGTGGTCGACAGCCGCATCGGGCCGCTCGACCGCACGCTCGGCTTCGTGTTCGGCGCTGCCCGCGGCGTGCTGATCTGCATCGTCGCCGCCGTGTTCGCGAACTTCCTCTTGGCGCCCAAGCTTCCCGACATGGTGCAGAACGCCAAGAGCTACCAGCCGCTGCTCAGCGCCGGCGACTGGCTGATCAACCTCTTGCCGCCCGACGTCGAGACGCAGTTCCGCAACTTCCTCGACAGCCGCAACAAGTCGACGGACGAGTCGCCGAACGACACGACGACCAACGACACAGGGACCGACAATCCGAGCTCGGTCGAGCCGCCGCCGGACGATGTGTCCTCCAGCCAGGCAGCACCCGCCGCATGACGGGCAAATCGGGTTACGACCTCGATCTTTACGGCGACACGCTGCGCGAAGAGTGCGGCGTGTTCGGCATTTTGGGGCATCCCGAAGCCGCGACGCTGACGGCCCTTGGCCTGCATGCGCTGCAGCATCGCGGCCAGGAAGCGGCCGGCATCGTCTCATTCGACGGGCGCCAGTTCCATTCCGAGCGCCAGCTCGGCCTCGTGGGCGACCACTTCACCGACCAGGCGGTGGTGAAGCGCCTCCCCGGCCACATGGCGATGGGCCACGTGCGCTACTCGACCACGGGCGAGACGATCCTGCGCAATGTGCAGCCGCTGTTTGCCGAGCTCGACGTCGGCGGCATCGCCATCGGCCACAACGGCAATTTCACCAACGGGCTGACGCTGCGCCGCGAACTCATCGCGGGTGGTGCCATCTGCCAGTCGACTTCGGACACCGAGGTCGTGCTGCACCTCATCGCCAAGAGCCGCAAGAAGGGCTCGGGCGAACGCTTCGTCGATGCCCTGAGCCATCTCGAAGGCGCCTACTCGATGGTCGCCATGACGCGCACCAAGCTGATCGGCGCGCGCGATCCCAACGGCATCCGCCCGCTGGTCTTGGGCGATCTCGACGGCCACCCGATCTTTGCATCGGAGACCTGTGCGCTCGACATCATCGGGGCCAAGTTCGTGCGCGACGTGAAGAACGGCGAAGTCGTCATCGCCGAAATCCAGGCCGACGGCAGCATCACGATCGACTCGCTGATGCCGCAGGCGCCCAAGCCGGAACGTCTCTGCCTGTTCGAGTACGTCTATTTCGCCCGCCCCGACTCCGTGGTCGGCGGCCGGTCCGTCTACGCCGCGCGCAAGAAGATGGGCATCAACCTCGCGCAGGAAGCACCGGTCGAGGCCGACGTCGTCGTGCCGGTGCCCGATGGCGGCACGCCGGCCGCGATCGGCTTCGCGCAGGCGAGCGGCATCCCGTTCGAGCTCGGCATCATCCGCAACCATTATGTGGGCCGGACATTTATCGAGCCCACGCAGCAGATCCGCGCCTTCGGCGTGAAGCTCAAGCACTCCGCCAACCGCGCCGAGATCGATGGCAAGCGCGTGGTGCTGATCGACGACTCCGTCGTCCGCGGCACCACCTCGGTCAAGATCGTGCAGATGATGCGCGAGGCCGGGGCACGCGAGGTCCACATCCGCGTGGCCTCGCCGATGATCTTTTATCCGGACTATTACGGCATCGACACGCCCGACCGCGACAGCCTCCTGGCCAACCAGTACGCGACGCTCGAGGAGATGCGCCGCTTCATCGGGGCGGACTCGCTGCAGTTCCTGTCGATCGACGGCCTCTATCGTGCCGTCGGCGGCGAGGCGCGCAACCCCAAGGCGCCGCAGTTCACCGACCACTACTTCACCGGCGAGTATCCAACGACGCTCACCGACCTCACGGGGCGCGGCAAGTCCGATCCCAAGACCATCTCGCTGATGCGCGAGGCGAGCTAAGCCACCATGGGTCAACTTGATGGAAAGGTGGTCCTCGTTACGGGGGCCAGCCGCGGACTTGGCTATCAGGCAGCGCTCGAAGCGGCGCGGCGCGGCGCCCATGTGATCGCCATCGCCCGGACCGTCGGCGGCCTCGAAGACTTAGACGACGACATCAAGAAAGTTGGCGGCTCGACGACGCTGGTGCCGCTCGACCTGCGCGACTACGAGGCGATCGACCGGCTCGGCCTGTCCATCTTCCAGCGCTGGGGCAGGCTCGACGGGTTGGTTGCGAACGCGGCGCTGCTCGGCACCATCACCCCCCTCGCCCATCTCGACCCGAAGGATTTCGAGCAGGCGTTCGGGCTCAACGTCACCAGCAATTACCGCCTGATCCGTTCGCTCGATGCGCTGCTGCGCCAGTCCGATGCCGGCCGCGCCGTATTCCTCTCCTCTGGCGTGATCCGTGGCGTGCGCCCGTTCTGGGGCCTCTATTCAGCCACCAAGGCGGCGCTCGAGGTGATGGTCCGCAGCTATGCGGACGAGCTCAGCGTCAGCAAGGCACGCGCTAACATCTTCGATCCCGGCCGCATGCGCACGCAGATGCGGGCCAAGGCGTATCCGGGTGAAGATCCCGACACCCTTCCGCATCCCGCCGCAGCGGCGCCGGCGCTGATCGACATGATCATGCCGAGCTATGACCTCAACGGGCAGCGCGTCGACCTGATGAACGGGGAGACGCGGCCGATCTAGCCGACCCGCCCAACCAGCACCTTGTCGATGCGGCGACCGTCGAGGTCGAGCACCTCGAATCGCCACGGCTCGCGAACGAAGCTCTCGCCGACACTGGGCAGATGGTTGAGTTCAGCGAGCACGTAACCCGCCACCGTCTCGTACTTGGCGTCCTTCGGGATTGGAACCCCGATCTTGTCGGCGAACTCATCCACCGGCATCCAGCCCGACACCAGGTAGGACCCATCCTCGCGCTGGGTGAAGGCGTTCTCCTCGCCCTCCTCCTCCTGGAAGCCGCCGGTGATGGCGCCGAGGATGTCACCGGAGGTCACGATGCCCTCGAAGTGCCCATACTCGTCGAACACCAGCGCCAGGTGCACGACGGCCGAGCGGATCGCCGCCAGCACCGAAAGCGCATCGGCGCGGTCGAGCACCACCGGAGCCGGCTTCACCAGCGCCCGGACATCAACCGGTGCGCCAGAGGCATAGATGTCGATCAGGTCCTTGCGGACCAGGACGCCGATGATCTTGTCCGTCTCGCCCTCATGTACGGGCAGCACCGAATGGTGTGAGGCACGCAGCCTATGCTCAATTTCGTCGGGCGGGTCGGAGAGGTCCACCACCTCCACATCCAGGCGGGGAGTCATCAAGCCCCGTGCCGAGCGATCCGCCAGACGCATGACGCCGGAGATCATCGAACGCTCTTCACTCTCGAGCACGCCCTGGCTCTCAGCCTCCGCGATGATGGTCTTCACCTCCTCGTCGGTGACGCGGTCCTCGCTCTGGCCGGATTGACCAATCAGCGTCATCACGAGACGGCTCGAGATATCGAGCAGCCAGACCAGCGGCGCGGCGACGGATGCGATGAACTGCATCGCCGGAGCGACACGCGCCGCAATCCGCTCGGCATCGCGCAGCGCCAGTTGCTTGGGCACCAATTCGCCGATGATCAGCGAGACATAGGTGATCAGCACGACCACGGTGCCAACCCCAATAGTGGACGCCGCTGCCTCAGGCAGCCCGCGCGACAAAAGATATCCGGTGAAGCGGTCGCCGAGCGTGGCGCCGGAGAACGCGCCCGAAAGGATGCCGATCAGGCTGATGCCCACCTGCGCCGACGACAGGAACTTGCCGGGGTCCTCGGCGAGCTTGAGCGCGACGGCCGCCCCCTTGTTGCCCTCGGCGGACATGACCTTGAGGCGGGCCGGCCGCGAGGACACCACGGCGAGTTCCGACATGGAGAGCAGGCCGTTGCAGAGAACGAGAACGACAACAATGAGGAGTTCGACGACCATTGGCCTTACGCTAAAGGGCTATTGCTCTTTGGCATATGGGTTTTTTCCGGACCGAAGCCACATGCGAATGGGCGTTCCGGGCATCTCGAAGGTCTCGCGCATCGAGTTCATGAGATAGCGCAGATACGAGGTCGGCATCGCGTCCGAGCGCGATGCGAAAATGATGAAGCTCGGCGGACGCATCTTGGCCTGTGTCATGTAGCGGAGTTTCAGGCGCCGCCCAGACACCGCCGGCGGCGGGTGTTTTTCGACCGCCCCACCCAGCCAGCGATTGAGCTTGGCGGTCGAGATGTGGGTGTTCCACGCCTTCTCGATCTTGAAGATCGCACCCATCAGCCGGTCGATGTTGCGGCCCTGGAGACCGCTGATCGTCACCAGCGGCAGGCCACGGACCTGCGGAAGAAGCTCGTCACATTGCGCGCGGAGCTTGGCTAGTGCTGCCGGCTTATCTTCGATCAGGTCCCACTTGTTGACCGCGATCACCATGGCGCGGCCTTCGCGATAAACGAGGTCGGCAAGCGTCAGGTCCTGCTTTTCGAACGGCACCGTCGCGTCGAGCAGCAGCACGACGACCTCGGCGTACTGGATGGAGCGGAGGGAATCGCCGACCGCAAGCTTTTCGAGCTTGGTCTCGACACGCGCCTTGCGGCGGATGCCGGCGGTGTCGACCAGATTGATCGTCCGGCCCTCCCACTCCCATGGGACCATGATCGAATCGCGGGTGATCCCCGCCTCCGGACCAGTGAGGAGCCGATCTTCGCCGACCATGGTGTTAATTAGCGTCGACTTGCCCGCGTTGGGCCGGCCGACGATGGCGACGTTGAGGTAGCGATGCGGGTTCCAGCGCAGCGCCGGCCCGTCTTCAGTCGAGCCGTCGTCTTCCGGCAGGTCGATGTCGACCTCGGGCAGGAACTCGTCTTCAGGCGCTTTGGCCGGTGTCAGTGCGTCAACGGCCTTGGAGATGATCGCATGAAGGTCTGCGAGACCCTCGCCGTGTTCGGCCGAGAGTGCCACCGGTTCGCCGAAGCCGAGATTGTAGGCTTCGAGCAGGCCAGCGTCGGCCGCCCTGCCCTCCGCCTTGTTGGCGATCAGGTGGACGTCTTTGCCGGACTTGCGCAGCACCTGGGCGAAACGCTCATCGAGCGGCGTCACGCCGGCGCGGGCATCGATCATGAACAGGATGACGTTGGCGTCGGCGATCGCCGCCTCGGTCCCCTGCCGCATCCGGTCTTCGAGCGACCCGTCGAAACGGTCCTCGTAGCCGGCGGTATCGAGGATGCGGAATTTGAGATCGCCGATCCGGCCTTCGGCCTCACGCCTGTCGCGGGTGACGCCCGGCGTGTCGTCGACGATCGCGATCTTCCGGCCGACCAGCCGGTTGAAAAGCGTCGATTTGCCGACGTTGGGTCGGCCGACAATGGCGACGAGCGCACTCATGATGTGGTCCCTCCCCGCGCCTTACGGCGCGGAGGACGAAGCGATCGGGGCCGATGACGCGGCCGGAGCCGACGAGATCGGCGCGGCGGAGGACGCAGCCTCGGATGCCGGCGCCGACGACACGCCGGGCGCAGCCATCGACAAGAGCGAGTTGTCGACCACGACCGGCGGCGTCACGTCGAGCTCGGTGCTCGAAGCCACGGCAGTCGACGCCGACGCCGAAGAGGCGACCGGTGCGGTGGACGAGGTTTCGACGGAGGGAGCAGCGGACGAGGCGGCAGACGGCGCAGCCGAGGCGGACGAGGCGTCGGCGGGCGGCGCAGCCGACGATGCATCAGTCGGCGGGGCCGACGAAGTGGTCGTGTCGGCAGGCGGCGTGATCGGCTTGGCGCCTTCAGCCTGGAGCTGCAGCATATAGATCTGCACGCGGCTCTGGCTATCGCGAGTCGCCGCCGGATCGTCCATGATCGCCTGGAAGCTCTTCATCGCGTCGTCGAGCTTGCCGGCCTTGTATTGCACCAGGCCCATGACCTCGCGCGCGGCGTTGCGCATCGGCGAGGCCGGGGTCAGCGAGCCGCCTACGCGCTGTTCGACGGCGGAAACATCGCCCTTGTCGATCAGTAGGCTGCCGCCCAGCACCAGGGCCAGCTCGCGCAAATGAGTGTTAGAAATCGACGAGCTCAGCGCGTCATAGGCCGCAACCGCGTCGTCGGTCTTGCCCTGGCTGGCCAGGAGAGCGGCCTCGCGGAACTGCGCAAGCATCGGATAGCCGCCCGAGCCTTGGGCGATCACGTCGTCCAGCGCCTTCTTGGCCGCGGCGACGTCAGTGCCGTCGGCGATCTTGGTGGCCGCGTAGAACTGGTCGGAGGACCTCGCGGCCTGGTTCTTGGTGTACCACATCCAGCCTTCGTAGCCGGCGACCCCGAGCACAACGGCCACCGCGGCGGCGATGACCCATGGCCCGCCCTGCCGCCAGAGCTTGCGCATGCGGTCGCGCCGCAGTTCCTCGTCGACTTCGCGGATCAGTGTATCGCTGGACATGAAAACCTATGGACGGCGGGTCAAAAGCGCGCGCAACATAGTGTCCAGCTTGGGGGATTGCAAATGCGGCAAAGGCAATCAGGAAAGCCTGCTAACGCCCGTTAACTGCAAAGAAAGCGGCGGTTGGCAACACTCTCGTTCTCGGGAAGCTCGGGTGTTTGTCATGTTAAAACCAATAGTTCTGGCCGCATTCATCTTCGGCCTTTGTTCTCCGTCGTTCGCTGCTAGCCCCGCTCTGTTTGGCGATTTGTTCGGCGACGATAGTTCTTTTGCCACCATCAACACCACCGGCCATCACGCAAGGCCGCATTCGGCTTCGGCGACGAACCGGGCCGGCGGACGGCTGTCGATCGCCATCGACATCACGACGCAGCAGATGATCGTCGCCGACGGCGATGACACGATCTTCAGCTTCGACGTATCGACCGGCCGCAAGGGCCACGCCACGCCAACCGGCCATTTCCGGCCGGTTCGGATGAACAAGATCTGGTACTCGTCGAAATATGAGAATGCGCCGATGCCGTGGTCGATCTTCTTCCACGGCGGCTACGCCATCCACGGCACAACGGACGTCAAGCATCTGGGCCACGTCGCGTCGCACGGCTGCGTGCGACTTCACCCGGAGAATGCCAAGATGCTCTACGACTTGGTGCAGCAGTACGGGATGGGAAATACCGACGTGATCCTCTACCGCAGCTGATCGCCTCGCTGCGACGATAACCTCGGCGTGAGCCCGATGGCGGGCCCACTGCCGAGGGCGTATGATGCCCCGTTCCTAGGGGATGACTGTTCTTGCACCGTCGCGAATTCATCGCTGCGTGTTGTGCGGTGTGTGCTGGCGCTGCGCGGGCGAGCGACCTCATCGAGCCGCACATGCATTTCGTTCCGCCGGTCGGCTCACGTCAGGTGGCGATGACGCTCGATGCCTGCATGGGCGAAACCGATATGCGAATACTCGGACCGCTGATCGACAACAAGATCAAGGCAACGATCTTTGCAACCCGCCGCTGGCTCGCGAGCAACGCTGCAACAATCAAGCTGCTCAAGGCGAACTCGAACCTGTTCCAAGTGCAGAACCATGGTGCGCAGCACCTGCCTGCAATCATCGGAACCGAGAGAGCCTATGGACTGGCACCGGCGGGCACCGCCAACGCCGTCTTCGCCGAAGTGCTGGGTGGCGAACAGGCGGTCACTGCCGCTTTCGGGATCGCGCCTGGATGGTATCGAGATGCGACCGCGCTCTACACGCACGACGCGATGGCCGTCATCACGGCGATGAACCAGAAGATCGCCGGCTTCTCTCTGAACGGCGATATCGGCGCGAGTGTTTCAGCACAGACAGCCAAGGCGCGTATCTCGGCCGCCAAATCCGGCGATGTGATCATCTCGCACATCAACCAGCCGAAGCGTCCGGCAGGGAGCGGCGTGATCGAGGGAATCCTGTCGCTGAAGTCGCAAGGCTTCGAGTTCGTTCATCTCGACGACGTGCAGATCATGGCAATCGTCTAGCCGTCCTCGTTGTCCGCTGGCTCTGGATACTCGAAGGTCTCGAGCCAAGCCTCGATATCCTCGAGCGTGGCCGAGAACTCATAGCCCTTCTCGCCGAACAGGATTTCGCCGGTGGCGGCATCTCGCACCTTGTAGCCACCGTGCTCGATGATCCTGGGCGTGAGCTTCTGGGGCTTGAGGAGATCGAGGTTGTGCCGCCCCAGCAGCCGCTTGGTCACACGCTCCTGCGAGACGAGATGGTTCTTGCGCGAGCTCATCTCATACCCGGACGATCGTAAATGGTCCGGACCGAAGCATCCGCGGACACCTGTTCCTGTTGACGTGTTTGGCGATTTCGCATGACGGCTGGTTACAACGACTATTCGCAACCGTCGACCGATTTTGCGGATAACGCAAACATCGGCGCCGCAGCATGCGAGAGCTGTACGCTCTACCGTGCGCACGCGGGATGCACAGGGCCAGTAAGGGTGAACTGCCGCGATGGGGAGCGGCCAGATGTGTTTGGATGCGAGGAGGATGGCTCGCGGGCCGCCTTGCCCGAAGACCTCAAGCCACGTCCTCGCCCGGCGTCACCTGGGGTGGATTGGGAAGCAAGGAGCCCAGCCCCGACTCGCGAACCCAGTTGGACGGAACCAGCAACGCTTTGTCCGCGGCCGCCTTGTCGGAATAGAGCGTCACGCTTGCGAGGACGTCTATGCCAGTGTCGACGAGGTGATAGCCGCGGAAGCCCTCGACCTTGCTGATGATCGGCAGGAATTCCTCGGATACGCGGCGTACGATTTCCTGCGGTTTGATAACGCCGGCATAACGCCGGATGATGACGTACATTCCGCACCTCCACAGCAATTGAGCACGCAGTTGTAGGCGCCTGTGACCCGGCAGCATTGGGATCGGTCAAGATTCAAGGAGTATTCGATCGAGGCGATCCGGGAGGATCGACACTTCAGTGCGCAATCAGTAACGGGACCGGGGACTGGCGCAGCAGCTTGCGGGTCGTTCCTCCCAGCAGCCACTCCGCGAGGCGGGAGCTGCCATAGCCGCCCATTATGACGAGATCGGCTTCGAGACTGTTCAACGCCTCCATCAGGCTGTCGGCAACCGAGCCATGCTTGGCGACCGCTTGCAGCCGCGCCTCAATGCCGTGGGCCTTGAGATAGCCCAGGGCATCCTCGCCGACCGGCGGGTCGAACTCGAGCTGGCTGTCCGTGCCGATAATGAGGATGGTGACGGCTCGAGTGTTGTGAAGATACGGGCGGGCCTCCGAAAGTGCCCGGGCCACCTCGCGACTGCCGTTCCAGGCGATGACAGCATGCTCAAAACCGCGCTCAAAGCTTCGGCGGTCGTTGAGAAGCAGAAGGTGGCGCCCGCCTCGGAACAGGACGGACTCCACGACCTCCTGCGTCCCGGTGCCGCTTGCGGAAGGGCGCAGTGTGAGGAACACGTCCGCCGCGCGCGCCTCGCGGGCATAGACCCTGCCGATATCGGCGTCGAAGGTGTCAAATCGGCGCAACTCCGCCGGCCAGTCCAGCTCCAGCATCTGAGCCCGCAGCGCAGCCGCAGCAGTATCGCCAGCCTTGCGTGCCGCCGTAACGAGCGGCGTCCACGCGTCAGCCATGACGTTGCTCCCCGCCACCGGGGTTGGCAGCACGTTGACGTACAGCCCGACGATCTGGGCGTCGAAGAGTTTCGCGAGCTCGTGCGCGGCGTCCAGTCGAAGGCCGTCGGGCGTTCTGTCACCCTCGAGGTGAACGAGAATGACCTTGATCATGGCGCTCTTCATGCGATCGCTCCCGCGAAAATGCCGTGTGCTCACGCTATGAAGAGCCTGCCCGCCCCGCGTTGATCGTTGTCATCTGCCGATGGTCAGGTGCCCCTCGCCAATGCCGGTTCGTTGATGGCTGCCAATTCCAGACGGCGCGTCATCGTCTAGCTTGGCGCTTTGGGAGTTCGACCATGGCCAGGAAAGTCATGCTGGAGGCAATCACTACCGGCCACCGGCTGCTTGTTACACCTGAGGAAATCCGCCAGTGGGCTGAGGCCCGTTCGGGCCTGCCCGTCATCGAGGACCGCCCTCCGAATGTGCCGGGCAAGCCCCTCCTCCGCATCGTCTTCGATCAGCTGCTGCTCAATACCGGCGAGAGCCAGTATACGGACCGGCCCGGCGGCTTCGACCTCGTTTCCTGGGACGAATGGTTGGCCGAGCTCGAATCACGCAACCTCGCTCTCAAAGTGGCGATAGAGGCGCCCGGGATGCTCGATGACCGCTACGAGTTCGTCGAACTCGACCGACCCAGCTCCGGGACGCCACCGCCAAAATCGATGTCGACGTGACGGTAGCGCCAGAGCCTGCCGCGGATCACGCCGCCTTCCCCGCCGAGCGGGACGAGGACGCCGCCGCAGTCAGGGCCTCGCGAAGCGCCTGTTCCTTCTCGGGATCGAGGGAAGCCTTGATGACCTCGCCACCCGATCCCTTGATGGCCTCGAGCACCTTCTCGAACGACACCTTGCGGACGAGGAGAAACAGCGCCGCGTAGCCCGGCGCGAGCTTCTTGCTCAGTTCCTTCATGAAGTTGTCGTCAATGCCGAGATCTGTCAGCGCTCCGCCGATTGCGCCCGATGCTGCTCCGATCGCAAGACCGGAAACCACTCCGATGGCTGGGCCGACGACCGGCATCAGGAATAGGGTGCCAAGCAGCAGACCCCACATGCTTCCCGACAAGGCGCCGGCGGCAGTGGGGTTGAGCAATTGGTTCAGCTTCACGTGCCCCTTGCCCGTGTTGACCGCGATTGCCGCGTCGTCGAGTTCGATCAGGTATTCCTTCTGGAGCTGCAGGAGCTTCTGCCTCATCTCCTCGGCCTGTTGTTCGGTGGGGTATACAATGACGATGAGATCGGACATGCGGGGCCTCCTTGGCTCACCAGCGGGAAGGAACAACGTTCCGGAGTTTCCGGCAAAGGCGTTTGGACGGCGTTGACGTCCGTCAGTCGTTGCTTCGGAAAGCGACAGCAGCGGAAGCATTGCGCTGCCGCTGCTGTGACCATTGTGGTTTGACGCTCCTAACTCTCGGCCTGGAGCTTCCTGCGGAGTGTTCCGACGGTCATTGCTGCTTCGCGCCGTACTTGAACTCCTGGGTCTGCTGTAGCTCTGCCTTGGAACCTCCCTCTTTCAGCACGATCTTGTGGCCGGCGTCGCTGATCTCGAGATTCCCGTACGGAACGGCGACGAGATAGCCTCCCAGGCCAAGGAAGGCGCCGACCTGCAGGATGGCGTAGACGAGTTTGTCCTGATCCAAGATCAGGTCGTCGAGCGTACCGACATCCTCATTGGTGGTGTTGGTGACCTTCGTGCCCAGGAGCTTGGAGGCACGGAAGCCCTCTGCAACCTTGACGACGTCGACGATCGTCGCTGTCTGAGCAACCGCAGGGGCGACACCGATCGTCACATTCAGCGCGGCGCAGATGGCCACGGCGGTCAATGTGGCAGAAAGCAAACGCCGCGGATGAAGTTCGTGAGGAGTCGAAGCGTAAGCGACAATTGGTTTCATTCTGGATTCTCGCTTTGATGTTGATCGACCGATGGATTGATCGACGGGGCCCGCGATTATCCCGGCATACGGAATACCGGACCTTGACCGCCGTCAGCTTTGGTGTTCGGGAACGTGCATGGCCGCATTGATCGCAGTGATCAAAGCGGGCGAGAGGTAGGAGCCATTGTAGCGTTCCCCATTGATGAAGAACGTCGGAGTGCCGTTCACACCGCTGCGGATTCCACCCATGAAATCTTCATTGATCTTGCCTAGGTAACGGCCGCGGCTGATCGCGTCCCGCAGTTCGACTTGCGACAGGCCGAAGGTGCTTGCCAGGGCAAACAACATCGTCTGGCTGAGCCGCGGCTGATTCTGGAAGATCGCTTCATGCATCTCCCAGAACCGTCCGTGCTCGCCGGCGAATTCAGCGGTCTCGGCCGCGACCAGTGCATCGGGATGAATCTCGGTCAGGGGGAAATGCCGGAAAACGAGTGCCAGCCTTTCCCCGAACTGCACCTGTACTCTCCTGACGTTCGGCTGGGCCGCGGCGCAGTAAGGGCACTGGTAGTCGCCATACTCGACCAACGTCACGATTGCATTGGGACCGCCGGCGATATGGTCACGCGCGCTTACGGGCACTCTTAGTTTCGACATTAAGGCTCTCCGCTGCTGGCATCTGGTCGAGGGCATCGAGGATTCCGTCGGCGCCCGGATTGACCGCAAGCGGGGACAGATAACTCCAGACAATCGTTCCGCGCTCGTCGATCAGGAACAGCGCGCGCGCCGCTTCGCCGACGTCCTCCAGATAGCAGCCATACGCCGATGCTACGGCGCCCTTGGGATGGAAGTCGGCAAGTATGGGAAAGTGCAGGTTGCGATCCTTTGCGAACGCCTGGTGGCACCAGGCGCCGTCGACGGAGATTCCCAGGAGTTCGGCGCCGCGTCGACGGAACTCGGGCAGGATCTGATTGTAGAGTACCAGCTGGTCGCCGCAGACCGGGCTCCAGTCGGCAGGATAGAAAGTCAGGACGACGCGTCGACCAGAAAGGTCCGCGAGCCCCAGTCGTTGGTCAGGGGTGACCGGAAGCGAGAACGTTGGGGCTTTGGTTCCGGATTGGAGGATGCCGGTCATCATGGTGCTCCGCTGCAAGGTGCGTCCGCGAGCAGGGCTACTCGCGGACGCTAGATCAGGATGCTCGAGCCGGGGAAACTCTTTGCGGCGCGTCGCCGCGATGCATCCTGAGACGAAATGCCATCACGACCATAGTGGCGCCGAGGACCAGCGCGTGGGCGCCCACCCACCAGGTCAATACGACCGCTCCCAACAGCGGAGCGACGAAAAGCAGAATGCCGTAGACGACCGATGCCAGGCCGGCGAGCCCGAGCCACCATCGGCCGTGATCGACACGGACATCCAGTGCGGCCGCTATGACGACGGCCCCCGTGAAGACAGCCCAGAACGCCAGGATCAGCACGAACACGACGACCGTGAGGCCGGGCCAGAGGACAGATGCGATGCTTGCGGCGATGCTGAGAATGCCGCCGAGCAAGAGCATCCCCCAGCGCTCGCCCTGTCTCGCGCCACGAACCGCGAGCACAATGGACAGCACTCCGTCGATGAGGGCATAGGCCGCGAAAACCAGAACCAGCGCGAGCATGGTGACGCCCGGCCAGACGAAAGCGACAATGCCGAATGCGATGGCAAGCAAGCCACGCACGGCCATGATCCACCAGTTCCTGGCGAGGTTGGCACTTATGGCGTCGGTTCGCCCTACAGATCTCGCTGCGCTGTCGGTCATGACGATGCTCCCTCGCGGCTCACGGCAATGACAATGTGGTTTTCAACGGCGCTGACGCCGGGTGTGTGCCGGGCAACGCGCTCAGCTTCTTCCCGCTCGGCCCAGCTGCGAACGGTGCCGCTCAGCACGATCCGTCCACCATCGGCGTCGATCAGAATGTTGTTCGCATCGATCTCGGCGTTGTGGTGAAAGATGTCCTTGATTTTTCGCTTGAGGCTAACGCCCGTGGGACCTGGGCGCACCTTCAGGTTACTGTTGACGGCCACCACACCGCGCACGAGGCCTGCCAGTTCGCGGGCGCGATCACGCTGCCTTTGGCCCTGCACTTCGCCCTCGAGAGTGACGGCGCCGTTTTCGACCGACACCTTGATCCCGTCCACGACATCGCCGAGCTCGATGTCGAGCGCGGTCAGGACGTCCTGTGCTATTTCGGGGTCGGGGCGACCGTCGATGCCTGGAAGCCGGACCTCGATTTCGTCGACAACGGCGATGACGCCTGGAATGCTTTTGGCGATCTCCTCGGCCGCCCACTTCTGGTTCAGCGTCTGGACAAAACCGCCCATGGTCACCACGCCTTCCCTGACGGCGATGGCGATTGGATTTGACCTGAACTCCGGACGCTCGCCGATGGCGGCCTGAATGTCACTTCTGATCGCTTCGTCCGATTTCATCGCCGTTGCCGCCTGGGTCTGTTCGTGCCAATTGCTGGACGGTAGTGACACGGAGGGCCGCGGACCTTGACCGCCATCAGTTTCACGGCGAGGACGCGTGGTACTGGGTGATACACCCTTTGTTGTCGCGTCCCCGCCGACGATGGATCCGGCAGCGACGGGGACCCACGCCGGCGGGTCGCTCGCAGGGAACGAGTCCTCACCGGCGAGGTCGACCGGATCAAAGTCTTCGTCGCCGCCAATCACAGTTGTCATGACCAATCGATGGTAATCAGGTTCCTGACGCTTTTGACGCCGGGGGCCCGCCACGCGGCACGCTCGGCCTCCTCCTTTTCGGCCCAGGATTTCACGGTGCCTCGCAGCGTTACTTCCGAGCCGCCAACCTCGACGGTAATGCGCTGCGCATCCAGTTCGGCGTTCCGCTTGAGGGCTTCCTCGATCTTGGACTTGATCTCGAACGGCTCCACCTTCGGCCTGACTGCGATCAGGTTTGAAATTCCCTTGATGCCAGCCACTCTGCGTACCGCTTCTTCAGCACGGCGCCGCTGGTATTCCCACTCGACATCCCCTTCGAGCGTCAGCCACCCATCCTTGGCCACGATCTTTATGAGCTCGTGCGAATAGGGAAGCTCGGCCTTCAGCTTGGCCACGGCGTCCCGTGCGATCTCGGGATCGGGGCGCGTCGTTCCGGACGGGAGCCGGACCTCAATGTCATTGGCGACGGCGCGAACACCGACCACCCGTTTTGCGACCCTTTCGGCGTCCCATTTCTGCGTGTAGCTGCGCACGAAGCCAGTGAGCGTCACGACCCCGTCCTTCACCGCCACTGCGATGTCGGTCGAATCTATGTCGGGGTCCCACTTGAGCTCAGCTTCTACGTCGCGGCGAATGTCCTCGTCTGATCGCATTTCTTCTACTCCGATTGGGAATGCTCGAACCGATCCAATGACCGGTCGGCGTCACCTTGGGAGGAAGCAGCTCCGATCACCTTGACCACCGTCACTTTCGGCCCGAAAAAAGCCCCACGGCAAGGACCAAGCCGTGGGGCGAGCAAGGCGGGCCGAGGGAGGAGGTCAGCTCGCCTGAATCTCGATCTTCTTGGAGCGGGTCCGCGATTCAGCGGTCTTTGGAATGACGAGAGTCAGCGCTCCATTCTTGAAGCGCGCGGCCGCCTTGTCAGGCATTGCGCCCTCCGGAAGCGGGATGGTCCGTTCGAGAACGCCGATATTGCGCTCCAGGACGACTGCGGTGGCGTCGCGCTCCTCTCGCTGTTCCTCGTGCTCGGCGCGGATCGTGATCGAGTCCTGTCCAGCGGTGATCTCGATGTCGTCCTCCTCAAAACCGGGAAGCTCGGCGATGATCTCCACCTCCTTTCCATTGTCGCGAACGTCAATCTTGAAGTCAGGCTCTCCGTCATCGGAGAATGCGTCGAGCACCGCTTGCGGCATCGGGAAGGAAACGAGGCTCCAGAAGTTGCCGAAGGCACTGTCGACGTCTGCCTGAAGAGCACGGATCGGGTCGCGATCGCGATCGCGATCGCGAGTCATCGGCCCTGGTGTGTTCGCGCGACGGAAGGGGACGATATCGAGTACGCCCATGTCATTCTCCTCAATTGAGCTTGACTGAAATTTTCCTGGCGGGCGACTGAGCCGCCTTGGGCATGGTCAGTCGAAGAACACCGTTCTTGAGCACCGCATCGATATTGTCGCCATCGATCTGGTCGGACACGACGAACCTTCGTTCGTAAGTTCCGTCGCGGTATTCAGTGTAGAGCGGCTTGTAACCCTCCGGCACGGTGGCCATCGACTGTGCCGAAATCGTTAGCACATGCTCGTCGAGCGAGACGTCGAGTGTCTCGGGGTCCGCGCCCGGAACGTCGAGGATCATTACCAGGGCATCGGGCCTTTCGATAATGTCCGTCGCGGGAATGAAGGTCGGGCCGGTGCGAGTGGGCTCGGCGCCGTTGCCATTGCTGGCAGCCGACTGGCCGTCTGGCTGAAGCTCCGTCATGGTATCCTCCGTCATGATGGCTGCACCTTGATGCGCTTGGGACGTTCTGACTCCGGGCGCGGCAGGTCGAGCGTCAGGACGCCGTACTTGAAGGTGGCCTTCACGCCGTCCGGATCGACATGGAACGGAAGGGTGAAGGTGCGCGTGAACTCACCCGTTGTCCGCTCGGCGCGATGGACAATGTCGCCCTCGCCAAGCGGCTCGGGCTGACGGCTGCCCCGCATGGTCACGGTGTCGTGGTGTACCGAAATATCGAGCGCGTCGGGCTCGACCCCGGGCACCTGGGCGGTGAGGATGGCGTGCTCTGCATTGGCCCACACGTCGATCAACGGATAATCGGTCTGCGTGGGAGCGAAGCGAAGGGAATCGATGGTGCGGCTCAGATCGGACTGCGCACGCAACATCTGCAGGAACGGATTTACTCGTTGAACGGACGCGACAGGAACCAGACCTTGCATCATTTTGCTTCTCCGCAGCTGTCGTCATGCTGGCGACGACGATGCAGCTTGCAGCGCCGGAGCCGAAGAGTCGTTGATGACCGTCATTTCCGCGAACGGCGCGAGGCATAATCTTGCCGTGACTGTCGATCGCAGGAGGCTGCCGTGGCGGCCAATCCTTATGAGGTTCTGGGCGTGAAGCGCGACGCCTCCCAGAAGGAGATTCAGCGGGCCTATCGGCAGCTGGCCAAGAAGTCGCATCCGGATCTCCATCCTGGCGATGCGGAAGCGGAGCAGAAGTTCAAGGAGATTACCTCCGCCTACGAGCTGATCGGCGACGACGACAAGCGCAAGCGCTTCGATGCCGGCGAGATCGATGCCTCGGGACAGGAGGCGCCGAAACGGCGCTACTACCGCGACTACGCCGGCGCCGATGCGGGCGCCAATCCGTATCGATCGACCGCCGGATTCTCCGATTTCGGGGACGCGGAGGACATCTTCGCCGGCATCTTCGGCGGCGGCGGCTTTCGCTCGCGGGGGCCAGACATCCGCTACCGGCTGGTGATCGACTTTCTCGATGCCGTCAATGGCGCCACCAAGCAGGTCGCGCTCGCGGACGGCTCGAGCATCGAGGTGACCATTCCTCCGGGCACCCGCGACGGCCAGGTGCTGCGCCTGCGCGGCAAGGGGCAGCCCGGTGTGGGAGACGGTCCCGCCGGCGACGCGCTGATCGAGATCAACGTGCGGCCGCATCCCTACTTCACGCGTGACGGTGACGATATTCGTCTTGACCTGCCCGTTTCGATCCCCGAGGCGGTACTCGGCGGCAAGGTCAGAGTGCCGACACCGAAGGGAGCGGTGATGGTCACGGTCCCCAAATGGTCGAGCAGCGGCAAGGTGCTTCGGGTGCGCGGCCGCGGAGTGCCGCGTCGGAACGGTACTCGCGGCGATGTCTATGCCCGTCTTGAGATCGCGCTGCCTGACCAGCCCGATGCGGAGCTCGAGCAATTTGTGGCAGGCTGGTCCGCGGGCAAGGCACAGCGCCCCCGCCGCGCGTTGGTAGACTGATGCTCACGGCGTTGGAGCTTTGCGAGGAGCTGCAGATCGGACGCGAGGTCCTGGACCGCTGGATCGCTGCCGGTTGGCTTAGCCCCGTGGTCGAAGACAGGACCGCCCGCTACGCCGACATCGATGTCGCACGTGCCCGTCTCATCCTGGAGCTGAGTGCAGAATTCGAGGTCAATGACCAGGGAATCGGCATTATCGTTGACCTCATCGACCAGATCCACGGCCTGCGCATCGCGCTACGGGGAGCGCTGGACATTCGCTAGGCTCGTGAGCCGGGGATCAGTCGGTGGAGGGCTCGACGCCCTCGTTGTCGGCCACCCCGACCTTTGCGGGCCGCAGTAGGCGATCGTGGATCAAGTAGCCGGGCTGGAACACCTCGATGACATCGCCGGTGTTGAAGGCCGGGTCGGCGCGTTGGTGGACCGCCTCGTGGAACGCCGGATCAAACCGCTGGCCCAGCGGGTCGATCCGGCGGATGCCGTGTTTAGCGAGGGCCGCCAGCAAGTTTCGTTCCGTGGCTATCACCCCCGAGAGCAGACCGTCTGCACTCTCGCCGGGCGGTGCGCTGTCGACGGCCCGCCGCAGGTTGTCGAGCGAGTCGAGCAGATCGCGGGCGAGTTGTGTTGCGGCGTAGCGCACCGCCTCATCACGCTCCCGGGTCGCGAGCTTGCGGGCATTGTCCTGGTCGGCGAGCGCCCGGAGAAGAGCCTCGCGCGTCTCCAGAAGGGCCTTTTCGCTCGCTGCCAGACGCTCGTGGAGCATGGCGTCGCTGACCTCATCGCCGCCGTCCGGTTGATCGTCGTGACCGAAGGATGGGGCCGCCGCATGCGGATCGCCTGAATGTGGTCGTGCCATCCTCGCCACCGGTCTAGCCTCGAAAAATCATGCGGCGGGCCGGTGCGGCTGATTGCTGTCGACGTCCTCGAATTCGGCGTCGACGACATCGTCGTCGCCACCGGTCGCGGTGTCGGACGGCCCGCCCGCATTGTCAGCGGAAGCATTCTGCGACGCCGTCCGCAGCTGCTGGGTAGCTCCGGCGAGCTTGGACGACTTGCCCTCGATGTCCGCTTTGTTGTCGGAGGTCATCGCAGTCTTGAGCTCGGTCATCGCGTTCTCTACGGCCTGCCTCTGGGCGGCAGGTGCCTTGTCCCCAACCTCGGTCAGCGCACGCTGCCCGGCGGCGAGTTGCGCATCTGCCTGGTTCTTGACTTCGATCAGCGCCCGGCGCGCCTTGTCGGCCTCCGCGTTCTGCTCGGCCTCCTTGACCATGCGGTCGATGTCCTGCTGGGTCAGCCCGCCGGAACTCTCGATCTTGATCTGCTGCTCCTTGCCGGTCTGCTTGTCCTTGGCCGAGACCTTCACGATACCGTTGGCGTCGATGTCGAAAGTGACCTCGATCTGCGGCACGCCGCGCGGCGCCGGCGGAATGCCGACGAGATCGAATTGTCCAAGCAGCTTGTTGTCGGCGGCGAGCTCTCGCTCGCCTTGGAAGACACGGATCGTCACAGCGTTCTGGTTGTCTTCGGCTGTCGAAAAGGTCTGGCTCTTCTTGGTGGGGACGGTGGTGTTGCGCTCGATCAGCTTGGTGAAGACGCCGCCTAGGGTCTCGATGCCAAGCGAGAGCGGCGTAACGTCGAGCAACAGCACATTGGAAACGTCGCCTTGCAGCACGCCGGCCTGGATCGCCGCGCCGATTGCGACGACCTCGTCGGGGTTGACGCCTTGGTGCGGCTCCTTCTTGAACACCCCCTTGACCGTTTCCTGTACCTTGGGCATGCGCGTCTGCCCGCCGACGAGGACCACTTCCTCGAGGTCCTCCGGCTTGAGCTTGGCGTCTCGGAGGGCGGCTTCGCAGGGTGCCACCGTGCGCTGGATGAGATCGTCAACCAGCTCTTCGAGCTTGGCGCGACGGACCTTGATCTCGAGATGCTTCGGGCCCGACGCGTCGGCGGTTATGAAAGGCAGGCTGATCGTCGTCTCGAGTGCCGAGGACAACTCGATTTTCGCCTTCTCGGCCGCGTCCTTGAGCCGCTGCAGCGCGAGCCGGTCCTTTCTCAGGTCGATGCCCTGATCCTTCTTGAACTCGTCCGCCAGGTAGTCGACCAGGCGCTTGTCGAAATCTTCGCCGCCGAGGAATGTGTCGCCATTCGTGGCGCGCACCTCGAACACACCGTCTCCGATATCGAGAATGGAGATGTCGAACGTGCCGCCACCGAGGTCATAGACCGCCACGTCGCCGTGCCCCTGCTTCTCGAGGCCATAAGCGAGCGCGGCCGCAGTCGGCTCGTTGATGATACGAAGGACCTCAAGTCCGGCGATCTGACCTGCGTCTTTGGTGGCCTGTCGCTGCGAGTCGTTGAAATAAGCGGGCACGGTGATCACCGCCTGGGTCACCTTGTCGCCGAGGTAGCGCTCCGCCGTTTCCTTCATCTTGGTGAGGATGAAGGAACTGATCTGACTTGGGCTGTACTTCTTGCCCATGCATTCGACCCAGGCATCACCGTTTGGACCAGGTATGATCTTGTAGGGCACGAGCCCCTTATCCTTCTCCACCATCGCATCATCGTAGCGACGGCCGATAAGACGCTTGATCGCAAAGATCGTGTTCTCGGGGTTGGTCACGGCCTGGCGCTTTGCTGGCCAACCCACCAGGATTTGACCATCCTTGGCAAATGCGACGTAGGACGGCGTGGTGCGCTGGCCCTCCTCATTCTCGATGACCTTCGACTGGCGACCTTCCATGATCGCGACGCAGCTGTTGGTGGTCCCAAGATCGATGCCAATTACTTTCGTCGCCATTCTTTTTCTCCTTCAGTCGGCCCAGCACTTTGACGAAACCCGGTCCCCGAATGGGACGGCAGGCGATTTTCGCACCCGCGCCAGACGGAAGCGTTGACGGTTGTCAACGAGTGGGGTGCTCGAGCAGCGGATCGATCTGGACGTCGGCGAGCGGCAGGTCTTCAAGTCGCTTATCGATCTCGATTTGGTGGAGGCGAACGGCATCGGCGCCACAGCTGCGGAGTATCTCCGGCGCGCGAGACTCCTGTTCGCGATCGTGAACGCGCACCCAGACGACGATCCCGCCCGTCGCGAGGGCATCCTCGATGCGATCCTCGAAGGTTCGGAATCGCGCGCGGGCTATGCCGACTCCAATCAGGCCAGTGATTGTTCCGACCACAACCGCCGCGACGAGAGGAACGGGGACGCCGCCCCCATTTGCCACCGCGATAGTTCCGCCGGCGAATGCACCAACCAGGAAGAGAAGCTGGAAGACTGCGATCGTCATCAGTCTGGCATCGTCTCGGCGTACAAGGGCGCGGCGCGGGGCGCCGGGGACGTCCCCAAGTTCTTCGGTCGGCACCGTCGCCAGCCCCCATCGTCGAGCTACGACATCGATGTCGGCCAGGACATCAATGTCGGCGCGATCAAAGCTTTCCGTCAGCAGTTGGTCGATCGCCAGTTCAAGGGCGCTCCTCGTGCGGAAGACGCCCACGGCTTCGCGGACGAGGGATGACTCCATCACGGTCTCTTCAGCGGGCACAACAACCAACTATTGTTCGGGATTGTTCAGGGCCACCGGTACCGCGTTGTCACGCGATTGCCGTTGATGTCCGTCAACGATCCCTGACTTGCGTGCCAAGAACCATGGTTCTCGTGTGAGCCGACGACCTAGGACTCATCCAGGGCCCGTGCCTCGATCAACTCGACGTTTCTCGGGCTGCCGAGGTGGATGGCACCCGACATCTTCAGCTCGGTGATGGCGCGGCTCACGGTCTCGACGGAGATGCCGAGCTGGTCGGCGATGTCATAGCGCGAAACCGGCAACGTGATGCGGCTGTCGCGGCTGGGCAGGCGCTCGAACATATGGCTCAGAAACGCTCGGACCTTTTCTGCGGCCGTCATCGTGCCGACAACCAGGACATGCTCCTGCAGTCGCCCGATGGTCCAGAAGGCTCGTTCTCGTATCGCCCGGGCAACCCTTGGGTCGGTATCCGCCAGTGCCTCGATCTCCCGTCGGGGGTAACTTGCGACGATGGTGTCCGCTGCGATCGCCTGGACAGCGAAACGATGAGCACCGCCAATGGCGAAGCCGAAGAAGTCGCCGGGAAGCAGGATATCCACTATGCGTCGCCGACCGTCCTGTTGCACTAGGCACTGTCGACATGCTCCGGAAATCACGCAGTACCAGTCGTCGGCTGCGTTGCCCTGGCACACGATGTCCTGGTCGCGCTGCCAGCGCTTGATTCTTGCGAAGGGCTGAAGCGCGTGCGGAGCGATGGACGCTTCTGCAGACTGGGGTGCGAGGAAGGGAGCCAGTGCACCGGACCCCTGGACTCTCTGAACGTTCATAGTGGCCTCCCTGTTTGTCACGCGCGAACCGCCGCCGCGGATCCGCCCACCCACCTTCATGGAAAGCGTTGTCAAACCCCATTGCGGAAATGTGCGTTAAGGGAATCCCCCTAACGCCTACGCGGTTCTTTCGTGTGGCGCAGGGATCGCCGCCGCAGGGCTCTGGCGAGGCCTTACTCTGGACCTGCCAAGGAGGTCTTGGTCAGTTCTAAATGAACCGTAATGCACATGTCAGAATGGTAATTTCCGATCTCTGCGCCAAATTGGGAAACTCGCTGTATCTATCCGATCTGGAGACCAAAGCATGTTGACCTTCATTCCGCGCGTAAGCGAACTGACACGCGAGCGCGTCGCCCGCGAGTTCGACGACCTCGGGCCGCAAGCTTGCCTTGCGACGATCACCGGAACTCTGTCCGATGAGAATCCCGAGATTCTCGACATGATGGCTCGGTGCGCCGGCGACGTCCGCGGTGCCATGATGACCGGCTTTGCGATGTTCTATCGCTTGCTCGTTGCAGAAGCGCGATTGATGCACGGCGTGGCGCTTCCTCGCGTGACGCCTGAGACGCGCGCCCGCGTCGTCGACGAAATCAGCGAGCGCGGAGAGGACCAGTTCACTCTCGCCGCGTGCGATCAACTGCAGGTGGAAAATCCCGAGTTGCTGCAGATGGCGGAGAACTTCGCTTCGCGCCGCACGGACTATCTCGTGATCATGCAGGGCTTCTGTCTCATCTACCGCACGCTCGGCCTGCAATCGAGGCTGGAGCACGGGTCCGTTCACTAGGGACCCAACGGGGTACGGGCGCGCGACCGCGACAGCTTGTTCTCTCACTGATTGCGGCCTCGTAATCGACGGGCCACGCAGGTGATCGCGCTCGCGGCGGAGCGTCATTGATTGTTGGCCGTCAACGCGCGGACATGCGATGTATGGCCGTTCCCGTGCCACGAAGTGCGGAGAGTCCAAGCATGCGAGTCGTGATCTTCTCACCCTCCAATGTGCACTCTTTAGAGTTGGCCGGTCTCATGGACGTTTTCGCCGAGGCAAATGCCCGTGCGGAAGAGGCGTTTTACGACGTTGCAATTGTGGCCGAAGACGATCGCCCCATCCACTCCGGTTCGGGCTTAACGGTGCTGCCGGACGCAGCGTACCTGGCGGTGCCGGATGGCCCGGACACACTGCTCGTCGCCGGCAGCGCGGGCGTCCCGACTGCGCCGCATCAGGACGTCATCGACTGGCTGGCCCGGATCGCCCCACAAACGCGCCGCTATGGTTCAGTCTGCACCGGGGCCTTCCTGCTCGGCGATGCGGGCCTCCTCGACGGGCACCGTGTCGCCACGCATTGGCAGTACGCGCCCTTGCTGGCGGAACGCTTTCCCAGCGCGAAGGTGGAGGGTGACCGACTGTTCGTGCGGGATGGTGCCCTGGTCACGTCAGCGGGGTCGAGCGCGGCAATTGACCTCGGCCTTTCGCTTGTCGAGGAGGACCTCGGCCGGGAAATATCGCTTCACGTCGCCCGCCGCCTGGTTGTGTTCCTGAAGCGACCTGGGGATCAATCACAATTCAGCGTGCACCTCGCGGCGCAGGCCACCACCCGTAGCAGGCTCTACAACGTGCAACAGCATATCTTGAACAGTCCTGCTGCCGATTTGTCGGTGAGCGCTTTGGCGAAGATCGCCGCCATGAGCCCGCGTAACTTCACCCGCGTCTTTACCCAGCAGGTCGGGATTTCACCGTCCGAGTACGTCGACCTTACGCGGATCGACGTTGCCCGCTACCTCATTGAGGGGAGCCAGTTGTCGATCGACGCTATTGCCGCCAGGAGTGGGTTCGGGTCCGCGCGCGCCATGCGGCGAGCCTTTCTTGCGCATCTCGGGGCCACGCCTTCCCAATATAGGGAACGCTTCCGGACGTCCGGAGACGGAGCGAGAGGCAGATTGTCCGATATCGGCTGACGGTTGTCTCGAAGCGGCCCTTGCCGCCGATTGTCCGTCCATGGGCAAAAATGGCACTGCTCCATCCATGCGAGACGTCGAGAAGCGTAGGCCGGCGGGCGTGGTCAAGCTTGAGCCGAGGCTGACCGGCAGCGATGAGTATTTCCATCCCGACACGACGCTTCGCTCGATACTGCCGAAACTGGTCGAGGAATTGTCCGACGGCGTTGCGATCGCCCGGGTCTCGACGGGAGATTGTCCCCTAATCTACGTGAACAAGGCCTTCGAGCGGCTGACGGGTTACGAGCGGCACGAGGCACTCGGGAAAGACTGCCGATATCTGCAGGGCAACGATCGAGACCAGCCGGAGGTCGCCCGAGTGAGGGCAGCTGTCAGGGCCGGTGAGCCGGTGGACGCCACGCTGCGCAACTATCGCAAGGACGGGTCGCCATTTTGGAACAGTCTGAGCCTCAGGCCGATCACGATCGGCAGTGATTTGCTCTACCTCGGCATTCTGCGGGACGTGTCCTCCATCCGCCAGACGGAGATAGCGCTCGATCGCGCGGCACACCTCGACGTGGCCACGGGATGCCTCAATCGTCAGTCGTTCATCGTTGCCGCCGAGGGACGTCTCGCGACCGATGGCAATCCTGTCCTGGTCGTCAAACTCGATGTCATCAGCTTCCACGAAATCAACGCGGGATACGGTTTCGAGATCGGGGATGCCCTGCTGCTCGAGGTTGGGCGGCGTCTGCGGAGAACCGACGCCGATCTCGTCGCCCGGATCGGAGCGAATGAATTCGCCCTCGCCTTCGATTTGGCGGATGAAGCGAGTGCGCAGCAAATCGTCAACCGCGTCGCCGCCACGCTGTGCCCCGACTTCATGGTTCCCGGGGCGAACCTTTCACTTCGCTTTGCCATCGGCTACGCGGTTGGCGAGCCGGGAGGCGGTGCGTCCTCCCCGATACGCAATGCCGGCACAGCGCTGCGCGCGGCCAAATCCGATCCGCTGAGCGGGCCCCGCCGCTTTCGGCATGCCGACGACCGGGCGGCACGCCATCGCGTCCGGATGACCCATGAGCTGAAGGTCGCGATCGCCAACGACGAGTTCGTCTATCACTTCCAACCGCAGGTCGATCTGGTCACCGGCACATGGGTAGGTGGGGAGGCTCTGATACGTTGGAACCATCCTCTCTTCGGTATCCAGCCACCCAGCAAATTCATCGAGGCGGCCGAACGAACTGGACTGCTCCTCGATCTGGGTGAACGGGGTCTGGCCGCCGTCACGGCATTTTCCCGGCGCGTCAACGAGCGTAGCGAGCGGCCACTGCGGTTCTCGGTCAACGTGTCCGCGACAGAATTTCTTCACCGCGACATGGCCGAGATGTTGGATCGCGTGCTGCGACAAACAGGTGCCGAACCTGCCTGGCTTACCCTCGAGATCACCGAGAGCATGTTTCTCAACGACACCCCTGGCGTGGTGGACGCGTTCCGTCGGTTGCGCGACATCGGCGTGGGCCTGTCTGTGGATGATTTCGGAACCGGATACTCCAGCCTGAGCTCGCTCGAGCGGTTCCCGATAACCGAAATCAAGATCGACCGAAGCTTCATCGGCGAACTGGAAACAAGTCCCGCAAAGATGGTGATCGTCCGGGCCGTGATCGAGCTCGGGCGCACTCTGGGTCTTGCGATCGTGGCGGAGGGCGTGGAGACCGAGGCGCAACGCGCACTGCTCGTCGAAATGGGCTGCCCGATGGGCCAGGGATACCTGTTCGGGCGTCCAGAAGATGGCGATAGCTTTGCGGCGAGCCTCCGTCGATCGCACCACCCAACTGGTGACCGGAAGCCCTGAGAGATGGCGCACCGCCGCAGGCGCTTCCGGCCCCTCTCCTTCCCTCGGCTTCGAAGCCTCGCGCCCTCGTGTCGACGCGCTGGTGAATACTTACGCGCCCCGCTGCAACGCCTTGAGCGAAACTGGCGGCCACCCTCGGGCGGCAATGGGCTGACACTTGGAGCAAGCCATGCTTGAGCGCCTGCTTGCGTTGTTCCGGAGGACGCCCACCTCATCAAAATCGAAAAGCGCGTCACAAAGTTCAAAACCTCTCTCTGACGGCTTCGGCGATTCACTCGATCGGCGGCTGGCTGGAATGCGTCCCGAGGAGACGATCCTAGCGGGCTCCCTGCAGTTGGTTGGACTCGACGACGTCAAATTGAGCCTTGGGGCGCTCTGGGATCGCGTAGCCGGTCAGGTCCAGCGGATCTCCCAGGAGGAAATCCGCGCACGGCTGTCGGAGAGGGACGTCTTTCGGGCCTACAACGGACATACGTTCCTGATCTGCTTTTCGGGAAGCGATAAGGCGTCGGCTGAGGTGACCGCGGCCGCGATCTCAAGTGCTATCCGCGAGCGCATCGGAGCCGAAATTCCGATCATTGCCGGCCGCATATCCGTGTCGGCAACCACTGCTGCCGTAACATCGGGCGAGTTGCAGGACGCCACCGATGTCGCCGGCCGCCTGCTGGCGCTGTTGCAGCAGGTTCGCGGCGACATGCAGAGGACCGCAGCAAAGCAGCGCTCGCTCATGCTACAGAATTCTAGGGTACAGTTTCTTCCCGCGATCAGCCCGAGCAAGAGCCGCATCGTGTTCAACACCTGTGCTCTCAGCGCGGGCTTCAGCTTCCCATCGCTCTCGACATTTCGCGCCATGGCGGAGCCGGAGCAATATGCCGAGACGCTGTCTCAACTCGACATGATGCTGCTCGTTTCCGCCGTCGAGGCGCTCCACCATTCGAGCAAGCAGCGGGGATGCTGCCCCGTCCTTGTGCCAGTCAGACTGGACAGCCTTCGATCCCACAGCTTCAGAGATGAATACATGAAGCTTCTGAACGCGATACCCGAAAAGTACGGCCGGTTCATGCTGGTGGAGATAACTGGGCTATCGACCGCCGAAGACGGTCTGGACGTGCTGTTCATCGCTCCGGAGCTACAGCGATATGTCAAAAGGCTGCTGATCGAAGTTGGTCTGGAGGCTGCCGAAACACTCGATCCGAGCGAGCTCTCTGTATGGGGAGTGTCGACTTCGCTGGCGGGCTGGACCAGTACGGACCCGAGACTTCCCGGCCGGCTCCGCCGTTATGTCCAATGGGCAGCCCGGAAACGTCTTTCCACTGTCGGGCATGGGGTGAATTCGCTGGGCCTGGCCTTGCAGGCCCAGAAGGCAGGCTTCAGCGCGATAGACGGACCAGCGGTCCATCCGGTCGCCACTCATCCAAAGCCGTCTTTCTCGGTCGCGCCGCTCGATCGTGCCGGAACGGGCATATCCGTGCCCCATCGCAAGGAACTGTAGGACAAGGCCCGAAGCAGTGAAGCGAATGGGAGGGCGTGTGCTCAGCGCGGCGCCGAAACTGCCCAAGAACTACTCCATTGGCGCCGACTACCCGCTCACTCCCACTCGATCGTGCCCGGCGGCTTGCTGGTGATGTCGTAGACCACGCGGTTGATGCCGCGGACCTCGTTGATGATGCGGGTCGCCACTTTGCCGATGAACGCCATGTCGTACGGATAGAAGTCGGCTGTCATGCCGTCGACCGAGGTGACGGCGCGAAGCGCGCAGACGAACTCGTAGGTCCGCCCGTCGCCCATTACGCCTACGGTCTGCACCGGCAGCAGCACGGCGAAGGCCTGCCAGATCTTGTCGTAGAGACCGGCCTTGCGAATCTCGTCGAGATAGATCGCATCGGCCTGACGCAGGATGTCGAGTTTCTCGCGCGTCACGCCGCCCGGCAGGCGGATGGCAAGGCCGGGGCCCGGGAACGGATGTCGGCCGACGAACTTGTCGGGCAGGCCGAGCTCGCGACCGAGGGCGCGGACTTCGTCCTTGAACAGCTCGCGCAGCGGCTCGACCAGCTGCATGTTCATGCGTGCCGGCAGGCCGCCGACATTGTGGTGTGACTTGATGGTAACCGAGGGCCCGCCGGTAAAGCTCACGGACTCGATGACGTCGGGATAGAGCGTGCCCTGCGCGAGGAATTGCGCGCCGCCGATCTTCTTGGCTTCGGCCTCAAAGACCTCGATGAACAACCGACCGATAGTCTTGCGTTTGGTCTCCGGATCAGCCTCACCTTCGAGTGCGCCGATGAAGGTGTCAGCGGCATCCACGTGGACGAGGGGGATGTTGTAGTGGTCGCGGAACATGCTCACGACCTCTTCGGCCTCATTGAGGCGCATCAGACCGTGGTCAACGAACACGCAGGTCAACTGATCGCCGATAGCCTCGTGGATGAGGAGTGCCGCAACAGAGGAGTCGACCCCACCCGAGAGCGCGCATAGCACCCTGCCCTTACCAACCTGAGCGCGGATCTTTTCGATCATCCGGGCGCGATAGGCCGACATGGTCCAGTCGGATTTGAGCCCGACGATGTTGTGAACGAAGTTGGCCAGGAGCTTGCCGCCGTCGGGCGTATGCACGACCTCCGGATGGAACATCGTGGTGTAACGCTTGGCGGTCTCGTTGACCGCGATGGCGAAGGGCGCGTTCGGCGAGGTGGCGACGACTTTGAAGCCGTCCGGCAGTTCGGTGACTCGGTCGCCGTGGCTCATCCACACGGGATAGCGTTGCCCGATCTCCCAGATCCCCTCGTAGAGCGCAGAGGGCTCCTTGATCTCCACATCGGCGCGCCCGAACTCGCGGGCGTGACCGCCTTCGACCTTGCCGCCGAGCTGGAGCGCAAGCGTCTGCTGGCCGTAGCAGATGGCGAGGATCGGCACTCCCGCGTCGAGGACTTCCTTCGGCGCGCGGGGACTTCCCTCTTCGGTCACCGAAGCGGGCCCGCCCGAGAAGATAACGCCCCTGGGCTGCATGGCCCGGAAGGCCTCGGACGCCTTGTTGAACGGATGGATCTCGCAATAGACCCCGGCCTCGCGCAGGCGCCGCGCAATCAGCTGCGTCACCTGGGAACCAAAGTCGATGATCAGGATGGAGTCGACGGGAGACGCCGCTCGCGCTTGGGCTGGCTCTGTCATGGCGCGGAAATATAGGCGCAGAGGGGATTCCGCAAGCTCAGGGCTGCCTTGCGTCGTCCTTTGATCGAAAAAGCTGCGGCAACGGCAGCGTTTACGTCAACTGCGCGATACTGGGAATCACCGGTTCTGGGACCCGTAGTACCGCCAGAAAATGCAGATTGGCATGACCGACATAGTGCCACGCCGCGTGGGCCGTGGGCCGGCGTCAAGCCGTCACCCCCGTTGCAATTTGAGCCGGTCCAAGTGAAAGTTCCCATCCGTTCATCAACAGGTCAGGTTCGATGGCCGACACGCGACTTGCCGGCGCTGATTTCATTCGCGCCTCTGCCTGCCTGATCGTACTGGGACACCATCTGTCGCAACGCATGAGCTGGAACGGCAGTCTGGGCTGGATGGAATGGATGCGCGTCTTCGTCCAGACGGGCGGGTTCGGCGTGTCGATGTTCTTCGTGCTGTCGGGATACCTGCTCGCTCAGCCCTTCTGGTCGGCGCTCGATGCAGAGCGCCCCCTGCCCTCGCTGCGCATCTACGCGATGCGGCGAGCGGCGCGCATCCTGCCCGGCTTCTGGCTGGCGCTCACCGTCACCTTCGTTCTCAGCATCACGGTGTTCCACTTGGGGCTCACGCCGCAATTGGTCCTGCGCTACCTGAGTGGGGTGTTTCTCGTCGCCGACTGGCACTGGGTCACGCTGTTTCCGGTCGAAGTAAATGGCCCGCTCTGGTCGATCAGCTTCGAGGTCACGTCTTACGTGCTACTCCCGCTCGGGTTCATCGCGCTCTTTGCCTTTGGCTCCCGCGTCGGCATCGGCTGGCGCTCACGCCTGCTCTGGGTCGGTGTAATTGCGATCGCCCTCGTTGCGCATACGCTGTTTGTCCGTTTCGTCAATCCGGGCTCGCTGCAACGTGGCTGGGACTACGGCCTCATCGGGGGCGCCAAGACCTGGATGCCGAACTTCAATCCGTTCGGGTACTTCGCGATGTTCGCCACCGGAGCCTTGGGCGCCGGAGTGCAGGCCAGACTGACGCGCTATCGCAACATTGCCTTCGATGGGCTGGCACTCATCGCACTTGCAGCGGTTATCGTCCTGCTCGGCATACAGACGCAGGCACGTGGCACCGAGAGCTACGGCCTGCTGCTGGTGCCGCACAATTTTCCGTGGTTCCACCTCGCGATTGCAGCGTGCCTCGCGCTGATCCCGTCGAGCCTCATCGTTGGACGCGTGCTCGACAACGCCGTGGTGCGCTACCTCGCGCGCATCTCGTTCGGACTCTACGTCTGGCACTATGTCGTGCTCGAACTCGTGCGCATCACCATTGCGCCCGACATCGATCACGGACGAATGGAGGATCCGCTGCGCATGGCATGGGTCAGTGCGCTCATCATCGGCATCAGCGTCGCCATCGCGCACACCTCATTCTACCTGCTCGAAAACCGGGTGATCCAATGGGCGCGTGGGTTCGAGAAGCGCCCCCAGCAAGCGGCGCCAACACTTTCACCAGCAGCGGGATGACGCATGCCCACCTTTGGCGAACAGCACTGGATCAACACACCTCCCGCCTTCACGCAGGCTGACGGCGTGCTCTCGGTCACCACCGGCCATGAGACCGACTTCTGGAACAATACGTTTTACGGCTTCAAGCACAGCAACGGGCACATGCTGGCGACCCCGGTCACCGGAGACTTCAGCCTGACGGTGACCTTCGCGGCACCCTACAAGACGCTCTACGATCAGGCCGGCGCGATGTTGCGCGTCGACGATGACAATTGGCTCAAATGCGGCGTCGAGTTCGCCGATGAGCGGAAGAACTTCTCGGTCGTGGTCACGCGTGACGATCAGTCGGACTGGTCAGTGATGCAGATCGGGGGCGAGATCGGCGATCCGGTGACGCTGCGGCTGACGCGACATGCAGAAGCGCTGCGTGTGGAGATCGAGCAGGACGGCAAGTTCCGACTCGTCCGCCTCGCGTTCCTGAAGATGCCGGAAACAGTCGAGGCCGGACCTATGTGCTGCTCGCCGGTTGGCGCGGGGCTGCATGTCAGCTTCAAGGCCGTGGACTTCTCCGAGCCGATCGCGCGGGAGCTGCACGACTAGTTCAGCACAGCGATCGCCAGATTGAGGGTCGAGGCGAACGCGACCCACAGCGCGTACGGCACGAACAGCCACGACGACACCCGGTCGGACCTCCAGGTTGTGACGATGAAGCCGATGATCAGCGCCAGAATTCCGATGATCACGACAAACGCCGGCAATGGGGCATGGAGGCGGAACCAGATCGGCGACCACGCCCAGTTTAGGATCATCTGCGCTGCCCACAGCACCATCGCCGCACTCGTGGGGGCCCGGAGGAAGGTGCGGGCACCGGCGATGCCGATCAGCACGTAGAGGGTGAACCAGACCGGGCCGAAGACCCAGTTCGGTGGGTTCCACGGCGCCTTGTTCAGCGCCTGATACCACGCGTCCGGCAGGGCGTTGACACCGATGATCCCACCCACGGCACATACCGCAATGATAAAAGCGACCGTGATGGCCCATGAACGTGGGCTGCGCAGGTTGAGGGCCGAGCTTTGCATGCGCTTTGAACGGGCGTCGCGCGCGTTCGGATCACTCCCCTATCGGCGGCGCATCAGGATCGCGAAGAAGCCGTCGGTTTGGGAACGGAGGGGAGTAAGCAGTAAGCCGCCGCTGGCGGGAAGATGGGCGTGCTCGCTGGCTCCCGGATGGAGCGCTTCGACCAGCGGTGTCATCGGCACGGCCTCGAACTCAGGATGGGCGGCGAGGAAGTGCGTAGCTTGGCCACCGTTCTCTTCGTCAAGGATCGAACAAGTGATGTAGGTGAGTGTGCCACCCGGCCGCACGAAACTTGCGCCTTGCTCGAGGATCGCGGCCTGCTCGCGGAGTCGGGTCTCGAGTTGTTCGCGGCTGAGCTTCCACTTCGTGTCGGGCCGGCGGCGCCACGTGCCTGTCCCGGTGCACGGCGCATCGATCACCACGCGATCCATGCGGCCAGTCAGATCGTTAAGTGCGCCTTCACCCGGCGAGCGCACCTGCACGTTGCGCGCGCCGTTGCGCTTAAGCCGGTCGTAGATCGGGGCGAGCCGGTGGCGGTCACTGTCGTAGGCGAAGATCTGGCCCTTGTTGCCCATCGCCGCCGCCATCGCGAGGGTCTTGCCGCCGGCGCCGGCGCAGAGATCGAGCACCTGCTCGCCCGCCCTGGCGCCCGCCAGCGCGGCGACGATCTGGCTGCCTTGGTCCTGTATCTCGAACCAGCCCTTGAGGTAACCCTCCTCCACCTGCACGTTCGGCGTCCGGCTGTCGCGTGATCCAGCCGCCATGCGAAGACCGACCGGTGAGATCGCCGTCGGCACGGCACCGAAACGGTCGAGCGCCTTGAGCACGCGCTCGCGATCCGATCGCAGGGTATTGACCCGTAGGTCGAGCGGTGGCCGGCCGGTCAGGGCCCGCCCTTCCTGCACCCAGTCATGTCCAACACTCGCTTCGAGCGAGGGTGCGGTCCACTCGGGGATATCAGCCAACACGTGCGCCGGCGCGTCCAGCCACGGTTCATGCTTGCTGAGGTGGTGCACTTCGTCCGCGCTCAGCACCGACGGCGCGTGCGCATCGGCCGAAAACAGGTCGTTGAGCTCTTCCGGCGACATGCCCCAGTCACGCACGGCGACGCTGAGGATCAACGCGCGTGGCGTGTCCTCGCCCATGGCATAGGCGTGGCTCGCACGGCGACGCAGCGCATCGTAGACGAGGTTACCAATGGCGGCACGGTCGCCGGCGCCGGCGAAGCGATTGTTTAGCCCCCACGCCTTCAGCGCCTCGGCGACCGGGCGATGCCGACGATCAATATCATCGAGGACCTCGATCGCCGCAGAGAGACGGCCCGGAAGCTTCACGATGACGCTCGCAGCATCGTCACCACCAGCCGGATTGCGACGTCCAGCCACATCAAGCAGAGCATGGCGTAACCGAAGGTGTAAGCGAAGAAGCGGCGGTAAACGCGATTCCGCGTTACGAAAATTACGGCGTGGGCGATGCGGCTGAGGACGAACAGCCAGGCGAGGACAACCTCGATCCAGATCGTGCCGAAATAGAGTGAGAGTCCAGCGGCAACGTAGAACAGCAGCGGCAGCTGGAACTGGTTGTCGAAGGCATTCGCGACGCGCTTTTCGTGCTCGGGCCAGGGCTCGCGCGACAGGGCGATCTGGGCCACCGGCATCTTGCCGCTCGCGACCAGCGGCACGCGGATCGCGCCGAGCATCCAGAGCAGCACGAGGGCGATGGCGCCCTCAACGAGCACCGCCGCGATCAGCCAGGCCGCGGTGGCCGCCATCATACTCCGCCGCGGTAGTTCGGCGGCTCGCGCGTGATGGTCACATCATGGACGTGGCTTTCGCTGAGCGCGGCGCCGGAAATCTTCACGAAGGTCGCGTTCTCTCGGAAATCCTCGAGGTTGTGCGCGCCGGTATAGCCCATTGCGGCGCGCAGGCCGCCGGCCAGCTGATGCAGCACATTGCCTGCCGGCCCTTTGTACGGCACCTGGCCCTCGATGCCCTCGGGCACCAGCTTCAGGCTGTCGCGCACTTCCTGCTGGAAGTAGCGGTCAGCAGACCCGCGAGCCATGGCGCCCACCGAGCCCATACCGCGATAGGCTTTGTAGCTGCGGCCTTGGTAGAGATAGACCTCGCCCGGGCTTTCGTCCGTGCCAGCGAGCAGCGAGCCGACCATCGCGCAAGATGCGCCGCCCGCCAAAGCCTTGGCCAGATCTCCTGAGAACTTGATTCCACCGTCGGCGATCACGGGCACGCCGCTCTTGTCCGCCTCTTCGGCGCAAGACATCACCGCGGCGAGTTGCGGCACGCCGACGCCCGCGACGATCCGGGTGGTGCAGATCGAGCCCGGTCCGATGCCGACCTTGATGGAGTCCGCACCGGCATCGATCAGCGCACGGGTCGCCTCGGCGGTTGCGACGTTGCCGGCGACGATGCGGGTCGAATTGCTCTCGCGCTTGACGCGCTCCACCGCCTCGGCAACGCGCACCGAGTGACCGTGCGCGGTGTCGATCACCAGCAGATCCACACCGGCGTCGATCAGCGCCATCGAGCGCTCGTAGCCCTTATCGCCGACGGTCGAGGCCGCAGCGACACGGAGGCGCCCCTGGTCATCCTTGATCGCCATCGGGTTGAGCTGGGCCTTCTCGATGTCCTTGACCGTCACCAGCCCGACGAGGTTGCCTGCATCGTCGACCACCAGCAGCTTTTCGATGCGGTTGCGGTGCAGGAGCGTCTTGGCCTCGTCCTTGCCGACTCCGTCGCGCACGGTAATGAGGTTCTCGTGCGTCATCAGCTCGGAGATCTTCTGCCGCTCGTTGGAGGCAAAGCGCACGTCGCGGTTGGTGAGGATACCGACGAGCTTGCCCGTCACGCGTCCGCCGGTGCCGCCGTTCGCCACCACGGGAATGCCGGAAATCCTGTTGGCCCGCATCAGTGCCAGCGCATCAGCGAGCGTCGCGTCGGGGCCGATGGTGATGGGGTTCACCACCATGCCGCTTTCGAAGCTCTTGACCTGCCGGACCTGCTCGGCCTGTTCGGCCGGCTCGAAATTGCGATGAATGACGCCGATGCCGCCGGCCTGTGCCATTGCGATGGCCATCGCGTATTCAGTCACCGTGTCCATCGCCGCCGACATCAGCGGCAGGTTGAGTTCGATGTCTTTGGTGACCCGCGACCGGATGCTCACATCGGTAGGCAGGACGTCCGAGCGCGCCGGCTGCAGCAGGACGTCGTCGAACGTCAGCGCAGAGTCGCCAGTGATGGAGGTAATGATCTTCGCCAAGGCGTGCCCTTCCGTCTCGCAGAAAACAGGAAGCCCGCGCTGCGACTCAGTCGCCCCGCGGGTTGGCGAGGGTCAATATCATCGGCCCCCGGCTTTGGGAAGCCGACTCAGGCCGCCGTCGCTTCGAGCTGCGCGATCAGCTTTTCGACCCGGTCGATATTCTCCATGTGGCGCTCTTCGACGACGAAGCTGATCGTCATGTATTCGCGGCCCGGGCAGAAGGTGCTGATGTTGGTCGACTGGTGGAAGGCGCCGCAGTAGATCGGCTCCATCATCCAGTCCGTCAGCGGCCCCATCGCCCGATGTGGCGGCACGAGGGTCAGCACCATGTCGGCCGTCATGCCCTGCAGGCGCCAAACCTTATCGTTGACCATCCACGGGAAACGGCGGCTGAGGCTCCGCAACGACCGCATCATTGCCAGCACGGTCAGCTGGAACTTGGTAATGTCCTTCTTCTCGCCCTTGGCCATCTCGGCATCGACAGCCTTGGCGTAGGTCTCAAAGTCGTCCGAGAACGGGAACTTCGCTTCAAGCGCCCGAACACGGAAGAAGTCGTCATCCGAGGCCGTTCGCTTGGTGTCGAGCATCGTGTAAGCCGACGTGATCACCTTATCCTTTAGCCGCCGATCCTTCTCGGAATGGAGGGCGTAGGTGACCAGCGCGAAGTAGAGCGACCGCTGCTGGACGCCCAAGCGGTTGGCAAGGGTGCGAACCCGCTGCCGGGAAATGGCGAGCGTCCGGTAATGGAGCGTGCGCTCCGGCGCGTTCAGCAGGTTGCCCGCGATCGAATAGACCCAGGCCATCATCACGCCGCGGTATCCGCCCGTGAAGCGCTTCCACCAGCCTTCGTTCTTACTCTTGTCCGACTGAATACCGTGGTTGGCGGTCTGCGAGCGGGTCAGCAGCGCTGCGTCCGAGCCCTCCATCAGGCAGTGTGCAGACCGGACCTGGAGGATGGACATGCGGCCCTGCGCGTCGGGACCGTTGCGCAGATTGGCGACCATCACGCGAAAGAGCGGCAGGTCGGGATGATCGAAGACGTCTTGGCTCGACGAGAGCCATTTGTCCGGATAGCCGTCGAAGCTATCGACTTCCTCGACGCTGGTAATTTCCTCGAGGATCCGCTGCGGGAACGGGTAGCCGGGTTTGGCGCCCCGGAAGCCATGCGTCAGTTGCGGCGCCAGCGACACCATCTGGGCGACCATGTCCTGCAGCATCCGGGCGTCGAACCGGGTCTTCGAGAACGCGGTGAAGAACACGGTGTCCTTGCCTTGAAGCAGGAACCACTGGAAATCAGTGAACAGGGCGTGGGGATTATGACGAACCGCCTCGGCGGCCAGATCGAGCGCCACCGCGTTGTCGGAGGCAAAGCTCGAGGACGAGAAACTCTTCATTTTGACCTGTATCTTAGCTGTGCCTTGATACCACGACATAGTGCGGGCCGGTCAACCTGCCTGGAACTCTCACGAAACCGCGATTGCGGCATTTGTGCTTGCCGTGCATCATACTTAGGATCATAGCAAATGCGCCGGCTCCTCCCAGCCGCCAAGTTCTTCAAGTGATCCGCTTAACTCCGCTTATTCTTGCCGTCGCCCTGTTCATGGAGAACATGGACTCGACGGTGATCGCCACCTCACTGCCGGCCATCGCGACCGACATCGGGACCAGTCCGATTGCCCTAAAGCTCGCCCTGACCTCATATTTTGTGGCGCTGGCAATCTTTATCCCGATTTCGGGCTGGATGGCCGACCGGTTTGGCGCCACCAACATCTTCCGGCTGGCGATCGCCATTTTCGTGGTCGGCTCGATCGCCTGCGCGTTCTCGAACTCCCTGCCCACATTTGTTTTCTCCCGATTCCTGCAGGGGATCGGCGGCTCGATGATGACCCCGGTGGCGCGCCTCGTCCTGATCCGGGCTACGCCCCGAAACGAGCTGGTCTCGGCCATGGCGTGGTTAACGGTGCCGGCGTTAATTGGACCCCTGACCGGACCGCCGGTCGGTGGCTTCCTGACGACGTATCTGAGCTGGCACTGGATATTCTGGATCAATGTGCCGATTGGCGTCATCGGCATCCTGCTCGCGACGCGGTTCCTGCCACCGCCAGAGGCGCGAACGCCGCGACCGATCGACATTATCGGGTTCATCCTCACGACAATCGGCTTTGCCGGGATCATTTTCGGCCTGTCGGTGATCAGCCTGCCGGCCATTCCGCAGGCGTTCGGCTACACGGCCGTGGTCGTGGGGATGATCGCCATGGTCATCTACTACTGGCACACTAAGCGGACGGATCACCCGCTTCTCGATCCGTCGCTGTTCCGCAACCAGGTTTTCCGCACCGCGGTGATCGGCGGCACATTCTTTCGCATCGGGATCGGCGCTTTCCCGTTCCTGATGCCGCTGATGCTGCAGCTGACTTTCGGGCTGACGCCATTCGAGTCGGGACTGACGACCTTCGTCGCGGCCTTCGGCGCCATCATCTCCAAGTTCGGCGCAACGCGCCTCTACGCACGCTTCGGCTTCCCACGCGTGCTTGCGGTTACTTCGTTCCTTGGCTGTCTGTTCCTCGCCGTCAACGGCTTTTTCAGCCCCCAGACGAACCACTACCTGCTGATGTTCTGCCTGTTCGTCGGCGGGCTGACGCGGTCGTTCTTCTTCACCGGCGTCAACACCTTCGGTTATGCCGATATCACCGAGGCCGAAGCCAGTCAGGCGACCTCGATCTCGGCGGTCGCGCAGCAGATCAGTGTTGCGCTCGGCGTCGCGGTCGCGGGCGGCATCCTCGAGGCGTCAACGCAGCTTCGTGGAGGCCCGCTCGACCTGCAGGACTTCCATATCGCCTGGTTCATCGTGGCGCTGCTGGCACTCGTCAGCGTCATCCAGTTCCTCCGCCTGCCGCCTGACGCGGGCGCCAATGTATCCGGCCACCAGGTGCGTCCGGTCGTAAAAGCGGAAGCCGTCGCGTGAACAATCGTCTCGTCCCGCTGATTCTTGCTGTCGCCCTGTTCATGGAAAACATGGACTCGACCGTCATCGCAACGTCGCTGGCCACTATCGCACACGATATCGGGTCCGAGCCGATCGCGCTGAAGCTCGCGCTGACTGCCTACCTCGTCGCGCTCGCGATCTTCATCCCGATCTCGGCTTGGATGGCCGACCGGTGGGGCGCACGGAATGTGTTTCGCGTGGCGATCATTATTTTCATCACCGGCTCGGTCGCGTGCGCCGCGTCCAACTCGCTCGCCACATTTGTCGGATCGCGCTTCCTGCAGGGTTTCGGCGGCGCGCTGATGACCCCGGTCGCGCGCCTCGTCCTGGTGCGGGTGACGCCGCGCAACCAACTCGTCGATGCCATGGCCTGGCTCAGCATCCCTGGCCTCGTCGGTCCGATCGTCGGCCCGCCGATCGGCGGCTTCATCACGACCTACGCCAGTTGGCACTGGATCTTCCTTATCAACGTGCCGATCAGCCTGCTCGGGATCGTGCTGGTGAGCTGGCTGCTGCCCGATTGGTCGCGCAATGCGCCACGACGGATGGACTTCCCCGGCTTCTTCCTCTCCGGCATCGCCTTCGCCGGCTGGGTGTTCGGCATTTCGGTGCTGACCCTCCCTGCCCTGCCGCTCGGCTTCGGCTATGCGGCTCTGATCATCGGCACTCTCTGTTGGCTCGGTTACCTCTGGCACTTCCGCCGGACTGAATTCCCGATCCTCGATTTGCGGCTGTTCCGTTTTCCGCTGTTCCGTACCACGGTCGTCGCGGGCACGTTCTTCCGCCTCGGCACCGGTGCTATGCCGTTCCTGTTTCCGCTCATGCTGCAATTGAGCTTCGGACTCACGCCGTTCCAGAGCGGTTCGATTACCTTTGCCACAGCTGTGGGCGCATTCGGTGCGAAGTTCGTGTCGGAGTCGATCCTGCGCTGGCTGGGTTTCCGCGTCGCGCTGGTGATTGCTACCTTCATCACCGTCCTCGGCGTGGTGGCCATGGGCATCTACAGCCCCACGACGCCGCTTTCGGTCATGCTGCCGCTACTCGTCGTCACCGGCTTCTTCCAGTCGGTGTTCTGGACCGCGACCAATGCCTTCACCTTCGCCGACATCGACGACAAGGATGCTGGCCAGGCCACGGCCATCAGCCAGGTCGCGATCCAACTGTCCCTCGCCTTCGGCGTTGCGCTTGGCGGCGGAGCGCTGGAGGGGCTTCGGCTCCTGCACGGCGGTGAGCCGCTGCTCGGCGACTTCCACGTCTCGTTTTACGTGATAGCCGCTGTCGCTTTGATCTCGACGGTGATGTTCTTCTTCTTGCCCAAGGCCGCCGGCCAGCATCTCACCAGCCACGCACCCGCCGTCGAAGCGGCGGCGGAATAGCCTCTAGCCCTTGAAGCCCTTGGCGACGAGATACGTCTCGGCGCTCCCGGAACGCGAGGCCGGCGGCTTGGCGTGTGACGTCGTTGCAAAATGCCGTTTCAGCAGCGCCAGCAATTCGTGCTCGGTGCCACCCTGGAACACTTTCGACACGAACGCACCACCCGGTGCCAGCACCTGAATGGCGAAGTCGGCCGCAAGCTCGACCAGCGCCATAATACGCAGGTGGTCTGTGGCGCGATGGCCTGTTGTGGGCGCAGCCATATCCGACATCACGAGGTCGACCTTGTGACCGCCAAGCGCATCGATGAGCGCCTGGGGTGCATCGTCGTCGGTGAAGTCCTTCTTGAGCAGGATGACGCCGTCGATCGGATCCATGTCGAGATAGTCGATGCCGACGATGAGGGGCTTCTCGGCGGTCGAACCGATGATCGGGGCCGCGACCTGGCTCCACCCGCCCGGGGCGGCACCGAGGTCGACGACGCGCATCCCCTTGCGCAGCAGCTTCTGCTTCTCGTTGATGCCAATGAGCTTGTAGGCGGCGCGCGACCGATAGCCCTCGGCTTTTGCCTTGGCGACATAGGGATCGTTCAACTGGCGTTCGAGCCACAGCGTCGAACCGATCTTGCGGCCTTTGGCAGTCTTGACGCGAACCTTGAGGTCGCGATCCGACTGGCGGCCGGTGCCGCCCCCCATGTTGGTGGTCTTGACCATCAGCGCCGTCCGGGGTTAGGCCGGCGCGTCGCGGCGCGATCGGCGTCGATCAATGAAATCAGGATCCCCTCGCGCAATCCGCGATCGGCGACCCGCACGCGCTCGGTCGGCCATTCGCGGCGGATAGCTTCGAAGATCGCGCACCCGGGCAGGACCAGGTCAGCGCGGTCGCGGCCGATGCAGGGATGCGCCACGCGGCGCTCGAAAGGCATCGCCAGCAGCGCCTTCATCGTCGCGTCGACCTCCTCACGCGCCATCCACAGTCCGTCGACTTTCTGTCGCTCGTATCGCTCGAGCCCCAGGTGCAGGCCGGCCAGTGTCGTCACCGTGCCCGAGGTGCCGATCAGGTGTACCGGGTGCTCGGCGATCATCTGCTTGAGCTTGCCGCGGCCCTTGAACTCGCGGAGATGACCGGCGACGAACGCCACCATCGCCTCGAAGGTCTCGGCCGTGACGTGCACCCCGCCGAACTTTTCGGCGATCGACACCACGCCGACCGGCAGCGACTGCCACGAGCGGATCGAGGCGGACATCCGACCCTGCCGCCGCGGGCGTCCGCCCCGGAAGTCGAGCCAGGCGAGCTCCGACGAGCCGCCGCCGATGTCGAACATCAGCGCCCCCTGGCTCTCCGCCTCGATCAGATCCGCGCAGCCGGTGACAGCGAGCTCCGCCTCGGTCTGGCGGTCGACAATCTCGAGATCGAGCCCAGTCTCTTGTTTGATCCGAGCGATGAACTCGACGCCGTTGCTGGCCGAGCGGCAGGCCTCGGTCGCGATCAGGCGCATACGGGCGGGCTCGTGCTCGCGCAGCTTGTTGCGGCACTGTTTGAGCGCCTCGACCGTTCGATCCATGGCGGCATCGCTCAGCCGGCCCGTGACCGACAGCCCCTCTCCCAGGCGGACGATGCGAGTGAACCCGTCGAGCACGCGGAAGCTGCCGTTATGTGGACGAGCGATCAGCAGACGGCAGTTGTTGGTGCCAAGGTCCAGCGCGGCGTAGACGGGGCCCCTCGGACGCCTCGGGGCAGTCTGGGCGTTGTCCTTACGCCGCTCCGCATCGCCGCGCGGGACGTTGGCCCCATTTGCGGCGTCAGGCCGACCGGGCGCCCGCCCTCCAGCCTCGTCCGCGCCCAGCGGCGCGGTTGCGGCAACGGACCGATCGTCGTCGGTCACTCGCCAACCTATCGTCCTGCGCGGTCGCCCTCGTGGCCGGTTCAGCCGATGGCGCCCAAATCGCAGCCTTGTTCATACGTCGGGATGACTTTAGGGCAGCGGCAGAGGACGTGTCAAAAGCAAAGCGCCCCGGCTCGACCGAGGCGCTCGATACGAGCGGGACCAATAGTGGTCCCTAAGGGCATCCAACCGTTCAGATTCGCGTGAACTGATAGGTCTGGCAGAGGACGCCGGAGCAGCCCTTGAGGGTCATGTAATTCTTGCTGACCAGTTGCATGGTCCCGGCATAGCTGTTGCCGTTCATGGTCAGATTACCCGTCCAGGTGCCATTGCCGGCCGGCTGGGCGCCGCGAACCACGTATTTATTGAGGAGCGCCAGGTTGTCCTTGGTCCGGGCATCCGAGCGCAACCAAACCAGCTTGGCGCAGAGGCCGGATCCGCAGGGGCTCACCGCGTAACGTGCTTCACCCGTGGTCACCTGCCACTGGCCAACCGGAGAGGCGGCGGAGGCGGCCACTGCAAAACTGGGGCCGATCGATAGAATCGCAAATGCCGCGGCCGCGATCCAACTGAGGAGTCGTGTCATCTTGGGTCCTATTCGCCGGCCAGAACCGACGCGATTTGGGGTTGTCGGGGCGGGCAATTCGAGCGCAAAGACGCGAAACTGCCCCTCAACGAGGCAACGGCCCCATTGGTTCAATCGCCCAGATGAGGGCCAAACAAGGCAACGGGAAGGCGAGGCCCTGGGATCGGCGCTGACACATTGTCGCGGGCGCAAGACGTCTTCGCCTTCCGCTTTACCATTCGCGCCAGCAGATCGATCTGACCGACGCGCGGGCATTGATCAGCGCAGCGAATATGCTAAAAGCCCGCCGCAACGCGGGTTGGTCGGCTAGACTGATACTGCGAAACAGGCCAAAGGCCTGCCCGAGTGGCGCTTTTGGGGAATAGTTCAACGGTAGAACTACGGACTCTGACTCCGTCAATCTTGGTTCGAATCCAGGTTCCCCAGCCAGCCTGCTCCCCGCCATCGGCCCTTAATGGGCCCTTGCTCCAAGGGGCTTTTCCGGGACTTTCCAGCACAGTGGGATCCGAAGCTTGGAATTCACGTGACTTGAAGTCGCGGC
>JADMIO011575522.1_pt1 | contig 149136 bp, 125 predicted proteins | sample 8958161 | NCBI WGS metagenome assembly JADMIO01 (sample SAMN16585339, study PRJNA669376) | soil metagenome | isolation source: Crop rotation soil | place: USA: Cullars Rotation, Alabama | collected 2011 | reverse complement strand
GGCCGCGACTTCAAGTCACGTGAATTCCAAGCTTCGGATCCCACTGTGCTGGAAAAATGACAATGGCAACATAAACTAATGAGTTGGCCAGTATTCCGACTCCAAGCAGCATTAAAATATTCCCCACATAAAGTGGATTACGGCAATGATTAAAAATACCTTCAGTCACCAGGCCTTCGGCATATGGCTTTCCTTCTTTACCCCCACGAACGATATAAGCAAGACCGATAGTAATCCCGCGTATCAGTTGACCCAAAACCGTTATAATGAGCCCAAGGGTGATTGGCCATATATAATAATTCGCTCCAAACCTCGCTGGAGAAAACAAGGGCCATGAAGGAATGAACAGCGCCGCATAAAATATGATAAAGATCCAGTTGCGGTATTTAAAGAAAAAATTGCCTATTTCAATCATAAATTATGAGCGAGATTTGAGTGAGAATGGGTACCTGATAATTATTTCTTTGTAGCAATAATGCCGGCAAAGTTGTACCACTTGAAGAATGTTTCGCAATGAACAAAGCCGCGATCGCGTAGCAAGGTTATATTTTCACTGAGCTTATAAGGCACGAGTACATTTTCCAAAGCTTCGCGCTTCTGTGAAATTTCCATTTCACTGTATTGATTGCGCCTTTTGTAGTTATAATAGTACTCAATAAAGTCACGATTAAATAAACTATCCTCCGCCAATATTTTCTCAACAAGGATCAACACGCCGCCACTTACCAGTCCATCAAAAATATTCTTGAGCAACTGTTCCCGATGAAGCGGACGCACAAACTGCAAGGTCAGGCAAAGTACAACCACCGATGCATTGGTAACCTTCACTCCTTTGTTCAGGTCAACACAGCGAAGTTCATAATCGCGGGAGAAACCAAGCTCCATCAATTTGGACTTGCATTTATCCAGCATTTCCTGCGAATCATCGACACCAATAAATTTTATGTTTTGATCTACCATGGTGTCCATTCCGATCATTGTAGTTCCGGTGGAACAACCCAGATCATATACATCGGTGTTATGTCGCGCATGATCAGCTGTCAATTCTGCCATCATTCGCTGGATCTCGCCGTAGAAAGGAACCGACCGGTTTACCATGTCGTCAAAGACTTTGGCGACATTCTCACCAAACTTGAAATCGCTGGCCTTTTCTATCTCACCTTTAAAAACTTCATCTTTGCCCATGGCTGGTAATAATTGAGGCACAAAATAAAACAATTTAAATGGCCTATACCTAAGCTTTATGAAAAAACTCTATCATCTCGGCAATTGTACCACCTGCCAGGCCATTATTAAAGAAACCAGCATTGACAAGAAAGGATTCGGGATGCAGGATATCAAATTTGAAAAAATTGAACCGGCACAACTTGACAAAATGAAGGAATTGGCCGGGAGCTATGAGGCACTGTTCAGCCGGCGTGCTATGAAATACAAGGAAATGGGCTTAAAAGATAAAAACCTTGCAGAAGAAGATTATCGCCGGCTCATCCTGAGTGAATATACTTTTCTGAAGCGACCAGTGGTGATTATGAATAAGAAGATCTTTGTAGGAAGTGAAAAGAAAAACGTTGCGGCGCTGAAACTCGCTCTGAAGTGATGGATTAAATAGCTTTTCGAGCTAACGCGGAAATAAAAGTTCATTTAATGAAATCTGACTATTTACGATAACCATTTATATGCTGTCATCGTCAACCATCAAACTCCTGCGAATTCCCTTCTCTTTCTTTTTATCGCCATTATACTTTTTTGCTCTTTCAACTGTTCCGGACATTGATTGGCTCAGGGCTGGATTGATCTTTATTATTCTTCATTTTCTTATTTATCCTGCGAGCAATGGATATAATAGTTATATGGATCGCGATACCGAAAGTATTGGTAGCATTGAAAAGCCCCCACCTCCTTCGCGGCAACTTTATCTCACGACCATCGTTCTTGATTTAACGGCACTCGCACTTGGATTTATTATCGGTCCATGGTTCGCCCTGATCCTTTCTCTATACATTGGCGCTTCGAAGGCCTATAGCTGGCGTGGTATTCGTCTAAAAAGATTTCCCATAACCGGTTATTTCGTAGTCATCATCTTCCAGGGAGCGTTGACATTCTGGTTGGTTTATTACGGGAGCAGTCGCCTGCCCAGCATGTTCGTGCCCTGGCAAGGAATGGTGATCTCAGCATTGTTGATCGGAGGCTTTTATCCGCTCACTCAAATTTACCAGCATAAGCAAGACTTTGAAGATGGAGTGGCCACCATTAGTTTTAAACTTGGCTATGTTGGCACCTTCGTGTTCTGCGCACTGGTATATGCTTTGGCGTGGATATTCATGGCACAGTTTTTTATCCTTAATCATGAGTCAGTCAAATTGCTGGTAGTAAGCATCTTTTTTTTGCCCATCGTCGTTTATTTTATCAAATGGTTTGAAGCGGTCAAGAAAAATGTTGCGGAAGCCAATTTTAAGAACACCATGTTTATGAACTGGCTGGCTGCCAGCTGCACAAATAGTTGTTTTATTATCCTGTTAATCTGGAGGTGGTTTGAGTAAAATAATTTCGATCGGTACGGCAGTTCCTGCATACAAACACGCGCAGAATGATATCCATGATTTCATGCAAACGGTCTATGCGCTGAATGAAACAGAAAAAAGGAAACTAAGATTTTTATATCGGCAGTCGGGAATTGATACGCGCTATTCGGTCATTCCTGATTATAGTTTGCCCGCCGCGCAATGGACATTTTTCCGTCCCTCTGAAAATCTCGAACCTTTTCCTTCACTGGAAAAACGGATGTCATGGTTTCAGCAACATGCGGCAACACTTTCTATACAGGCGATTGATGATTGCTTGAAAAACCATTCGGAGAAAACGATCACTCATCTGATCACAGTGAGTTGTACAGGCCTTAGCGCCCCGGGCCTCGATCTTGAATTGGTTGAGTTGCTCGGCCTACCTCCAAATGTCTTTCGTACTTCTGTGAATTTTATGGGATGTTATGCGGCCATTCATGCATTGAAACTTGCAGATGTGATTTGCAAAGCTGATCCCGATGCCAATGTGCTGGTGGTATGTACTGAACTTTGCACGCTGCATTTTCAAAAAGAACATACAGTTGATAATCTAACAAGCAGTCTTTTATTTTCTGATGGTTCAGCTGCCGTGCTCGTTGCCGGCGATAAGGAAGATAGCGGATTGCGGATCGAACGGTTTTACTCTTCAATAGCTGCTAAAGGCAAAAAAGAGATGGCCTGGCAATTATCCTCTAAAGGATTTTTGATGACCTTAAGTAGTTATGTCGCGGATCTTATTGAAGCGGATTTTGATCAACTGGTATCGAATGCGCTTGACTCAACAGGAATAACAAAAGAAGAAATTACGGACTGGTGTATTCACCCCGGCGGAAAAAAAATACTTGAGGTTGTGCATAAAAGCCTGGGCTTTACCAATGGCCAATTGCAAAATTGTTATGATACGCTGCGCGATTATGGCAACATGTCGTCTCCAACAGTTTTATTTGTATTGAAAAAAATCATGAGTCAATTGGATTCGAATTCTCCAGCAAAAATCTTTGGAGCGGCTTTTGGTCCGGGCCTTACCACGGAATCTTTTATTCTCACCGCATGATCGATCTCAGCATCCGAAGCAATCAAAAGGAATTGATGGATGGTGACAACATCCCCTTCGATGCGATGGCCTTAACGTTGAAAGAGCTAAACATCATCAATACACGTCTTGGAGGGCATGCCATTACAATCAGGGGAATGAAGAGCCTGTTGCGGAACAAACAATCAATTTCTGTTTGCGAAATAGGTTGCGGTGGTGGTGATAATTTGAATGCGATCTATAAATACTGCCGGAGGAAAAATATTGATGTCAGTTTCATTGGTATCGATATTAATCCGGAATGTATAGCATTTGCAAAAAAACAATATCCCGACCTCCCCTGCCAATGGATCTGTAGTGATTACGCGCTGGGTATGCTGCCTGTAAAACCAGACGCGATTTTTTCCTCACTTTTCTGTCATCATTTTACAAATACACAATTAGTATCGATGATGCGCTGGATGCGAGCCAATAGCAGTCGTGGTTTCTTTATAAATGATTTGCACCGGCATTGGTTGGCCTACTACCTCATCAAATACATTACAAAGTTTTTCAGCCGTTCTTATCTTGTAAGAAATGATGCTTGCATTTCCGTTGCCCGTGGCTTTAGAATTTCTGAGTGGAAAAAAATCTTTTCAGATGCAGAGATTGAAGACTATACCATCAAATGGAAATGGGCATTTCGTTTCCTCGTGACCAGCAAAAATTAGATCGAGATAAATAATTCTGAAACCATAGTAAAACTAGGTGACCTTGAACCCGCTCAATACGATGTGGCTTTGATCGGAGGTGGCCTCGCAGGACTTACGCTGGCTATACAACTCGCTTATAAAGGCTATAGCGTGATATTGTTTGAAAAAGAACGATATCCTTTTCATAAAGTCTGTGGGGAATACATCAGCCTGGAATCAATTGGTTTTATGAAAAAACTGGGAGTTGATCCGGGCTCTTTAAATGCGGCAAATATTACCCGGCTAGTGGTTTCATCTTTGAATGGAAAAATACTCGAACAGGATTTACTACTGGGTGGAATAGGTATCAGTCGCTATGTATTGGATCATGCGTTGATGCAAATCGCTGTCAGGGCCGGTGTTTGTATAAAAGAAAATGTAAAGGTCAGGGATGTCGCGTATAATGACGGAAAATTCGATGTCATTTCAGGTGGAAATTTAATTAAGGCAAAACTTGTTTGCGGATCTTATGGGAAAAGAGCCAATCTTGATATTAAATTTCAAAGAACCTTCATGATCGAGAAGGAAAACCGACTGAATAATTATGTTGGCGTCAAATATCATATCCGTGGTAATTTCCCGCCTCATGAAATAGCGCTTCATAATTTCAGCAATGGCTATTGCGGATTGGTAAAGATCGAAGACGATAAATATTGTCTGTGTTATCTCACACGAGCGATCAATTTGAAACGATGCGGGGGATCAATCCCTGAAATGGAAAAACAAATTCTTTCTGCCAATCCTCATTTAAAGAAAATATTTAGAGACTCAGAAAAATTATATGAACAGCCGCTCACCATTTCGCAAATAAGTTTTGACCGAAAATCACAAGTGGAAGATCATGTATTAATGATTGGAGATGCTGCCGGAATGATCACGCCTTTATGTGGCAATGGAATGAGCATGGCCATGCATGGCAGCAAGCTTGCATTTAAACAAATTGATTTGTTCCTGCAGGGGCAAATTTCAAGAGAACAAATGGAGCATAATTATTCTGAGCAGTGGCAAAAAGAATTTTCTGCCCGGTTGAAAATGGGAAGAAGGATACAGCGTCTTTTCGGGAATGATATGCTTACGAATGGGTTTATATCTGTCGCAAAACTGTTTCCTTCTTTGACGCGTTATTTGATCAGGAAAACGCATGGCTCCGGATTTTGATTTTTACCACATAGGCGCATAGGACACATAGACAGGTCCACATAGAAGTTTAGAATGCTGAGGGCTTGAAACAGTGTTTATAGTTCACATTATCTATGTGTGAATTTCTATGTGCTCTATCTGCCTATGTGGTAAAACAACCAGCAGCGGGATAATTATCCCCACCTCTCTCTTGATTTCCTTTTTCAAAGACATTCCCCCAAGGCTTGTATTTTTTTACAAGGATTTCCTGCATATGTAAACGCATGTAGCTTAAAAAGTTGGATCCAAAACAAGAGTGATCTCAAGGCTTTTCTACCCAATCGGGCATGTTTTTGGGAAGCAGATGCGTGTTGAACAATAATCGTTCTCGCTAATCTATTTATCTTAAAAACATTCATATGCGATTCAAAACAATTTTCATCGCGGCGCTAAGTCCCGTGTTTCTTTTTTCATGCGTGAGCCAGAAGAAATATAAGGATTCACAGGCGCGGTATGATGCGCTCAATGTAACACTCGGCGCGACACAGGGAGATCTTGCGGCCTGCAATAATGATAAAGCTGCGCTTGCAAGACAAAAAGGCCAACTCGAAAATGATGTTGCCAATCTCAATCGTCAGATGGACCTGATGCGTCAAAGCAATACCCAGGCCTTAAAACAACTCGAAGATCTTTCAGTGATCACAAGTTCGCAGGCTGAAAGCATCAAGAAGTCATTAGAAAATATTGGCGCCAAGGATTCTTATATCCAAACATTGCAACAGCAGATGGCGCGTAAGGATTCATTGAATATGGTTTTGGTTATGAATCTTAAAGGCGCAATCGGTAATCTGAATGACCAGGACATTAATATTAAAGTTGACAAGGGTGTAGTTTATATAGATATCTCTGATAAACTTCTTTTCAAGAGTGGAAAATATGAAGTAACTGACCAGGCTAAAGGAGTTTTGGGTAAAGTTGCTACTGTCTTAAAAAATCAACCTGATATAGAATTTATGGTCGAAGGACATACAGATAATGTTCCATATCGTAGTGGTGTGTTGCTTGATAACTGGGATCTCAGTGTGAAAAGAGCGACAGCTGTAGTTCGTATTCTTCAAAATCAATATGGTCTTGACCCTGCGAAGATGGCTGCTGCCGGTCGTGGTGAATACAAACCAATTGGAGAAAACAGTACACCGGAAGGCAAGGCAATAAATCGTCGTACAAGGATCGTGATACTTCCAATGCTGGATCAGTTTTTCAAGCTTCTCGAACCCAAAAGTGCATAGTTAATATATAGTGTTACTAAGCCATCCTTATAATGAGGATGGCTTTTTAGTTTAAGCCATGATATATTTGCGTTCTTCAAATCCCTTATTATGAAATTAAATTTCCTGGGCCTGCGGGCGTTTTCTCTTATAGTTTCCGTAGTTGCTTGTAATGATGCCGGTGAAAACAAATCTGAAACTGACGATGGTGTGGCGGCACTTAGTGCTGATAGTCTTGGAGCGCATATCGGCATACTTTCTTCCGATGAATTCACAGGCAGAAAACCTTTCACCGAAGGAGAAACCAAAACAATTGAATTTCTGAAGCATCAGTTCGAAGCTGTTGGCCTGGAACCAGGCAATGGTAATAGTTATGTACAGGACGTTCCTATGGTCCGGATCACGACTACTGCTTCGGATGCAATGCAGGTCACATCATCAAATGGGAATTTTAATCTAAAAGGATTTGATGATTATGTAATATGGACAGATAAAACAGATCCTGCTGTTTCACTTGATAATAGTGAACTGGTATTTGCAGGATATGGAGTGGTAGCGCCGGAGTATAACTGGAATGATTATGCCGGTCTTGATGTAAAAGGTAAAGTAGTGTTGGTATTGGTAAATGATCCGGGTTTCAATGCGCATGATTCTACCTTGTTCAAAGGATACACCATGACCTATTACGGTCGCTGGACATATAAGTTTGAAGAAGCCGCTCGCCAGGGAGCAAGAGGCTGCCTTATAATTCATAATACAGAAGCTGCCAGCTATCCTTTCGCTGTTGTTCAAAACAATTGGAATGGGTCCAGGCTTCGTCTTGATAATCGTGGTAAGACTGAAACTTTATGTGATGTGATTGGTTGGGTTTCGGCACCAGCTGCAAAAAGATTGCTGGCTGCTGCATCAAAGGATACTACGGTTCTTGCAACTGCCGATCAACGCGGATTCAAGCCAATTCCTTTAGGAGTAAAACTAACGGCATCTATAAAAGTCAGCACTACATACAACAAATCGTATAATGTAATTGGAAAGATCACGGGAAGCAAGCGACCTGATGAAACGATTATTTATACAGCGCATTGGGATCACCTGGGTATTGGAAAACCTGATGAAACTGGTGATTCAATTTATAATGGTGCACTGGATAATGCCAGCGCAACCTGTGGACTTATCGAACTCGCCCGGGCTTTTAAAAGTTTAAAAACAAAACCTGAACGCACTATTATCTTTCTTTCAGTTACTGCCGAAGAGCAAGGGCTATGGGGATCGGCTTATTATGCACAGAACCCAATTTATCCGGCAAATAAAACCGTTGCTAATATCAACATGGATGGCTTGAACTGGATTGGAAAAACAAAGGACCTGGTGATTGTAGGAAAAGGACAGAGCGAACTCGAAGACTATCTCAAAGACGTAGCGGACAAAGCAGATCGTGATATCAGTTTTGAATTGCATCCCGAAGCGGGATCATATTATCGTTCTGATCATTTCAATTTTGCTAAAGCCGGCATTCCTGCCTTGTATGCAAAAACCGGAACTGACGTCATTGGAAAAGGAAAAGAATACGGCAAGAAATTGAGTGATGAGTACACAGCGAAAAATTATCATCGTCCATCTGATGAATATCATCCTGAATCCTGGGATTTAAATGGCGCAATTGCCGATCTGCAATTGGTTTTCCAGGTTGGTAAACGGCTTGCTTCGGAAGATAAATGGCCTTCATGGAAACAAGGTTCGGAATTCAAAGCCCTGCGCGACAGCATGATGAAAAAATAAGATATCAGAATTTCTGTGTAAAAATCCGACAACTTAATTCCGGCTGCCTTCCGCTCATAGCCAGCCATTTGCTGCTAATGTAGTATTGCTATCAACCTCGCCTTCATACCGTTATTTTTCCAAAAATTTCGGTAATGAGAAAGTTGATCGTATTGGTAGTCCTGTTTATTGGCAATTATCTCAATGCTCAAAATTCAAAAGGAAAAATATCACTGCAGGTCGTTAATGACAAGCAGTCCCCGGTTGAAAATGCGACTGTCACACTGATAAAATCCGGCGATTCATCATTGGTAAAAATTGCAATTACCGATAAGCGTGGCACGGCCGAATTTGAGAACATTTTATTTGGCTCCTATCTCATAAAATCACAATCGGTATCATACTCGACTGCATTTACAACGTTGATAGAACTTAATGCGGAATATTCCGATATACAATTGCCAGCATTGGTAATGGTAGCGGCGACAGCCGAACTGGCCGGTGTAACTGTCGCTGCAAAAAAACCGTTCATTCAAAAACTTTCTGATCGGATTGTAGTCAATGTCGAAAACAGTATTGTAAGTGCGGGAAGTTCGGCAATGGATGTACTTGAGCGTTCACCAGGCGTGAACGTTGATCAAAATGATGTCATCAGCCTGCGCGGACGTTCGGGGGTGATTATTTTTATTGATGGAAAACCAGCGACACTATCCGGAGCGGATCTGGCGAATTATCTCAAAGGGCTTCCTTCATCTGCGATTGAGCGTATTGAGATCATTACTAACCCCTCCGCAAAATATGATGCAGCGGGGAACTCAGGCATTATAGACATCAGAATGAAAAAAGATCAGCGCTTTGGCGTTAACGGAACTTTTACCGCCGGTTATGGGCAAGGCGTTTTTCCAAAACTGAATGCAGGAAGCACTTTTAACTACCGAAATAAAAAAGTCAACCTGTTTGGCAATTATAACTATGGCTATCGGGTTGGAATGAATCACCTGATCCTTGACAGGAATTTTTATCTGAATGGAAATTATAACGGAGGCGATCTTAAAGACAATTTCGCCAAAATGCCTTTTAGTTCGCATGCAGTAAGAATGGGAATGGACTATTTTCCTAATGCCAAAACAATTATTGGATTTGTAGTCAATGCAAATTTCAACAAATTCACTCGCGATAATAGCAACCATTCCGTCGTTCTTGATAACCAGCATTCACCATTAAACACCTTTGAGGCACTGGCAACTAATGATGACAATTTCAGCAATGTGGTAGCGAATGTTAACCTTAAACATACATTCGACAGCACCGGCAAAGAGATCACTGCAGACTTCGATTATGGAATATACAATTCCAACTCATTAACAGTAAACGCCACGCGATATTATAAACTTGATGGGACGCCTTTACAGAATAATTACATCTTAAATGGCGACCAGGATGGCAAGCTGGAGTTCAAGATCGCGAAAATCGATTACGTGAATCCGCTGGGCAAGGGAGCTAAGTTTGAAGCTGGTTTAAAAACAAGTTTTGTATCATCGGATAACGATGCAAAATTCTTTGACGTAAGCAATGGAACTCCCGTTGATGATGTGAATAAGACCAATCATTTTTTGTACCATGAAAATAATAATGCCGGTTATCTCAACTTCAGTAAAGAATTTAAAAAGTTCAGTGTACAGCTCGGGCTGCGTGGCGAACATACTGCAATCGAAACAGAACAATTAAAAGGCAATATCAGGTTTGATTCGAGTTATTTCCAATTATTCCCAAGCGCGTTCTTTAATTATAAGATCAAAGAAGATGAGGTGATCGGCGTCTCAGTTAGCAGGAGGATTGGAAGACCAGGATATTCTCAACTCAACCCATTCTTGTTCCTGATAGATGTTACTACCTATGCTACAGGGCGCCCGGGCTTGTTGCCCCAATTGACTTGGTCGTATGAACTAAGTTATACAGTAAAAAATCTTGGCTTCACGTTGAGCTATAGTCACACAAAAGACAATCAGGACGTTGCGATTGCGAAATTCCGGGATGTATTTCCAAACATTCCATCAGAGGATAATGTGACCGTTCAGATACCACTCAATCTCAAATCTTCAGATTATGTTGGCCTTAATATTTCAGCGCCGGTTAGAATTACCAAATGGTGGAATATGATCAACAACGCAGACATATATTATCAACATTTCAATGGTAGTCTTGGTGGCACATCATTGAGCAATGGCAAACCCGCCATGGATGCCCGCACCAATAACACATTTACATTTAAGAAAGGATGGTCAGCGGAACTGAATGCAAATTTCAATTCAGGCGGCCAGGCCGGCTTTATGGTATTTGATCCGCGTTGGGGAATATCTACCGGCGTACAAAAAACCATTTTGAAAACTAAAGGCACATTACGTTTCAATATCACCGATATTTTCTGGACCAATCTTCCAAAAGCTGTCATTACCTATGACAACTATATTGAAAAATGGCATGCCTACCGTGAAACCCGTGTCGCCAACCTGAGTTTTATTTACCGCTTTGGAAATAATAAAGTTCAGGCCGCCCGCCGGAGAGCGAGTGCTTCGGAGGAGGAAAGGGGGAGAGTGGGGAATTAGGAATAAGGAATTAGAAATAAGGAATTAGGAATTGGGGGACTCTGATTTTTGAAGAGGTTTTTTGTTATGGTGCGTTTATTTCTTAATAAATGATTTAATCTCCTAACCGAAACTATTGTGCACCTATGTACCTATGTTCCTATGTGGTGAAAAAAGGAATTAGGAATTGGGAATTAGGGATTGGGGGACTCTGATTTTTGAAGAGGTTTTTTGTTATGGTGCGTTTATTTCTTAATAAATGATTTAATCTCCTAACCGAAACTATTGTGCACCTATGTACCTATGTTCCTATGTGGTGAAAAAAGGAATTAGGAATTGGGAATTAGGGATTGGGGGACTCTGATTTTTGAAGAGGTTTTTTGTTATGGTGCGTTTATTTCTTAATAAATGATTTAATCTCTTAACCGAAACTATTGTGCTCCTATGTACCTATGTTCCTCCTATGTTTGATTTTTGAAAAAATTAAGCTCTTTGATATAAAGGTAAGATACCAATAGATTTGACTTTTTAAGTGAAAAAAAGAGTGAGAGCTATATGTGACTAAACAATCCTTGAGATATGTTGACACATAGATATGGCCCACTCTTTTTATCTCTTCGAGTTTGAACAGAATGTAAGGAATGCTGCCGGGCGGTATATCCAGAATTTCCAACCAGGAGACAAAACGAAGGGAGATTTTTCACTTTTTAATTTTTAAATTATTAGTATGAAAAAAATGTTGAAACAAGTAACCGGGATTGATGTCGCCCAGGATGAACTGGTATGTTGCCAGGGTCGTATTTATGAGGACTTATCCATTGAATTATTTGCTAACAAAAGTTTTCCCAATACTTTAAAGGGAATCGAAGCCTTAATTAAATGGGTAGAAAAATATGGACCGGCCGGCCGTTTTGTTATGGAAGCTACCGGTGTTTATTATGAAGATCTGGCTTACTATTTATCAGATCACAACTACCAGGTCAGTGTAGTATTGCCAAATAAGATTAGCAATTACATGCGCACCCTTGAAGTGAAGACCATAACAGACAACTCATGTTCGGAAGCAATTGCACAATTTGGCCTTCAAAGAAATCTTGAAAATTGGCAGGCGCCAACCGGTATTTACAGAACCCTGCGCAAGACAACACGCGAGCGTTATCAGGTCGTAGAAGCCAGGACAGTGGCTAAAAACCAATTGCACGCTGAAAATGCAGAAGCCCATCCGAGTCCCAAAGCAATAGCACGTGTGAAAAAGCTTATTGCATTTTTGGATAAACAAGAACAGGAAATTAAAGCTGAACTCAATACACTAATCTCTGAGGATCCTGAAGTAAAAAAGATCGTGATGATACTTTGTACAATTCCAGGTATTGGGATATTAAGTGCTGCAGCTGTGCTTGGGGAGACAAATGCTTTTAATCTTATTCGAAACAAGCGGCAGGTAACCAGCTATGCAGGTTTGGACGTGAGAGAGAAACAATCTGGAACATCAATTAAAGGGAAGGCCAGAATCTCGAAAAAAGGAAATAAATATTTAAGGCGCGCTATGCATTTTCCAGCATTGGCCGCAATCAGACATGATGAAAGATTCAAAAGCATTTTTGTAAGACTTGTATCAAAACACGGAATAAAAATGAAAGCCGCTGTCGCAGTTCAACGAAAACTATTGGAACTAATGTTTACATTATTCAAAACCCAAACAGCATATGATAAAGATTATTATCAAAGAATAAAGCCTGTAGAAAGTAGAGCTATGCTACTAAAAAATTAGAGGAGTACCACGAAGGAAACTCCTCTAAACAGGCTGGCGAAAGCCGCCTTAAGAAGACAAAATTATATATTTTAAATCACTTGGTATTTAACACAGAATCTATGTGGTAAAAAACAACCAAGGAAAGTTTCTGCTAAGTCCAAATTCCCAATTCCCAATTCCCAATTCCTAATTCCTGGTCTTCCCCAATAAGAGAAAAGGTGATTTCCTCAGCGTGCTGTTGTCCAGAAAACTTTTAAGGTGTTTGTAAAAATGACTGCGATCGTAATAGCCATAGAGTTCATGATTGAAATCGGAAGGAGAATTAATCAGATGAGCAGTTGCTTTCCTGACGCGCATGATCTGGAATGCAGGTTTAGTACTTATCCCCGTACATTTTTCAAAATGCCGCTGTAGCGTACGAACTGAAATTCCATTTTGCCTTGCGATCTTTTCAAGCGACAGATCAAACTTGTTTTGCTGATAACATTTTTCGAGGAGACTGCTTACCATGTTGACCGGCTGCATGGAACCATTGTAGCGGGTTAATAATGAAGTAAAATATTTTGAGAGAAATGTAGTGCGCTCGTTAAACGATTTTGCTTTTTTTACTTTTTCAATCACAGACTGATCAAGCAAATAACTCAAAGGATACATATACTTTTTGTATTCCGAAAAATTGATCTTTTTCTCGAAGATCACCGGCGAGACCCTAAACTTAATTCCAAATAAATGATTGCCTGGTTTGTGAAAACATTCGATAGCATTATATCTGGGTAAAAAGCCATCAGTCTTCATTTGAAATTTCTTGTCATCAACCTGCATGACGAATGGCGTTCCAAGATTGATAATATAGGTATAGCCGATATTGGAAAACTGTGCGTCAGAAAACCCTTTGGGAAACCGCTTCCAGAGTTGCTCAAATTTTGTTTCCCAAAAAAAATCAATGAAATGGCGCAGGTTGGCCGGAGGAGGAACGCGATAATAATTATTTTCAAAATGATCGGTATGGAAAAACTCGATATGCTGCATGGCTAACTCACTTCTTCAAAAATTCCGGTCTCTTTATTTTTCCTGACATTATTCCAATTGAAACAACGCCCATTCATGGCAACATACACACCGGCAGGAAGGGTTTGTACAAACGCAAGCGCACTGCCAAGATTAAATAGTCCATCAGAGCTACCGAATTTGATAGGTATCATCGCGCCAAATAGTACGACCGTTTTGTTTTTCACTTTTTCAGCAAGCACTTTAGCCGTTTCACTCATCGTGTCGGTACCGTGCGTGATCACGATCTGATTCTCTTCGCATTGATTGCACTGGTGTACGATCAGATCCCGGTCTTCATCGGTCATCTCTAAACTATCAATCATCATCAAGGTGCGGATCTCGGTATCGAGGCGACAACGACCCATCTCAAGCAGGTCCTGCATATGAGTATCCTTGAAATAAAGCTGGCCATTGAGTTCATTATACTCTTTGTCGAAAGTTCCCCCGGTAATAAAAATGCGGATTGCCATAGCTTAGACTTGAGCTGTGAAGGTAAGGGGAATGCAAAATGTAAAATATCGAATGTCCAATGTAAAATGTAAAAGGTTTCTTATTCGAAGCCCGCTTCGACATTTTACATTCGACATTTTACATTCTACATTAAAAAACCGGAAAAGTTAACCAAGGGAAGGAAATTTGCTTATTTTAGCGACGGCCAAAAAAAAAGGTCCTTCCGTAGAAACGGACTGACCTCTAACGATTGCTTGCCATATGAAAATCTTCGAAATTCTTTTTACTTGCCATTTCGCTTGATTCTTCCAGACCTCTAACGACCCTTTCTTTCCTTCAACGATTGCCTGCTGTATGATCAAACTGCTACGGTAAAACGAAAGTACCGATGCCGGAACTTTGTGACAACACAAGTTATTTGAGTTTTCAGGATGCCAAAAACCTGATTTTGCTCTTAAAACCGTGCTGGTAAGGCGTTTCCGGATATTTTTGTACTATGCCCAACCGCTCATCTGACATATTATTTCAATTAATAAAGTCTCTGGAAAAGGCTGAAAAAAGACATTTCAAACTCTATATCAAGCGCAGTTCGGCCAACGAAGACCTCAAAATCGTCCACCTTTTTGATGCCCTGGACAAAATGCCGGAATATGATGAAAAGCTGCTACTGAAGAAACTTCCCTCCACGGAAAAAAGGCAACTCTATAATTTAAAGACCCATTTATACCGCCAGGTCCTGGCCAGCCTGAGGCTTTTGAAAAGCGCAGATAGTATCGACCTCCAGTTGAATGAACAGTTCGACTATGCTCACATACTTTATAAAAAAGGACTGTTTCTTCAAAGCCTTAAAATACTGGAGAAAGCAAAGGAGACCGCGAAGGCGCACCAGAAATTCAATTTCATGACGCTGGTAATTGCCCTTGAAAAAAGAATCGAATCTTTACACATTACACGCAGTATGCTCGACAGGGCTGAATTGCTTTCGGCCGAAGCAAATGAAGTCAGCATTCATATTGATACGGTAGCGCGACTTTCAAATCTGGCATTGCAACTATACAGTTGGTACATCAAACATGGCCATGCACGCAATGAAGAGGACGAGCGAACCGTGATTAAGTTCATGAATGAAAACCTTCCTGAAAATGTCTGGGAACAAACAGGTTTTTATGAGCGGCTTTATCTCTACCAGAGTTTTAGCTGGTATGCATTCATCCGTCAGAACTTCCTGATGTATTACCGCTACACTCAAAAATGGGTAAACCTGTTCAAAGAACAACCCTTAATGATGCGCGTAGAAACAGGTCACTACATCAAAGGCATGCATAACCTGCTTAATGCGCATTTCGATCTCAGGAATTTTCAAAAATTTGATATCGCTCTGGAAGAGTTTGAAAAGTTTGCAACTACAGACCGCGTGGTTGAACATGATAACTTCCGCATTCAAACTTTTATTTACATAGCCAGCGCAAGGATCAACAGGCATAGCATGACCGGCACTTTTAAAGAGGGTCTGGCGCTTGTGCCTGAAGTAAGTAAGAAATTACAGGAATTTGCGATGTTCATCGATAACCACCGGGTGCTCGTTCTCAACTATAAAATTGCAATCCTCTATTTCGGCAGCGGAGATTTTGGTACCTGCATCGATCACCTGCAGAAGATCATTAATGATACAACGGATCTTCGTGATGACCTCCAGTGTTATGCCCGGCTGGTACACCTGCTGGCTCATTATGAATTGGGAAATACTGAAATTATCGAGTCGCTGGCACGATCGGTATATCGTTTCATGGCCAAGAAAAAAAATCTCACAGTTGTAGAGGAAGAAGTGCTGCGCTTCCTTAGAAATTCTTTTGAACTTACCGGTAAAAGAATCAAACCAGAATTGGAAGAACTGTTGAAGAAAATAAAACACCTGGAAAAAAATCGTTTTGAAACCCGCGCATTTGCCTATCTCGATATCATTTCATGGCTGGAAAGTAAAGTATTTGAAAAGTCTATGAGTGCGATTATCAATGAGAAATTCAGAAATAGCAAGAAAAGAAAATACTCCACGGCCTGATCGCCTAAGCTACTGGCAGAGTAATTGTGATGACATTAGCAACTACTTAAAATCAGCATCATGAAAAAACTTATGATCGTGGCTTTCTTAGGTCTGATACTCGCCTGTAATAATTCAGCAGAAACAGAAAAAACAAAGGACAGCACCAACGTTGATGTCAATACGCATACCAGTACTGAATCAAAAGGCGATACAAGTTCATATGATCGCATGTCGAACAAGATGACTGACAGCACGCAACAGTAAGCGCAAAAAAAATCTTCCTGCCTAAACAGGAAGATTAAGGATATGGCAGCATAATCAGATTAATAATGTGCGATCGGATCGGGAGTGCCATCCGGATCATTGTTGGCTGTGCCCGAGGTCGTAATATTTCTTCCGCGAAGTAATAATAATCCTGCAACGTGCGGAGCAGCCATTGAAGTACCGCTCATTTTTGCATAACGACCCTGCGTGAAAGTTGAAATGATTGCAACTCCGGGAGCAGCTACATCTACAGCGTCATTACCATAGTTAGAAAACGAAGCAAAATTATCAAGACTATCGATTGCAGATACTGTATAAATATTTGCGGCATTCGCGCGGCCAGGTGAAAAATTGATTGCTGGCTTGCTATCGTTACCTGCGGCGATGGCGATCAGAATTCCTTTGGAAGCGGTGTTCTGAACTTGTTGATCTAAAGATGGTGAAACGATTTCTTCACCCAAACTCATATTCACGACATCACCCGCTTTTGCATTTGCATTGATATATGCCAATGCCTGGATTATAGAAGACAAAGTGCCTTCACCATTTTCATCAAGCACACGTAATGAAACAAGCGTCGCACCTGATGCTACTCCAAGAAGACCGATGCTGTTGTTCTTTGCACCGATGATGCCAGCTACGTGCGTACCATGTCCGTGTTGATCTTCAGCCGAAGTCTGTCCACTAAGAAATGAACGGCTTCTTGTTTGGTCAACGTTAAGATCAGGATGACTGAAATCGATACCTGAATCGATGATCCAGGCAACCTTTCCTGTACCGTCACCATAACCTACACGATTCACACTCCAGGTAACAAGACGAGGTTCCACCACGGTAAAACAACTTCCCAATGCAATCACGCGATCAGGTTCAACGATACTTACAGAATCATCATTTTTCAATTTGTTGGCTTCATCAGCAGAAAGATTTGCAACAAATCCTCCACGGTCACCACCAAAGGATTTTTTCAATGCAGAACTTTTGATCTTGTGCTTTGCAAGCATCCTGGCACTGAAATCCGCAAGCCAACTTGAAGGCTTGGACTTAGATGTCACAACTGAAGACTTAAATGCAACGATATACTGGCCCTGGATAATAGCCCCATCATTGACACCACGGCCTGTCACACATTCGTCAGGTTGGATATTGTTGGAAGAACCAGAACCGCTCTTCTTGCTACAAGCAGAAAAAAAGATCAAGCCACAGATTGCGGCTAAAAGGAAATGGTTTTTATAATGTCGCATGGATAATTGGGTTTTCGTTTATAACGAAGCCCTATTAGCGAAATTTGAACCAAGTTCCACCGTTTAACAGTGCATTATGTAAAGGAAAAGTGAGGATTAAAAGCCCTGGTTGTAAATCAGGGGTTTACTATTATTTTCTTAACCCTGATCAATTGCTGCTTTGGCCTCCTAAAAGATCATCATTGTTAACACCTTTCTTTTTAGATACATTTTCCGTCAACTTGCCAAAATTCCATGTAAGTCCAAGCGATACTCCACGGAATGGCATCGTGCTGGTGCTAGTATACCGGAAGGCGGGGTCATTTGTAATGAGTTTGTAATCCCATTCTTTTTGAAAGAAATTCGTCGCTCCGATAGAAATAGTGAACTTCTCTTTGAATAATTTATAACCTGCGCTTACACCATACCAGAGATTCAAGGGATAGCTGGTTTGGATAGTCACAGGTGCTCTGAAAAACCCTGCGTACCCGCTTGTAGTAAATCGCTTGTTGATCGAATAGCTCGTGTTAAGATTTGCATTTCCCCCAAAACCACTGTTCGATTGCGAAGTCAGCATTTTATTTTTTACCCTGTTATAGCGAATACTTCCATTTAATGAAACGGTCCAGTCTTTATTGATCTTGGTACTGATATTTCCATTTGCGCTGACGCTCGATTCTTTGCCAAGATTGGCACTTGTTGTACTGGTCACTCCCGAAGTGGGATCAAAGGTGGCATATTGAACGATCATATTGTTGCTATAGGTTCCTGTGAAAGTCACGCCTGCAAATGTGCTTCCTTTTGAAAGCCTTGTCTGCACGGAAAAACTATGAATGATCTGCGGATCCAGATTCGGATTTCCAAATGAAATATACCGTGGGTCATTGTTGTTCTTAAACGGATTCAGGTTCCAGATGAATGGACGTTGAAGGCGATCGCTGTACGAAATTACCATCGTAAATGCATTGCTCAGTTTCACTGTTGCCTGTAGGTTTGGAAGTACGTTGGTATAGCCCTGGTCCACTTTTGTATTGGATGAAACAAAATCGCCATTCACCACTGTATGTTCCATTCTTGCACCAAGCCTGAATGTAGTTTTCTTAACCTTGAAACTATAAGTTCCATAGACGCTGTACACATCCTGGTTGTACCTGAATTTATCAGTATTGTCCAGGTTGAGTTTATAGTCTTCAATATCATTCGTGCGGATCCTGCTTTCGAAGTCTGAACTTGCCCTGCGCAAAATCGCTTTGATGCCTGTCTCCAGCTTTTGATTATTTTTTAATGGCTGGATAAAATCCGATTGCAACGTGTACTGCCTGTTATTTGCAACACTTTCATTGATCACGTAACGATCGGCAACGATCTGATTATCCATCACACTATTGAGAAATGTATTGGCATTGCCAAACTCTCCATTGAAACGAATGCTGAATTCCTTCTCTTTGTTGGCTCCCGCAAATTTTTTAATATAGTCCGCGCCAACGCTTTTTGTCGGGTATTCATTGCGGCTGTTGAGATCATAATAGCTTATTGAATCCGGACCGCTATTGTATGCAGTGGTAATGGTTTGGTCAAATAATACACGGCCTGAACCACCACTCACATTTCCATAAAAACTGAAAGTATTCAAGGTGTCAACTTCCCAGCTTACTTCTGCGTTTCCAAAATTCCAGAAGTTGTTCATTTTCCTTGAACCAAGTAAAAGCCGATTCCTGAATGCGGTAGTATTAACAGGCACGGTCTCCATTCTTGATTTGCCAGGCACATTGATACCACCACCGGCGCCATAGTAAAGTGTTACGCCAACCTTTCCAAACTTAGCGCTGAAGTTGGTATTGATATTATACCAACCAATGCTGCTGTTCCATGTATTTACAGAGCCGTTATAACCAACAACTTTTTTCTTGGTAATGATATTTATCACGCCGCCCACGCCCTCAGCATCATATTTGGCTGAAGGAGTAGTGATCACTTCTATCTTGGTGATCAATGCGCCGGGAAAACCTTTCAATGCTTCCTTTACATTCTGCGCAAACATGGCGGTCTCTCTTCCATTCAGCAATACTTTGAAATTGGATTGACCATTTACCTGGATATTATTATCTCCGTCTACACTTACAAAAGGAGTTTTGCGTAAGATATCGATCGCAGTTTCAGTTTTTGTGGAAGGATCGTTTTCAACATTAAAAATTACCTTATCATCCTGCAGCTCTACAAGCGGTTTTTTTGAACTCACAGTAACTCCCTGCAGGTTAGTAGTTGCGCGGAATAGAATGATAGTTCCAGCATCAACGTCTTTGCCATTAACACTGACATCCTGTTTCTGATCACCAAAACCCGTGTGACTGATCGTCAATTCATAGCTTCCGGTATCGACAGAAACGAATTTGAAATTTCCTTTATCGTTGGTATAACCAGTCTTTACTGGTGTCACAGTTTCACCTTTCTTATACAAACTTACTGTTGCATACTGCTGAGCTGCCTGCAAACTGTCTTTTACCGTACCAGTGATGCTCGCTTTTTTATCCTGGGCAAGAAGACTTATGAAAACGAATTGCAACAAAACCAGAAGGAAAGTCGCTGAAAATAATTTACGCATACAGTTGGTTTATCCGATTACGAAAAGTGTCGTAAGATTGGACATTATTTCGAAATGGATGACAGGTTTGTGACAAAAGGAAGGGATAAATGACTGGTGGCTATTTGTTTGAAGGTCGATGGTTTGGGAGATCAGTCCAGAACGGCATCAATCTCCTCTTTCAATTTACAAAGGTCTTTGGCAATGGTGAGAATGAAACCAAACTGGTCTATGATAGGTTTTAATTCGCGCAATCGCAGCCTGGTTTCAGTTTCGATTAATCCTTGTTCCAATTCTTGTTTTCGCTGTGTCATTAATTCCGTTGCAAGCGTATCAAGCCTGGAAGTTGATGAAATTGCAATGGCTTCATCGGCTTTAATTTCCTTGTTATAAAGAGCATCGAGTTTATTCACGATCAGTTTTGTCAGTTCTGCAAACTCAGTACTGAAATTTTTCTGCTTCGTTTGCTCAATCATATGTGATAAGGCGGCAGTATGCGATACCAGTTCATGTATGAGTACAACAAACTGGTGTATTTCCTTAGCGGACCGCTGTTTTCGCCTTGGTTCGGACAACATCCTTGCAAACGCTTCTGAAAGATTGGCGAGTGATACAAATGCATTTTTTCTCTTCACGCGCAGGTCTATCGGCGACAAACTCATTGTAGAAAACCATTCTCCGACTTCTTTGAAATATTTTGTGCCATCAGTCACTGCGGCTCTCATGTAGTTTTTTATTTGTTCATGTTCCCATACCGGGGCTAAAAAAAAACTGGAAGCAAATGCAATCCCGGATCCAATTGCCGTATCGAGAATACGATCCTGGAAAATCGTGGTGTAATCACCGACATTCAATATTTGAAACATCAGCAAAACATATGGCGTCATGAAGATGACTCCAACGAGATAATTAGTTCGCAAAAAACTATACGCACCTATCATAAGAAAAAGCATGATGCCGAAAAGAAGTTTGGTATCACTGAATGTATGAAGGATCAACACCCCGATCAAAGCTCCCGCGATCGTTCCAAACAATCTTTCATAGTTTCTTTTTCTCGAGAGACTATATGCGGGCTTCAGTATAACGATCAAAGTCAGCAGTATCCAGTAGCTATGACCTAAAAGAAAAACATGCGAGAGAATATATCCAAAAGAGCAGGCGATGCTCACGCGTATGGAATGCCTGAAAATATTTGAGCGCCAGGAAAAATTGTCTTTTAATAATTTCCAGCCAAATTCCTGCCGGCTAACAAATTTTTCATATTCACCTGGTAATACAAATTCTTTTGCACGCTTGCGATCATAGCGCGTGTACTTATGCAGTGTATTGATCCGGACAAACATATCTTCAACGGCATCCATTATCTTCCTTAGAGAAATGATCGCGCTGATATTTTCGGGGCTACGATTATTGTCGCGAAACTCTTTGAAAAATTGCCTGAAGCTTTCCATACGCTCTCTCAATTGCTCAGTTGATTTTGACGGGCGGCCCGTTTTTACAGCGAGTCCGAGATGGTCAAGTTCTTCAGCGATATCAACAATTATCTTGTTGAACCTTTCGAGAATTCCAGACTCATCAAATTGTTTATGTAAGCTGCCATAATCATAATATGATGAAGCTGACTTCTCAAAAAGATCTACTATATCTATAAAGATCATCATCAGCGTACGGCCGGTAACGGTAGAATCACTGACTATCCTCCTGCTTTCAAATAATATTTCTCTTAAAAGCATTTGCTTGCGGCCAACTTCCACCTGCTGTGCAATCATTTGGCGATAGACTGAATTGTAATCAGTATTCTTTTCGTAGAAACGGGCGCGAATGCGCAAATAAGCCGCTGTTTCGATGATGCATTCTCCTAGTGCCTGTTGGGCCAGACGATAAGGCCTCACTTTATATAATACGAGACTTAAAATAGTGTACCAGGCGCAACCAGCTGCCAGGTAAAGCGCATTATAAAAAATTGCCGAACCTGAATGTGGCTGACCAATAGTAAGGGCCGTTACAATTAACGCCGAAAGTCCGATACCATTCGCCCTCGCACCGTACACGGCGATCATACTAAATATGAAACATGCAATGGCTATCCATATTCCCAGCCAGACCGGGAAAGCCGAAACAAAACCTGTGATCAGCGACATTACGAAGATTACCCCTGTACAAATGAGCATTCCGTTTCGACGTTGTTCGATAGGTCCGGGTCCATCAGCAGGTGTTGCCAGCGTAGCGCCGAGGCCGACAACAATACCCGTAGCCAGTGAGTCATAATAACTCATTACAAGAGCAGGAACAATAGCGCCGGTACAAACACGCAACGCATCTGACAAATTATAACTGTAAATAAAATTTTTATAAGCACGTATATAATCCATCTATATGCTAAAGTAGATAATCAGGACAATTCAATTCCTGGATTGTAGCATAAATACTACAGGTCGTCGAAGGAATTATGACCTGCAATTTGTCCGCCCTACTATTTTTTTAAGCGATTTTCAATGTTTTATTTGGTAATGAAAAGTGAAAACTAAGAATCGTGTGGCTGGAACTTATGCAAGTCCGTCAATTTTCGTATCTATTTATAAACAACAATCATGAAACAGAAAATTTTACGCGATACTAATGAGCAGTCCGGGCATATCGCCCTCCATATGATGATCAGCCGGGTTTCCACAAGCTTTTTGCAAGCAGCAACAAGAAAAAATAGTTTTATCGTCAACGATGTACCTGCTGACCTCAAGGTCAATGCCGATGAGAATATGGTAGCTACTGTATTTGGCAGCTTGCTCAATACGATCATCGCCTGCGGTGGGCATTCATGTATTCGTATTAGTGCAAGTCTCTATGGTGAAGTGGCCCTGGTCAACGTGAAAGAGAATAATCGTCTCAATGGCGCCGAGTTTATGGAAAACCTCAGGCAGGTGCAGCAATTGGCGGAGAAGATCGGGGGTAGCATTACAATTAATAATAACGATGCGCATGACACGTCCATCGTATTTAGTTTCCTGAATCTTCCACTCGCCGCATAATATTAACGGCGCTCAAACGAATATTCTCGGTTTATCCCTTATTGATTGCCTGTCCTTAACTAAATTACGGGCATGAATTTCCGGATAAGAAATGCTGTATCGATTTCCCTGACTACTCTTGCTGCGTTTTTCTTTGCGCATTCAGCTATTGCCCAAAATATTGATAAGGCCATGCTTGCTTATGGCGAAAAATTCACCGCCGAGCGCGCCTACCTGCACTACGACAAGGCTGCCTATTCTCCCGGTGAAATTATCTGGTTCAAAGCTTACCTAATGAGCGAAGTGCTTCCAGCCGATAAAAGCAAAACCTTGTATGTTGATTGGTTGGATGATAAAGGAAACCTGCTACTTCATGCTGTAAGCCCAATTGTTGATGCTGTGACAAATGGTCAATTCGAGTTGCCGGCGGATTACAAAGGCCGTTACGTGCAGGTGAAGGCTTACACTAAATGGATGTTGAATTTTGATTCTGCGTTTTTATATAGAAAATCGATACGCGTTCTAAATAAAGAAACGAATGCCGGCATCAACCGCAATGCGCCCATCCCTTCAATCAATTTTTTTCCGGAAGGTGGTGATGCAGTCGCAGGAATCAATAATAAAATCGCATTCAAAGCAAATGATCAATATGGCAGGCCTGTTCGTGTAAAAGGTATCGTCACCAATAGCCAGGGAAAATTCCAGGACAGCATTCGAAGCTTACATGATGGCATGGGTTATTTTTTTCTAACGCCACAGGCAAATGAAACTTACATCGCAAAATGGAAAGATGAAAAAGCAGTTGAACATACTACCAATCTTCCATCTATTAAATCCTCAGGAATAGTTGCGCAGGTTAGCCTTTCAGGCTCCAACCGTTATCTGAATATCCGGTACGGCGATTCAAAACCCGATACGCTTCATATTGTCGGAAGTATGTATCAGCATCCGGCGTTTAATATTGCAAGAGCAACGAATACAGCAGGAATAAAACTAACCATTCCGACAACCGGGTTACCAAGCGGCATTCTTACTATCACGGTTTTTGATAACAACTGGAATGCCCTCGCGGAACGGATCACTTACGTTGATAATGCGGAATACATTTTTCAACCGGAATTTGAAGTGCAACACTGGGGATTGAACAAAAGAGCAAAAAATGAAATAAAGATCACGATACCTGATAGCATTGTTGCCAATCTTTCTATTTCCGTCACTGACCAGGGAATTGGAGTTGACAGCAGCAGCAATATCATTTCCCATTTGTTATTGAGCAGTGAATTAAAAGGAGATGTCTATAATGCCAGCCAGTATTTTTCAGACCATAGCGACGCAATGAGTCAGAAACTTGACCTGGTCATGCTTACTCATGGGTGGCGTCGTTTTAAATGGCAGGAAGTTTTATCAGGGAAAATTCCAAAAACAAAATTCGACCGGGATACTACCTACATGAGTTTGTCGGGTAAACTTTATGGCGTGCTGCCTTCACAAATTACGCCGGGTGCCAGCATCGTACTGGTTGTAAAAAAAGAAAAAGATGGAAAATTTTTGTTGCTGCCCATACACCCCGACGGCAGTTTCAATGACCCCGAGGTAATCCTGTTTGATACAGCAAATATTTACTACCAGTTTCAAAACGCGAAATCTTTGACCGATGCTTCGGTTCAATTTATGGTTGACAGGTTGCCAGCACCCATAGCTCAACCAACGACATCCGGAATTTATAATTTCTGGCCGGATACTACGGGCATGTACCGTCAATTGGCATTGGCTGCCGAATTGAATAAGATAAATGAATTGCTAAGAGTAAAGACGCTGGAAAATGTAACTGTAAAAAGTAAAACTAAATCGGCATTGGAGTTGATGGATGAAAAGTATGCGAGCGCCCTATTTCAGGGAGATTCTTATCAATTTGATTTGTTGAGTGATCCGCTGGCCGCAAGTACACTTAATATTTTTACTTACCTGCAGGGAAAAGTTGCGGGCTTGCAAATAAATACTAATGGAAACACACCGAGCCTGCAATGGCGTGGAGGTAGTCCGCAAATTTACGTGGACGAAGTTCAGGCTGATCCTGCCTTTGTAGCTTCGGTAAGCGTAAAGGATATCGCCTACGTAAAAGTTTTCAGGCCTCCATTCATGGGCGGATTTAATGGCGCGAATGGCGCCATCGCAATCTATACGCGCAAGGGAAATGATTCAAGATCCGAACCGGGCAAAGGTCTTTCGAATAATAAAGTTTATGGATATACGCGTATCCGTGAATTTTATTCACCTAACTATGGATCATTCCGACAAGGGAATGAACAAAAAGACCTTCGCACAACTTTATACTGGAATCCATCGGTACTTGCATCGCCGCAAAAAAGAGAAATCATTTTATCGTTTTATAATAATGACGTCAGCGATGCTTTTCGCGTTGTGATCGAAGGCATGACAACAGATGGAAAGCTGGCACATATTGAACAGATAATGGAATAGTTGATAGCTACATTCGTTTCAACGATTCAACTTATGAAGATTTCCGCAGGCATCCTGCTTTACAGGCATTCTAAAAAAACTATTGAATTTTTTCTTGTTCATCCCGGGGGGCCTTTCTGGAAAAATAAAGATGCGGGTGCATGGTCAATCCCTAAAGGTGAGCTCGATGAGAACGAAGATCCTTTGAAAGCCGCATGCAGGGAATTCAAGGAAGAGACCGGTTTTGAAGTCAATGGAAATTTCATTGCGCTCACCGCAGTAAAATTGAAGAGTGGAAAGCTCGTTCGTGCCTGGGCGCTTGATAAAAACATTGATCACACAAAAATCAAAAGCAATACATTTCTTTTTGAATGGCCACCGCGGTCGGGCAAAAAAATTGAAATACCTGAAGTGGATAAAGCCGGATGGTTTAATATGGAAGATGCCGAAATTAAAATCAATCCGGGGCAGTTGCCTCTTCTGAAAGAAATTCAACAAATATTAGGATCTCAAAAATAAAAAAGCCACTACTTCCGTAGTGGCCCCGGCACTTATTGGTGCCAGCAGATATTTTGATGGAGTAACCCGATCAGGCGAAACTGACCGAAGGTTTCCATGAATGATCTGTAGATTGCATGAATACCTCCTTTTCTTTGGTGAGAAATAAAAGTACAAAAAAAATCAAATAAAAAATCGCCTTACACTTCGCGAATATTTTATTTAAATTTTTATTATCGCCTTAGATGTATCCGATCAGGAACTCTTTTTTCTATTCTCATCAGCTTCCGTTTTTTCAGCATCTTCTATCTCTTCGGCATCCGGAAGGTCTTCAATATTGCCACTCTCTCTCAAATATTCTTCAGCCTTTTTATTCAACAACTGCTCCGGGGGAACTACAGGAGCCAGTCCGTTGTCCGTTTTTTCTGGTTGTTTCTTGTCCATGTCTTTTTCCTTTATACTACAAAACCGGAGCCATATTGTAACGAATCAAAATATTATTAACTTTCATGTCTTCAATAATCAATTATGAAATCATTACTAATACTCGTTTTGATCTGTCTTGCAGCATGGCTGACGGTCCCCAACCAGAAAAGCTTTGATAAATACCTGGTGAAGAAAGGGCGTAAGCAAAACGAATGCGAAGGCGGCATGCGCAACTACTCTTACAAACTGTTTACTATTAACTACGTTGATTATTGCGAGGCGGGAACTACTACGAAAAAAACGGGGACCGATAAGTACCTTGGTTTGTTTGGAACGTTTTTTAAACTATGACTGCAGGAATTCCGAATACCGGCGTTCTTCAATTCTTAAGTGCTTTTCAAATATAAAACTGCCTAACGGAAGAATGGCGGCGATAAAAGCTTTGACCAGCCATAGAAAATTTTTTTCAAAATTTATTTTTACTACGAGAGCGAGTAATAGGAAAGCTACAAAGAGTGCTCCATGAGCCCATCCAATAATATTCACCGCTTCGGGCATGTCGGCAAGATATTTCAAAGGCATTGCCACAAATAACAATAGCAGGAAAGATATCCCTTCCGCAATAGCGACGATGCGTAAGGTTTTTAAGGAACTTAGTTTCGACATAGGGTTTAATAATTGATCACCTGTTCTTCTATTGTCTCCGGAATTTCTCTCCATTCATACTGCTGGTTTCTGAGTTGTGGTTCAAAACCCGCTTCTCTGATTGCGTCCTGGATAGTTTTGTAAGTAAAACGGTGCGGCGCACCTGCAGCGCTCACTACATTTTCTTCGATCATGATGGATCCAAAATCATTTGCACCCGCATTTAAACAAAGTTCCGCAGTCTCTTTGCCAACAGTAAGCCATGAAGCCTGTATATTTTTTACATTGGGCAACATCATCCGGCTTAATGCAATCATGCGGATATACTCTTCGGGTGTAGTAAGATTATGAACCCCACGTATACGAGCCAGCAAAGTGTCTACATCCTGGAAAGTCCATGGTATAAATGCGAGAAACCCTTTTGCATGTTCCGGCTTTCTTGATTGTACTTCTCTTAGTTTAACGAGATGTTCGAATCGCTCTTCAATCGTTTCCACATGACCAAACATCATCGTTGCCGAAGTAGTGATGTTTAGTTTATGTGCTTCGTGCATGATATCGAGCCATTCCTGCGCGCCACATTTTCCTTTGCTGATCAAACGTCTCACGCGATCAACCAGGATTTCAGCACCGGCACCCGGCAATGAATCCATTCCGGCTTCACGCAATGCCATCAATACTTCACGATGTGTGGACTTTTCAAGTTTAGTGATATGAGCGATCTCGGGTGGTCCCAGCGTATGAAGTTTTATAGAAGGGAATTCGGCTTTTATCTGGCTGAAAACCTTTACATAGAAATCAAGCCCCAGGTCCGGATGATGACCGCCTTGCAGCAATAATTGATCACCTCCGTATTTAAGCGTTTCTTCAATCTTCTTCCTGTACACAGCCATATCAGTGATATAAGCTTCAGGATGTCCGGGGATGCGATAAAAATTACAGAATTTACAATTGGCGATGCAAACATTGGTGGTGTTTACATTCCGGTCGATCTGCCAGGTCACTCTTCCATGCGGTACCTGTTTTTTTCTTAATTCGTCGGCCACATACATCAGGTCAGTAAGCGGCGCATGTTGATAAAGGAAAACACCTTCCTCAACACTTAGGTGGCCAAATTCGGCGGCCTTGCCATAGAGGTCTTTTAAATTATTCATCATTTGGGATTGCAAAAATACGTCTAAACGATTAAAGGGATGGAGCCTCATTGCTTATGAATTCTTAACGATTAGACGGGCGGTTTTGATTGGCGCGGTTTATACAGTACATTTATTTGAGGACAAAGCCTGCATCATTTTAAGCAATATGCTTGTCTTATAATCTATATAACTGCTTACCAGATGAACTATTTACGGAAATGTCTGCCTGCACTGGTTTTGGCCCTGATGTTTTTCAGCAGTGAATGCATATCACAGGAGGAATTTATCGAGCCGCCATCCCGGCTGATCACAAGAATACCATTTACGCAACTCACCGGAGGCGTTGTAATTCTAAAAGCTACCCTGGATGAATTTCCCGACACCCTGAATTTTATACTCGATAGCGGAAGCAGTGGAATTTCTCTTGATTCTACAACCGTGGCTGAACTCGGACTTGTTCCAAAGCCCTCAGACCGTACGATCCGCGGAATAGCAGGCATTAAGAAAGTTGGTTTTTTATATCGCCGGAAATTGCGCTTTCCAAAATTAACTGTCGATAGCCTCGACTTTCATGTGAATGATTATTCCATGCTGACATCAGTGTATGGAGAAAGAATAGACGGGATTATCGGTTATTCCGTTCTCAGCCGTTATATTGTCAAAATAGATTATGATAGTTTGACACTGGATTTCTGCAGCAAGGGTACGCTCAAATATCCACGAGGCGGATTTTTATTCAAACCCATTCTCAGCACACTTCCCATTCAATTCGGCAGGGTGAAAGATGGTACTACGCGAACAGCAAGATTTCTTCATGATATCGGCGCGGGTGTATGCCTGATGCTTTCGAAAGATTTTATTGAAGACAGCACCTTGCTTGATAAGAAAAGAAAACTTTGGGCAAAAGAAGGTGAAGGTGTCGGTGGTAAGATTGACATGCACCTCACCCTTGTTAAAGAGTTTAAGTTTGGCCCTTACCGTTTTAGAAATATTCCCACCTATATTTTTGATGACGTCTACAACATTACTTCTTATCCTTACCTGGCGGGTTTGATCGGAAATGATATTCTAAGGAGATTCAATTCCATTCTCAATTATGAGAAGCGGGATATTTATCTCGTTCCCAATTCTCATTTCCGCGATCCATTTGATTATTCTTATTCAGGCATCGAACTATACCTGGTAGATGGAATGATCGAGGTGGGTGATGTCGCTAAAGGATCGCCTGCTGAAGCTGCAGGCTTACTTGAGCGCGATGTTGTAATTGCAATCAACAATAATTTTAATCAGAACCTGAATCAATATAAGATAGCATTGCAGGCTCCGGGCACAAAACTCAAGCTGATCATCAGGCGCGATGGAGAATTAAAGCAGATTGAGTTCAAAGTAAAAAATATTCTATAGTCTAAGACTCACAACAGCAAGGAGCATTTATTCCCCCTTTGCATTATTTTTTGGATAATTTTGTAACCTTTACCATTTAGCGACTGTTAATAGAACTATGATAAAGTTTGAAAAATTTACGCTTGCGAATGGCTTGCGCGTGCTGGTGCACCAGGATGAATCGACGCCCATGGCGGTGATGAATATCATGTATGATGTAGGCTCGCGTGATGAAAATCCTGAAAAAACTGGCTTTGCGCATTTGTTTGAGCATCTGATGTTCGGCGGTTCGATAAATATTCCTGAATATGATGAGCCGCTGCAAATGGCGGGCGGAGAGAATAATGCATATACGACTGACGATCTCACCAATTATTACATCCAACTTCCCGCTGATAATCTTGAAACGGCTTTTTGGCTTGAAAGTGACAGGATGTTGTCGCTTGCTTTCAATGAAAAAAATCTTGATGTTCAAAGGAAAGTAGTTGTTGAAGAATTTAAAGAGCATTATATCGCCAAACCTTATGGCGATGTATGGCATAAGATGCGCGAGCTCGCTTATACAAAACATCCTTACCGGTGGATGACTATCGGTAAAGAACTTTCTCATATTGAAAATGTAAAGCTCGAAGATGTAAAGGATTTTTTCTTTAAATATTATCGTCCTGTAAATGCAATCATGGTCGTGGCTGGTAATGTGACAACGGATAAAGTAAAAGCGCTTGCTGAAAAATGGTTTGGTGATATTCCTTCAGGTGAAAAATATGAACGTAAGGTCCCTCAGGAGCCTGAGCAGAAAGAAGAAAGGAAATTGGAAGTGAAATCCAATGTGCCGCTTGATGCATTATATAAATGCTGGCACATGTATCCCCGGCTTGACCCGCGATACTATACTGTCGATCTGCTTGCCGACATACTGAGTGGAGGTGGTTCGTCAAGATTATACCAGGCATTGGTAAAAGAGCAGCAACTTTTCAGCAACATTGAGTGCTATCATTTTGGAAATGCAGATGCTGGTTTGCTTTGCATTGAAGGCAAGTTGGTAAAAGGTGTTACTATCGAGGCAGGAGAAGCGGCGATTGAAAAAGAGTTGGACAAAATGAAAAATGAACTCGTCGCTGAATCTGAACTGCAAAAAGTAAAGAATAAGACGGAAAGCATGATTGCCTTTGAAGATATGAGTGTGATGAACCGTGCGAATAGTCTCGCCTATTATGAGTTGCTTGGCGATGCGGCATGGATGAATGATGAATTGGAAAAATATGGTGCGGTAAATACGCAGGACATTCTCAAAGAGAGCCGTAATATTTTTAGAAAAGAAAACTGTAATACGATATATTATTATTCAGGGAATTGATATGATAGATACAATAAAAATGCGCGATAGAAAGACGGCCCCGCTGATTGTGGATGCAGTTGATTTCAAATTGCAGCTGAAGCCGTATACCAGGTTCGTTTTAAAAAATGGAGTTGAAGTTTATACAATCGATGCCGGCGCTGAAGAAGTGATGTCTGTTGAATGGGTATTTAGCGCGGGTAATTGGTATGAAGATCAAAACCTCGTCGCTGCTACAACAAATTTCATGTTGAAGAATGGCACTTCTCAAAAAAATGCTTTCCAGGTAAATGAACATTTTGAATATTTTGGTTCTTACCTCAACCGTGCCTGTTATAATGAAACCGCAAGCTTATCACTTCATTGTCTTACCAAACATATTGGCGAACTTTTACCCGTTGTGAAAGAATTGATCGTTGATTCTACCATGCCAGAGGATGAATTGATGATCTATAAACAAAACATGAAGCAAAGGCTGAAGGTGAGTTTGAAGAAAAATGATTTTGTAGCCGGGCGACTCATTGATGTTTATCTTTTCGGCGAACAACATCCCTATGGAAAGTTTAGCCGCGAAGAAGATTTTGACCGGCTCAAAAAAGAAGAGCTCATTGATTTTTATAAAAAATATTACCAGCAGGGTAAACTGATCATTTTTGTTGCTGGCAAACTTCCATCTAATCTTGAAAGCCTGTTGAATGATCATTTCGGAGATCTTGTCACGAGCACTGTTCCTTCAAGACAGATAGAGGTGCATCCTGCAACTGAAAAAAAATTCAGGGTTACCAATGATAAAGATGGCGTGCAGGGCTCGATCAGAATGGCGCGGCCATTTCCAAACAGGCATCATCCTGATTTTCTAAAAGCGCAGGTGCTTAACAGCCTGTTCGGTGGATTTTTCGGATCCAGGTTGATGAGTAATATCCGCGAAGACAAAGGATATACCTACGGTATTCATAGCTATCTTCAGAATCATATTCATGAATCCGCGTGGATGATAAGTACTGAGGCAGGCAAAGACGTGGCTGAAGCAACTATTGAGGAAGTATATAAAGAAATGAAATTGTTGCGCGAGGAACTTGTTGATGAAGATGAATTATCACTGGTGCGCAATTATATGATGGGAAGTATACTCGGCGATCTTGACGGACCTTTCCAGATCATTGCAAGGTGGAAGAACATTATTTTGAATGGCCTTGATGAAAATTATTTCTACAATTCATTGAACACGATCAGAACCGTGAGTGCTGAAGAATTGCGTGAGTTAGCGGTGAAATATTTCGAGCCCGAGACGTTTTATGAATTAGTGGTCGTATAGGAAATGGTTGATTGGTTGACTAGTTTTCCTCCTGCTTCGAAATGACAATAGAGATGCAGGTGCCACAAATATCAAACGGTCAACGAACAACGAACAACGATCAACGAATTATTATCACTACGAAGGATAAAATACCAATCAACCAATCCACTAATCAACCAATCAACTAACTAATGAACTTCCTCCTCAAAATCATCATCATCGCCGCCGTTTCCTTCGGCCTTGCACATATATTGAACGGTGTTCATGTAGAAGATTTCTGGACAGCTATCGTATTTGCATTTGTATTGGCGATTTTGAACGTATTCGCAAAACCGCTCCTGATCTTATTAACGCTCCCCGCAACCATCCTAACACTTGGATTATTTCTATTCGTGGTAAATGCGATCATCGTACTGCTTGCAAGCCGTTTCGTTGAAGGTTTTCGTATTGACAGCTTCTGGTGGGGACTATTATTCAGCATTCTCCTCTCTCTCATCATGTCCATCATTGACAAACAAGTGGACCAAAGCAACCGCCGCCATACCTAACGCAATTGTCAGTCCGGCGAAGGAGATGTCATTCCGACGAAGGAGGAAATTCCGACAAAGGAAGAGACTAGTCAACTAATCAACTAATGAACCAATCAACCAACCCCTCACTCAATCTTCATCCCAAACCGCTTCACCTGTTCCTTGATCATCTTTTCAACTTCGGTTTCTAAAGTTGTAGTATTCGAATTGGATGCCGCACGTGCTTTCTCGGCAGCGATAAATTGCTCACGCCTGGTATTCACATCCTGGATTTCCTTCTGGATCTGTCCGCGTTCCTGATTTTTTGATCTTACAATTGCTTCGAGCTCTTTGCGATCTTTATTCTTTAAACTATCAGGTAGTGTTTTCATGTCCAGCTTAGCTATGAATGTTGTACTATCGGCTTTATAAGCATCCACCATATCCCAGGCGGAATTATTATAAAGATTTTTATCTGCTTTTACTGCTGCGCGTTTTACCGCACTGCTTTTGTTACCGCGGATATTTATTTCATCTACCCTCGCCTGCTTTTCAAATCCCGCATAGCCAAATGCACCATAGGTAAGATAGGTGCCGTTTAGTTTCCCGTTCAAAGCGATTATCACGCTGTCATATGGGGTTGGAATATCTTCGACCCTTACGTTCTGATCAATATTAGTATAACTGCCATTGCCGCATTCTCCTGCCAGGTTCCAATGCTCACGAATTCCCTGTGCTTTGTCGCCGCAATAGATGGTGTTAACGATCACACCCTTGTTTTTTGCTTCCTTACATGCCTGGCTATATTGAATTGTTCCCTGTAAAAAATCTTCATTGCCTGCAATAAAAATCACTTTGTAATTGCTGGATGCAGTATCCCATTTTAATTCATTCAAAGAAGTATGAATCACGTGACCACAATATTCATCGCCGCCATCAATAGTCAATTTGAAAAGTTCCTGCGAAAGCTGGTCCAGGTCAGAAGTAAATGGACTGATCTGTTTAATATAGCCGGTTTTGACGTCATTGGCAGGACGCCCATATTCGTAAAGCGCAATTTCAATTTTCGGAATTCCGTTTTCACATTTAGCCCGGCCCATCACAGAGACCATATTCCAAAGCTGTGCTTTTGCCTGGTCTATTAATCCGCCCATGCTGCCACTCACGTCGAGCAGGATTGCTACCTGGATTTTTTGATCCTTTATTGGATGTGATTGTGTTGAACTGGTAGTTGTATTTGAATCTCGTTGACCTGAGGGATTTAGAGAGGTGAGTGCACAGACCAATACCAACCCGGATGCTGCAAGCAGTTTCATAAACAAAAGTTTCAACCAAGATGCAACTCTTAAAGATTTTACACAGCGATTCCGTTTTTTTTAAAGGCAGTTTAACAATTTAAATCTCCTTGTGGTTTATTTTATAGGTTTGCAAAATGATTTTCGACAGGAAGGATTTATCCCGGGAACAACTCATTGAATTTTATCGCAATCTTCTCTGGCCCCGCATGATAGAAGAAAAAATGCTGGTGCTTTTACGACAGGGGAGGATTTCCAAATGGTTTAGCGGAATCGGACAGGAAGCCATTGCTGTAGGCGCTACACTTGCCATGCAGCAAGATGAATGGATTATGCCTTTGCATCGCAACCTTGGAGTATTTACTACCCGCCAGATGCCACTACATAAACTTTTTATGCAATGGCAGGGATCACAGGAGGGATTTAGTAAAGGTCGCGAGCGAAGTTTTCATTTCGGCGCTAAAGAATATCATATATGCGGAATGATCTCTCACCTTGGTCCGCAACTGGCAATCGCCGATGGTGTTGCTTTAGCGCATAAATTAAGGAATGAACAGAAGGCCTCACTTGCATTTACCGGCGAAGGTGGTACTAGTGAGGGTGATTTTCACGAAGCATTAAATGTTGCGGCGGTCTGGGATCTTCCCACCATTTTTATCATTGAAAACAATGGCTATGGACTTAGCACACCCACCGATGAACAATACCGATGCATTAGCCTTGTAGATAAGGCTAAAGGATATGGAATGGAGGGGGTGCAAATTGATGGTAATAATATCCTCACGGTCTATGACACAATTAAAGGAGTCAGGGATTATTGTATCACGAAACAAAAACCATTTCTCATCGAGTGTATAACATTTAGAATGCGTGGTCACGAAGAAGCCAGTGGCACTAAATACGTTCCTAAAAAACTGTTTGATCTGTGGGAGATGAAAGATCCCGTTCGTAACTATGAGAATTGGTTGACCTACGCAGGAGTGATTTCGCAAAATGACGTAGACAATATCAAAGCTGAATTTAAAGATAAGATTGAATCGGAATTAGCAACGGGTTTCAACGCAGGAGAGATCATTGTAAACAGTGAAGTTGAAATCGAAGATGTATATGCAGCTTCAGAAACTTCCGATGCAAAAATCATATCAAACGAATCCGCATCTTTTGAACTGGATGCGAATGCAAAGGAGTTGAGGTTGATTGATGCCATCAGCGAAGGGCTTCGCCAATCAATGAAACAACATTCCAATCTTATCCTGATGGGACAGGATATCGCTGGCTACGGCGGTGCATTTAAAATAACTGAAGGCTTTATCGATGAGTTTGGTAAAGATCGCGTGCGCAACACGCCATTATGTGAGAGCGCCATTGTCGGAACTGCACTCGGACTTAGTCTCGAAGGTTATAAGAGCATGATGGAAATGCAATTTGCTGATTTTGTTACCGTCGGTTTCAATCAAATAATTAATAACCTGGCCAAGATCCATTATCGTTGGGGACAGAATGCTGATGTAGTAATCCGAATGCCTACGGGTGGCGGCGTGGGAGCCGGTCCTTTTCATAGCCAGAGCAATGAAGCCTGGTTTGCACATACACCCGGACTGAAAGTAGTTTATCCTTCTACACCAATTGATGCCAAAGGATTATTGATCGCTGCAATCAATGATCCTAATCCAGTGATGTTCTTCGAGCACAAAGCACTTTACAGGAGTGTAACCGGTAAAGTACCGGAACATTATTATGAAATTGAAATTGGAAAAGCGCGGCATGTTCGCGATGGAGAAGAGATCGGAATCATTACTTATGGCGCCGGAGTACATTGGGCGGAAGATTATGCCGCGGAACATCCGGAAATTTCAATTGATATTCTTGACCTGCGTAGTTTGCTTCCTTTGGATTATATGGCAATTCGTTCTGCAGTTCAGAGGACCGGGCGCATATTGATCTTACATGAGGACAGTTTGGTGGGTGGCCTTGGTGGTGAGGTCGCAGCCTGGATTGGAGAAAATTGTTTTTCTATGCTGGATGCGCCCGTGATGCGTTGCGCTTCTTTGGATACTCCGATTCCGTTTAATATGGAATTGGAAAAAAATTTCATGGCCCGTTCGCGGCTTGATGAATCGATTCAAAAATTACTCAGGTATTAATTATTCCCTTGATCCAAGAATGATCCCGAAGATTCCTGCGATAGCAAGTTGAGTTTGGGGTGGAAGATCTTTTTTTATCCAGACATTAGCAGGTCCTACTAATTGCAGCGCTGCGACACTGTTACCTGAACCATCATCAATGCTGATGCCTTTCGTGCGAATGTAATCGAATCGCCGGTCGATCGTCGTAAAATCTCTGATTGCTCTTATCGGTAACGAGTCTTTTTCCGATTTCAAAAATCCTGTTGTTTCGCTACCGGCATTGGCGTACAGACCATAATTAAGAATATTAAAATTCCATATGCTGCCTTCTTTGTTATTGTAAATTTCTCCAAGTGCATCTTTACTGGTATGGAGGATTTCAGAATTTTTTTTGCTCAAAAACCCCGGTTCCGATGTAATCTCTTTAGTCCAGATATACATGTTTGCAAAAGCGGTATCGTTTCCATCAGTCATTGAAAATGTATAGGCTTTTCTTTTCTGTGTGGACTGTTCATGTCGGAATAGATGGAAGCTGAAAAATTTGTCAGACCTGATTTTCAAAATGGGAGAGTCGAGTTTCGAAAACTCCAGCGTTTTGAATTGTCCTATTGCTGCGCGACCCATTGTAAAAAGTGGAGTTTTTGTCTTAGCCAAGGTTTGAAAACTGTTATCATGCAAATTCCTGTCGATTGCCAGGGTCTTGCTGCCTGTGCAGGCAAACATCAGGCTGCTTGCAATAAACAAGACAGTCAACGCAATTTTATAGTCTCGCGAGAGAATCATAACACAAAAATTGGAAATTTTTTGTTTAGTTTCAGCAAAGTTTAGTTTTTACCATCTGGCAGAAGAGTTTTGATGATTGACCTGGCTTTTCCTGCATTCGCGTTTCAGCTTTGATTTGAATCTCCCTCTGGAAGCTCAATATTCACATAACCAAAACTATTATCATGGCTTCCAATGATCCCTCTCAAACCATTGCAACACCAGTCACGAGCGCGGAACGAATTACGCTTATCGATTCACTTCGTGGATTTGCTATCCTTGGAATCCTGTTGATGAATATACCCGCGTTCTCTTTGCCTGTTGCGGGTCATGATCCTTCAGTACTGAATGAATTTGGTACGATAGATTATAAGTTTTGGTATGCGGTGGAATGGTTTCCTGAAGGAACGCAACGAGCGTTATTCTCTCTCCTTTTCGGCGCAGGCATATTACTATTTATCGGCAGGCAGGAGAAAAAACTTGATGGGCTTTGGCCTGCAGATTATTTTGTCAGACGACAGCTTTGGTTAATGGTTTTTAGTTTGATTGATGTTTACATTCTGCTTTGGTTTGGCGACATACTTTTTGACTATGCCTGCCTGGGTCTGATCATGTTTGCTTTTCGAAGATTATCGCCGAAGAAGTTATTGATAGCGGCAGGTGTTTGCTTTTTATTCATGCTTGCGCGCGAAAACCGCGATCTCTACCTCGATAAGAAACTGATCTGGAAAGGAGAAGTGGCGGCTGTAATTGATACAACTATAACCAAACTTACGCCGCGACAGAATGAGGATCTGGATAAAATGATGGAATTTAAGACGAAAAACGAACCAGAAAAGAAATTGAAGCGCATGAAGATGATGGTTGGAAAAATGACTGGCAGTTATGAAGATCTTTATGAAACAAGGACCGGGCTCTACCTCGATAGCCTGGTCCGGTATCTTTATTTCAGTCTGTGGGATGTCTTGCTGTTCATGTTTATAGGGATGGCATTTTTTAAATTGGGAATATTAACAGGGCAGGCTCCTTTAAAATTATATGTCTTGCTTGCTGTGATAGGGCTTGGTGTTGGATTGACGCTTTCTTACTTCAGGCTGCAACCCATGATCGACGCACGATTCAATTGGTTTAATTACACAAAGAATATTTCTTTCAGCTTCTATGAATTATCACGGACATTTCGTGCGCTGGGAATTTTTGGTACGCTGATGTTGCTGTATAAATCCGGTTGGTTTAAGTGGTTGTTTGCTTTGATGCGCGCACCAGGACAAATGGCTTTCACAAATTACCTGGGGCAGTCGATCATTTGTGGAATTTATTTTTATGGGATCGGATTTGGAATGATGGGAAAACTGGCCCGGCACGAAATCTATTATTTTGTCGGCATTGTTTGGATTGCGCAAATAATATTCAGTCATATCTGGTTGCGTTATTTTTGTTTTGGTCCACTCGAATGGTTATGGCGCAGCCTTACCTATTGGAAAAAACCTCCATTTCGGAGGCGTATCAACGAAAACGTTTAATGTTTGCTGTATGTACAAATCAATGCTCCTGGCGTTTATAACGATTCTTTTTTTTGCTTGCAATGAAGAGCAGGGATCAGATAAGATCCATCGTGAAAATGCTAATTCTGTCGCCAATTATGATAGCGCATATCAACCGCCGGTATTGACAGACCCTGACAGGTTAGTTAAGATAGAAAACAATATTGCCGCTATAGATAGTTTGTATTATCGGTACGCAAAGGAGCAACATGTTCCCGGGCTCGCGTTTGGTATCATCGTAGATGGTAAGCTCATTCACAAAGGAAATGTTGGATACACCGATATTGAAAAGAAAATTCCGGTTAGCAGCGCTTCGCTTTTTCGCATTGCCTCCATGACCAAAAGTTTTACGGCCATGGCAATATTGAAACTACGCGATGAGGGAAAATTGGATCTTGATGACAGGGCAGAGAAGTATATTCCGGAACTCAAAGACCTGAAATATCTTTCTGCAGATGCGCCTGTGATCACCATTCGTCATTTACTTACACATGGCGCCGGCTTTCCTGAAGACAATCCTTGGGGTGACCGGCAACTTGCAGATAGCGATAATGATCTATTGGAACTGCTAAAAACCCGGCTTTCATTTTCAAGTACGACGGCGACTACTTATGAATACAGTAATCTTGGATTTGCATTGTTGGGTAAGATCATTACCAAGGTATCTCGCAAAAGATACCAGGATTATATTCGTGAAAATATCTGGAAACCGCTTGGTATGAGCACAACGGGATGGAAATACAAAGAACTTGCGCCGGATAAACTGGCGCATGGTTATCGATGGCTCAACGAAAAATGGAATGAAGAGCAATTGTTGGATGATCCGGAAGATGGTTCCTGGGGTGCGATGGGTTCGATGATCACCTCGATTGACGAGTTCAGTAATTATGTCGCTATGCATCTTAGCGCGTGGCCTCCATCTAATTCACCAGACAATGGTTTGCTAAAAAGAAGCTCATTAAGAGAGATGCATCACCCCTGGCGTTTCAACAGTCTAAACTCAACCTTCACCTATACAGATGGAAGGCTATGTCCAACCGCAGGTTCATATTGTTATGGGCTTAACTGGATGCGCGATTGCGATGGGCGCGTATATGTTGGACATAGTGGTGGTTTGCCGGGATTTGGAAGCAACTGGCGCATGTTGCCTGACTATGGAATTGCTGTGGTTGCATTTGCTAATCGTACTTATGCGCCTATTGCCAATTTGAATGTAAGAGTTTTGGATACTATGATTAAGCTCGCGGGACTTCAGCCACGGGTCTTGCCTGCATCGCGGATCCTGGAACAAAGAAAAAATGAATTGGTCAGTCTATTGCCATCATGGAACAATGCAGAGGCGAGCAAAATTTTTGCAGAGAATTTTTTCCCGGATTATCCAATTGACAGTTTAAGAAAACAGGCAAACGATCTGTATGCAAAAGCAGGGAAGATCATGTCAGTGACTGCAGTGAAACCGGAAAACCAATTGCGAGGATCATTCATATTAAAAGGAGAATTAAGTGATATCGAAATTTCTTTTACGCTTTCTCCGGAAAGTCCGCCATTGATACAGGCATTTCGTATCAAAGCTGTAGATAATCAAAGCGCGTCCTCACATTAAACTAAATGATATGTACATCTTTCGTGAAATTTTTCATCTTCATTTTGGCCGCTATCGCGATGCAAAGGCATTGATCGATCAGGCCATTGAAAAAAAATTAATGCTTCAACCGAAAGGCAACCGTATTCTTACTGACTTCACAGGGGAAGGTTATCGGGTGATTCTTGAACTTCCTTATGCGAGCTTGGCTGACTATGAAGCAGATCTTAAAAAAGAGCTTGATGGGGAAGGATGGAAAGAGTGGTATGAAAAGTTCAAGCCGTTGGTTCGTTTTTCGGAAAGAGAAATATTGAAATTGGTTTCTTAGTTGAGAATTTTTTAAGTGTTGTTTCTCGCGACGGGTGAGCGGGAAAGCAGCGAGAGTTGTTTCTCGCAACGGGCGCGGCGGAGAATGCAGCGGCGCAACGGGTTTTCGTGAGTTGTAATTTTTTTCTAGTTATTGAGTATGGTTTCTCGCAACGAGCGCGGCGGAGGGCAACGGGTTTTCGTGAGTTGTAATTTTTTTCTAGTTATTGAGTATGGTTTCTCGCAACGAGCGCGGCGGAGGGCAACGGGGTTTACGTGAGTTGTAATTTTTTTTCAATTGTGGAAGAGTTGTTGCTCGCGGCGGGCGCGGCGGAGAACGCGGCGGCGCAACGGGGTTTATGTGAGTTGTAATTTTTCTTAATTGTTGAAGTTTTGTTTCTCGCGGCGGGCGCGGCGGCGGGCGCGGCGGCGCAACGTGGTTTACGTTAGTTGTAATTTTTTTTCAATTGTGGAAGAGTTGTTTCTCGCAACGGGCGCGGCGGAGAACGCAGCGGCGCAACGGGTTTCTGCAAGTTGTGATGTTCTTACAAAATTGAACTGCCTAAGTAAGTTTGCGGGTGATGTATTCACGCTGCGCCGCCTCTCTCACGCCGCGCCGCTGCGAGAAACGCATGCTCCACCAACATTAATTTTCAAATATTATTTGGGCACTCCTAATTTCATTTCAACCCAAATGAAATTGCGATTAAGCATAGAAAAAATCGAATTACGAACCCGTTGCGCCGTCTCTCTCACTTGGCGCTCGTTGCGAGAAATGCATCTTCCACCAACATAAATTTTCAAAAACAATTTGTTACTCCGTCGACTCCTCCTCACTGGGAAGCACCGCCGTCTTCCTTTCCCCAATCTGCTGCCGCCACATCGCATAATACAAGCCTTTTCGCTTGACCAATTCTTCATGGTCCCCGTTCTCAACGATCCTGCCTTTTTCCAACACATAGATTGTATCTGCATGCATGATTGTTGAAAGCCGGTGAGCAATAAGTATAGTGATACGCTGCTGCTGAGATGAGATCTCCTTTACCGTTTCTGTTATCTGCTCCTCCGTCAACGAATCCAATGCGGAGGTAGCTTCATCAAAGATCAATAACCTCGGTTCGCGCAACAATGCCCTTGCAATCGAAAGCCTTTGTTTTTCTCCTCCGGAAATTTTTCTTCCCCCTTCACCCAACATGCTGTCAAGACCATTACCTGAACTGTTGACAATATTTACAGCCGAAGCTTTTTCAAGTGCCGCCCACATTTGTTCATCAGTAGCATCAGGTTTTACAAACTGTAAGTTCTCGCGTATCGTGCCGGAATATAATTGCGTGTCCTGTGTCACAAAACCCAATTGTCTTCGCATCCTGTTATAACGAATATCTTTTGATGAGATACCATCATAACGAATTTCACCACTCACAGGATTGTATAATCCAACCAATAATTTCACCAGCGTTGATTTTCCCGAACCTGAGGGACCCACAAAAGCAATCGTATCGCCGCGCTCGGCCGAGAATGAAATGTTCTCAAGCGCATTGGTATTTGCATTGCGATGGCGGAAACTTACATTGGCAAACTCCAGGTGTTCGATCTCGCCCACATCGATAGGATCTTCCGGTCGATACTCAGGTTCTTTTTTCATTAACTCATTGAAGACCTGCAGCGACGCTTCCGCCTCGCGATAAGATAAAATAATGCTACCAAGATCCTGCAAAGGTCCGATGATTGCAGTTGAAATAAATTGCATTGAAATCAATTCGCCCGTTGTCAGCTCTTTTCTAAAGATGAGCCAGAGCAAAATAAATAGTATCGACTGCTTCAGCATTGTAAGTACAGTGCCCTGCAAGAATGTGAGCGTTCTTACTTTTTTTACTTTTCCCATTTCAAGGTCATAGATCTCCTGCGTATGCTGCCTCAATCTCCTGATCTCAGGATAGGTCAGCCCAAGACTTTTGACCAGCTCAATATTTCTCAATGATTCCGTGATGGTACCACTCATCTGTCGGTTTTGCCGGATTATTGATCGCTGCAATACTTTGATCGAACGACTCAGCAAACTAGTTAACCCTCCCAACAATACAACGCCGATCAGGAATACAGGTACCAGTGCCCAATGTTTAGTAAATGCATACCAGATCAGAAAACCTATTCCGACAATAGAAGAAAAAAGAATATTGATAAATGAAGTAATAAAACGTTCGGTATCGTTTCTTACTTTTTGTAAAATGGAGAGTATCTCGCCACTGCTTGTGTCTTCAAAATCCTGGTATGGCAAACGCAGGGTCTGCCGCAAACCATCATTAAAGATCTGCATGCCGAATTTCTGCACTACCATCCGCATCACGTAATCTTTAAATGTTAGTGCAAGTCTTGCTATGAGTGCAATGCCGATAGCGATCGAAAGCCAGAATAAAACGGATTGGACCAATTCTTTTTCCGTTTTATTGCCTGGATTCAATGCATACTGATCAATGATCTTTCCGAAAATGACGGGATCATATAATGAAAGCACCTGTGCAAAGCCGGCAAGAAATAATTCAAGCAGGATCCATCCATGATAAGGTTTGAGGTAAGTCCACAAGATCTTCATTGGCGAAACAGCATTTCATTAAACAACAATCAAATCGATCAGTGGTTCGTTTTACCCGGTCCAAAAAGCGCCCGGCCTGCTCTTGCGCCTATGTGTTTTTCATTGTCAACCGTGAGCACTCCATTGACAATAATAAAATGAAATCCGCGGGAATAAGCATGCGGCTTTTCAAATGTCGCCATGTCTTTTACCTGGCCTTCATCGAAAATTACAATATCGGCAGCCATGCCCTCTTTAAGCAGGCCGCGATCTTTTAATCCAAATTTTTGTGCAGGCAGTGAAGTCATTCTCCTGATTGCTTCTTCAAGGGAAATTATTTTTTCTTCACGTACATATTTCGACAACACACGTGCATTGGTGCCATAGCCTCTTGGATGCGGCATTCCGGCATTCAACACGCGAATACTTGCATCGCTGGCAAACATGTTAAATGGATATTTCATGATCCGCTGGATATCTTCCTCACTCATTCCATGAAATACCGCGCTTGCTCCTCCATTCATCATCAGGTCAATTACGGTGAGGGCTTCTTCTTTTGCTTTGTGTTTTCTTCCTTTTAGAATATTTATCTCCTCAATGCTTTTCCCATTGTAGGAAGTATCAGGAGCATAATATGCAACTACGGCATAGCCGAAATGTTTCAGCTTTCTTTTCTTCAATCGTTTCAGCATGGAGTTGATTACGTATTTCCTGGTTGCCGGATTTGACAAACGCGCTTTTATCGAATCCTGTCCGTCGGCAAGTATCTCGTCGGGGATCAGGGTGCTGATAGATGTGCTGCTTGCAGTGTAAGGATATTGATCGATGGTAACCTCGATGCCTTCTTTTCTCGCTGCTTCGATCATGGGAACCGTGATCTTGCTCCTTCCCCAGTTTTGCTGGCCACTTAATTTGAAGTGTGATATTTCGACCGGGATCTTTGCTTCACGTCCAACAGTTAATGCCTCTTCTATTGCCTGAACTACACTGTCACCTTCATCGCGCATATGCGAAGCATAGACTCCATTGTATTTTGCAGCTTGTTTTGCGAGTGCGACTATCTCAGGTGTTTTAGTGTAAGTGCCCGGAATATAGATTAATCCGGTAGATAGTCCGACAGCCCCATCACGCATCGCTTTGTCAACGATATTTTCCATTGACTGCAGTTCTGCAGCGGTTGCCTCGCGATTGGCCCGGCCCATTATTTTTTTTCTCACATCATTATGACCAATTAGCGTAGCTACATTGATAGAAAGCTTCATCGAATCGATATACCTCAGGTACTCGTCAATGTTGACATGAGAAGCGCCACAATTGCCCGTTATACAAGTGGTGACACCATCATAAATAAAACTTTGCGTGGTAGGATCTTTGGATTCGTCATCTTCAAGATGCGTATGCACATCAATAAAGCCCGGGGCAACGATCATTCCCTTTGCATCAATTGTTTTTGTGGCAACCATCATCATGTTATGGCCCATGCGGATGATCTTTCCATTCTTCACCGCAATATTGCCATAATACCAGTTATTGCCTGTGCCATCAATGATCTTGCCATTGACGATCAGGATATCGCAGGATTCACTTTGAGAAATTGCAGCAAGCGGCAAAAACAATACGAGCAGTAACCATTTCATGTGTACAAGTTACTAAAGCTGCATTGATTAATGCTGCGACCTGCGCTTAATAATTCCGCCTGATGCTTCTTTGATTGTATTGGCAAATACAAAGGCCTGGGGATCGACTTCGCTGACTACATTTTTTAATTTACGTAACTCGAGTCGCGTGATGACGGTAAATATTATATCGCAATCAGAACTGACATGAAATGATCCGGGCAAAAATCCGCGTTCTCCGTGATACACCGTGATGCCCCGGCCTAATTTGTTTACCAGGTGATATTTTATCATTTCACTTTTGCCGGAAATGATGGTCACACCGGTATAAGCCTGCAATCCCTCAACTACATAATCAATACTTTTTGTTGCCGCCAGATAGGTAAGGATGGAATATAAACCGGTTTCAAGTCCATATTGAAAAGCAGCGACGGCGAAGATCACGATGTTGATCGCAAGAATGATCTCGGTCATGCTGAATGATGTCCTGTTAAAAGTATATACCGCAAGCACATCAGTCCCGTCAAGTGCGGCACCGGCTCTTAAGATTAATCCGATTCCAATGCCAAGGAAAAACCCACCAAAAATTGCTATCAGCAGTTTATCTTTTGTGAGTGCATAATCCGGCAAAAAGAAAATGCAGAAGCCAAGTAAGATAATGCTTATAAAAGTTCTGAATGCAAATCGCTTCCCGATCGAATAGTAACCTACAATGATAAGCGGGATGTTTAGTATCAAAATGGTGAGCGCAAGATTGAAACCATATATATCATGCAAAAGCAGCGAGATGCCGGTGATGCCGCCATCAAAAAAGTGATTGGGCACCAGGAAACCTTTGAGTGCAAAGCCAGAAATCAGAACGCCGAACAGGATGAGTAAAATATCCTGCACGATGACTGACGCATGGCTGCTTGTTTTAGCGGGTGAGAACGATGCACTGATATTAGCACGCAATTGTTGGAGATGGGTCCGCTTTTTGTTTTCCCTGGTTTCGATAGCAGTCTTTGAGAAAAAACGATGCGATGCAAGAAACTCCAACTGCATAGCATCCCATTCCGCGCGATCCTTAACTAATCCGTTAGTAAAAAATTCATTGAATAAGTTTTCTGCATGTTCAGCATACTCATCGCCGCCGAGGTAATACAGGTCGGCATCACACAGCAATTGGCTCAAATGATCCTCTGCTGACTGTGGCAGCCTGGTTGTGCGGATCATGCTGCAAATCGTTTCAATGTCTTCAAATGAATACCCAAAATCAGGTAACCATTTAATCGCAAAATCACATGATAATTCTTCATGTTCATGATGATCCTGCAAAAACCCCGAATCATGGAAAAGCGCCGCAGTCTTTAATAAAATAAGATCCCTATCTGCTATCTTTTCTTTTCGTCCGAGATATTCCGCCGCCGCAATCACATCCTTTGTATGTTGCGCATCATGATAACTAAGATGGGGAGCCAGCTCATGCTCCAGTTTATCCATCAGGAAGGTCCGCGCTTTTTCAAATTCCATAATTGCAAGTATAATTAGTTCAGTGAATATTTAGTTCAACACCTCGTACAAGACTACCTGGTCAGATTTATTTTTTAATGATGAGGCACCGATCTTTTTGCAGTTGAATGACTGCTTCACTTTTTCGTAGCATTTTTCTGTGATCAATACCTGGCTGCTGGTGGCTGTAGCCTGCAATCTTTGCGCAGTATTCACAGAATCTCCTATCACGGTATAGTCAAGACGCCGCAGCGTAACAGACCCAATATTTCCCGAGATCATTTCGCCACAATTAATTCCAATTGATACACGCGGTGAAAAGTCATCCAGCGCGGGCGAAGATTCAATTTTATTTCTGATCGCAATACTTGCGTCAATGGCACGATCAAGATGAAACGGACCTTTGAACACCGCCATAATGCAATCGCCAATAAATTTATCAACGATCCCTTGTTGCGCAATGATCTCTTTGACCATTACATCAAAATAGCAATTTAACAGATTCACGACCTTATCGGGAGTTTGTTTTTCACTGACGGTGGTGAAACCACAGATATCAATGAAGGCAACCGATGCTTCCACAGTTTCATTTGCCATTATCGAAGCTTCATATTCGCGGCTCCCCATGAAACTGAGAACATTTTCGTCAACATACATTTTTAAAATGTTGTTTTCTTTTATCGCTTTCAACGTTTCTCTTAATTGCTGTACATGTTTAATAGTTTTTTCCATCGTCAATTCCAGGTCTTCAAAATTTACCGGCTTGGTCACAAAATCAAAAGCGCCGCGATTCATTGCTGTTCTGATATTGTCCATATCACCATAGGCCGATACCATCACCGCCTTTGTAAGCGGACTTAGCTCGTTAAGTTTTGTCAGCAAGGTCAGACCATCCATTTCCGGCATATTGATATCGCTTAATACAATATCTACATCCGGGTGCAATTGCATTTTACTTAAGGCATCGTTACCGTTGATGGCAAATATGAATTCATATTTCTGCTCCCTGATCTTCTGGCGGAACTTTTGCCGGATCAGCACTTCGAGGTCAGCCTCATCATCGGCCACTAAGATCTTTGTCATAATATCCTCGCTTTTAATTTCTCCTTGAGAGAGGTAAAATCAACGGGTTTCGTAAGAAAATCATCGGCGCCCAGTTTCATCGCCCGATTGTAGTTTTCATCATCACCATAAGCTGTTATCATCATCACAATGGGCGGCGGCTTCTCGTATTTTTCTTTTATATGTTGCAGCAATTCGAGCCCACTCATGCCCGGCATATTGATATCTGAGAGAATGAGGACAGCTTCGTGCAAATGTTGTTGCATATAACCCAGCGCCTCTTCACCTGAGAATGCAAAAACAAATTCCATTTGCTTGTCCCTGATCTCCTTTCGGAATCTTTGTTCAAAAAGCGTTTGCATATCTTTTTCGTCGTCAACTACGAGTATCTTCATGTTATGTTTTTTCCGTTTACAATATTACTGTGCTGTTCTTTTGGTGTTTTGTTCAACAGGTAGCGAAATAATAAATGCAGAACCTTCTCCTTCTATAGTTTCCACTCTTAGTGATCCACCATGACCTTTAGTGATTATATCATAGCTCAATGAAAGTCCCAAACCTGTTCCCTGGCCCGTGGGCTTGGTAGTAAAAAATGGTTGAAAGATCTTTTCCAGAAAACTTTGTGGTATTCCGCTGCCTGTATCCTCCACTTTAATTTCAATTGAGTTGCTGTTTTTCTTTGTGCTTATCGCAACAGTTGGACAGTAATCAGTTTGGCCGGAAGCAACAAACTTTGTGGCTTTTTCCCGAACTGAGTAAAAAGCATTGTTCAACAAGTTAAGCACGACGCGTCCTATATCCTGCTGAATAACATTTATTTTACCAATGTTCTTATCAAAGTCTGTTTTTACCGTTGCATTGAAAGATTTATCCCTTGCACGTAGACCGTGATAAGCAAGCCGAAGGTATTCGTCGGCAAGGGCATTGATATCAGTTGGTTCCTTTATTTCATTGCTGTTCCTGCTATGTTGCAACATGCCTTTCACAATGGCGTCTGCTCTTTTCCCATGATGAATGATTTTGTTCTCATTGTCACAAATAGCATCTGCGATTTCGATCGCATCTGCAAATTGAGATGCAGCGATTTTTTCTTTCATCTCTGCGATCAATTCTGCATTCACCTCTGAAAAATTATTTACAAAATTGAGCGGATTCTGAATTTCATGAGCGATCCCCGCAGTAAGTTCACCAAGAGAAGCCATTTTTTCCGATTGAATCACCTGAGCCTGCATCTCTTTCAGGTTAGTCAGGGCGTCTTCAACAATTTTTTTCTGACCCTCTATTTCGTCTTTTTGCTCCTTAATTTCTTCATACAGGGCAGCCAGTTCGTTATTCCGGATCTTCAGAATCTCAGTCTCCTTTCTGGATTGTTCAATGCGGTGTGTAGTTTCAAGGTTAGAAATTTTTTCTTTAAGCGCATTTGAATGAACCTGGCTTTCCAAGGTGTAGAACTCTTCAAGATGTGTGAGCGCAAGGGCCGGGTCATTATCACGTTTATAACATTCGTATAAATTTTTATGGATACTGCACAAGAGATCGAGCGCATGGGTCTCATTACCCATCAGCAGAGCCTTATTGAGAAAATCTAATTCAGCCTCAACGTCCGGTGAACGGGTAATCTCAGCCATGCAGAGGTAAAGTTCCGCCTGTCCTTTTTTATCTTTTAACTCTTCCCGGATCTTTAGACTTTGCCTCGCAAAATTTAATGCCGTATCCAAATTGTTTTTACTGATATGAATTTTCGCCAGATGAAAAAGCGCGTTCGCCTGACCTTTTTTATCGCCGATTGAACTGGAAATATCCAGGGTCTTGTTGTAAAAAGAAAGCGCTTTTTCGTATTCGCCAAGACTAAAATGAATGTTACCAATATTATCAAGACATCCTGCTTCACCCCAACGATCTCCCGTGGTTCGCCTGATAGTTAAACTTTGATTGTAATAATCAAGTGCGTTTTTGTAATCGCCCAATTCGTGATAAATCCCGCCGATTATATTTAGAGAATAAGATTCTCCAATCCAGGCAGAAATTTTTCTGGAAATAGCCAAACAATTCAACAGATATTCGAGCGCCTTTTCAAGATGTCCAAGATATCGGTAAGTCACACCAAGATGATAGAGTGAAAGCGCCTCACCTTCAGCATAATTTTCCTTTTGTCTCAGGTCAAGGCTTTCAAATAAATAATCCAATGAAGCAGCATAATCACCAATTGCCCTGCTAATAATACCATGATATTCCAAAAGATCAGATTTGCCGGCATTGTCCTTTAATTGTTCGAACAAGATCCTGGCTTCTTCCAATAAAGGCAATGCGGCTTCATACCTTGATAATCTTATCAAACAAAAAGCGCTTGTTCTTAAACCTTGTGCTCTTCCTTTAGTATAATTAATAGAAGAACTAATCGCAATCGCTTCCTGGCTTTGTAAAAAAGCAAGGTTCGAATCGCTCACCCGGTTATTCCAGGCACTCAAATTAAGTTCGTCTGCTTTTCCGGTCATAGCAAGATTATCTTCTGAAGTCATGGTTCATTTCATGTAAAATTCCCATTGTATCCGATCCGGATCTTTGAATGCCACATAAAGTTTTTGAAGTGTAGCATCCAGCTTGACTCCTGTATTCTCGACATTCGCCTTGGACAATTCTTTTGCAAAACGATTCAGCTCGTCTTCATTTTCACATGTCAGGGCAATATGGTCTAACCCCACTTCAAAAGGACTGAATACCTCATGCTTCTTTTCACGCGGATCAGCTTGTTTAAATGCAATGAACACGGCACCTGCGGCAAATATGATGAGGTCTGGTGTATCAAGCACAAGCTTGAAACCAAGAATATCCTTATAAAATGATCGCGTTACATCTAAATTCATACAACGAAGTCCTATATGGTGAACGCCGGGTGTGACAGGATTTATTGACATAAGCTAGTTTTTAATTTATGTAATATAAAGTTCAAAACCTTATTCATGTTTATCCCGGGTACAGTGTCTGTAAAATCATTCTTTTCAAAGCCGGATTGTAAACTGAGTGAATTCACCTTCTTTTGTTTCCAATTTTATTTCTCCGCCATGAGCCTTTACAATATCATAACTCAACGATAGTCCTAATCCCGTTCCCTGTCCCGTCGGCTTTGTTGTAAAGAACGGTTGAAAGATTTTATCAAGCAGTTTTTTCGGAATTCCATTGCCATTATCCCGGATTGAAATAATTGCACCAGTTGTTCCTGCTGTGGTTGGTCTTGCTTTGGTAGTGACGGTTACAGTTGGTTCGTAACCTTCTCCCGCTTGTTTCTTTTTTTCATTCACCGCATAAAATGCGTTCGTCAATAAATTCAGGATCACACGGCCAATCTCCTGCGGCATGATATTGATAGTTCCGATTGAACTGTCGTAATCAGTCTTCATAGTGGCATTGAAAGATTTGTCTTTTGCTCTCAACCCATGATAGGATAGTCTCAGGTATTCATCGGTCAGTGAATTTATATCTGTTTGCTCCTTTACGCCACTGCTGCTGCGACTATGCTGCAGCATGCTTTTTACAATGTCATCAGCACGCTTTCCATGGTAAGTAATTTTTTCCTGGTTATCCTTTATATCATCGGCTATTGTTTTGATCGCTTCGAAATTTCCTTTTGCCAGTTCTTCTTTCATCTCATCGATCAGTTCCGTATTTACCTCTGAAAAATTGTTGACAAAATTTAGCGGGTTCTTGATCTCGTGCGCAATGCCCGCTGTCAATTCGCCGAGTGAAGCCATTTTTTCATTTTGAATCAATTGGGCTTGAGCGGACTTGAGTTCTGCTAACGATTCCTCAACATTCTTTTTCTGAAGTTCAATTTCCTGCTTCTGTTTATTGCTTTGTTCGTACAGTGAAGCAAGCTCTACATTACGCAGTCTTATTAATTCAGCTTGTGCCCTTGCCTTTTCATTCATTCTTACTTTATACGCAAGCCCTGCAGCGTAAATCAAAATTTGTCCTACCTGTCCGATTGGCCATGGATTGAAAGGTAACTCACCAAATATTTCCCATCCAAACATACCCAGCAGGCTAAACAAGATCAACCATAGCGCACCTGCTACGTAGAAGCGCACGAGAATAGATTTGAAAAATGATATACGAATGATAAACACTAAGAAAGCTACTATAAAGGCAAAGTGAACCGGGGTAAGGGTCGGACGCCGCGTTATCACGAGAAGGGATACTGTAGTGGCAAGAAAAATGATCCATATGATTATTGCCGATTTAAAAATTTTGTCTATTCGCGGTGATAATTGTTTCAGGTTGATAAAATACCTGCCGAAAATTGCAAATAGAATAAAACCTCCGATCGACAGTATATTGAAAGCAGGCATTACCAGATCTGGATGATCACTGATATATAGATCCAGGAATGGCATGTCAGGATGAAGGATCAGGTAATGCTGCGAAAGAGTGATCGCGTAAAAGCTGAAAAATAAATATGCCTTTTCACGTATAAAAAAATAAAATATGAGCGACATCACAGCAAAAAAGAACACGCCACCACTGGCAAAAAGAATCCAGTGATGCCTCGGCGCTACAAAATGTGCTTCCGGATCACGTAGTTGTAGTAATTTAATTGACCCTTCAATATCAAACTCATTATATATTTTAACGTAAACGTGTTTTGTTTCCCCCGCTATCGCTGAAAATAAAACACGGCTGATCGCAGGATCCTGCTTGATAGATTTCTGGGATCGCGGTACAAAAACACCGGTACGCTGATGTTGCAGGTGTTTTGTGTTGTCTCCCATCCATACATCTACGTAACAGAGCAAATCATTGTACTCTTCGAGTTTTGGATCTGCATGTACGGTTAACCACCAGTTCTTAATTTCAGCATTCGCCGCTATGGAAAATTTTAGCCAGTAAGTCCGGAAGGGTTTGATTTGCGTGTTCTCCGGAGAAAGCGGTTTAAACTGGCCATCAAATTTTCCGGCCGCTATGTCTTCAATGTTCGCGTGTTTGAGTGAATCAAAAAAAACTGTTGCATAATTTTTCAGGTCGTGTATCTGTATGCGTGGATCAGCATGATAAACTGAATCCGATGCCAGAACTGGTGGTTGCTGTCCATTCGATACCGCTGAGATAAGAATTGCAATGATGTAAAATATTCTCTTCATTCAATGTTATTATATAACTGGCTTCACGAAACGCCACAATTTACAAATGGAATGCGTTCTAAACATTCGGTAATACTATCGTGAACTCCGTAAATTCATTTTCCCTGGTGTCAACCAGCAATTCACCTGAATGTGCCTTAATTATATCATAGCTTAATGATAGTCCCAGACCTGTTCCCTGCCCTGCCGGCTTCGTAGTGAAAAAAGGTTGAAAGATCTTATCCTTTAAACTTTGCGGAATGCCATTACCATTGTCAGCAACTTTGATCTCCACTTTGCCGTTTGCCTTTTTCGTGCTGATGGAAACCGTCGGTGTATAATGTTGATCAAAAGCCAAGGTTTTGTTTTTCGCATTCACGGCATAGAAAGCATTTGTAAGCAAATTGAGGATAACCCTTCCGATATCCTGGGGGATCAGGTTGATATTGCCAATCGTTGGATCGAAATCTGTTTTCATTGTTGCGTTGAATGATTTGTCTTTGGCCCTCAATCCATGATAGGCAAGACGCAAATATTCATCAGCAAGCGCATTAATGTTTACAGGTTCTTTCAAACCCGTGCTGGTCTTTGAATGTTGCAGCATGCCTTTGACGATGGCATCAGCCCGCTTTCCATGGGTTTTAATTTTTTTCTGATTTTCAATTGCATCAGTAGCCAGTGATTTCGCAGCAGCCGTATTTCCTTTATTTAATTCCTCTTTCATTTCTTCAAGCAACTCTTCGTTTACTTCAGAAAAGTTATTGACGAAATTCAATGGGTTTTGAATTTCATGCGCGATGCCGGCAGTTAGCTCTCCAAGTGAAGCCATTTTTTCAGATTGAATAAGTTGAGATTGCGTGGCCTTCAATTCCGAATATGCTTTTTCTATCCTGTTCCGGGCACCTTGTTTTTGCCGGTTGTTGTAGTATAAAATGATCGCAAGTATAGAAAGTACTCCGAGCCCTGCGATTAATGACCAGGTTCTGACCTTAGTTTTTATTTTCTGCTTCGTAGCCTGGATCTCCTGTTCTTTTTGTTGCGCTCTTAATGATTCATCAAATTCAAAATTCTGAAATTGACGCACCTTATCAAGATTATAAAGACTGTCCTTCAAAGAAGTCGAAAACTTCAGATACTGATAAGCGTTTTCAGGTTGACGATTCAGCATATATAATTCAGCGACAAAGGGACCAAATTCAGCAAGAAGCGAGTTGTCATTAACCCGCCCTGCCTGCAAATGTGTTTTATACGTATGAATGTCATTCCAGCCACGAAGGCCATAGAAAAGTGCTGAATCGTTCTGTCCCAGTTTTTGAAAAAGACGCGATAATCCCAGATTGCTTCGTATTGCGGACTCATAAGCGCGGTTCGCATAGGCAAAATCGAGCGCAGAACGATAATCCTGCATGGCGATAATGTTTTTCCCCCTTTTCGAATTAATGTCGCCAATTATCTGGCCCCCGACAGCTTTTGCAAATCCACCACTGTTGGAATAAATCGTTGGTAAATTGTAAAGTTCCCGCGCATAATGCAAAGCAGAGTCGAGTTCATTCAAACCATAATAAGCCAACGAAATTTTTTCAAGGCTCTGATAAGCATCATAGGGATGTGTAGCATACAATTTTGACTCCTTGAGATAAGTATACATTTTTTTGCTATACATCAGCATTTTTTGAAAATCATGCATAGACGCGTATGCTGCTGCAACACCATTGTAAGCACCAAGCATGAGGTGTCCTTCATTCATTTCAGTTGCAAGCCGCAGATTATCTAAATTCAGTTCCAACTCTTTCGGGAAATTTCCAAACAGATGCAGGAGATCAGCAGCAAGACCCTGGGCATAGATATAATATTCCGCGCGCTTTTTTTGCAGTTTAGGATCTGGTTGTGCAGACGACTTCAATTCCTGCAATAAAAGCAAAGTCTTACTGATATAATAAAATGAAGAATCCACATTTTGCCATTCCGCGTAGGAATAAATTTTGGCGAGGGCGTAAAGGGAAGTGCTTTTTTTCATTTCATCTGGAGTCGTAGAAACAATACGCCATTTATCCTTAATTAATTCATCACGCCAGGCAAGTACGGAATCTGTAAACGTAGTGTCCTTGCTCAGGTATATTGTCCTGTCCAAAACCTCATCCCCATAAAAATCTTTTTCAACGCTCAGCCAGCTACCTCGGGTGAATTTATAACGATGATCACCTGCCGGAATCATTAGCGTTATTGAAAATTCTCCGGGTGCTTTCCGGGTGAGTAGATATTTTTTATTATAAGTAGAATCCCAATCGGTAAATGTCCCGGTAATATAAAGAGAATCGTGTTTAATAGCGGTCAGCTCCTTCAGTTTAAAAGTGACTTTATGCTGGCTAAATACAGCGATTGAAATAAAAACCAAACCAAGCAGTAACGATATTTTTTTCATAACCATTCCTATCTGAGTTTTTCCAATGGTAATTCAATGATAAATTCACTTCCTTTCCCTTCCTGAGTTGTGACGGTCAGGTTACCGCCATGTCCTTTTGTAATAATATCATAACTCAATGATAAGCCCAATCCCGTTCCCTGTCCCGTTGGTTTTGTTGTGAAAAAGGGTTGGAAGATCTTATCGAGCAGTTTTTGCGGCATACCATTACCATTATCAACGATCATTAGTTGCGCTTTATCGCCTGCCTGCTTTGTAATAATTGAAACTGTTGGTTCGTAATCTTTCAAATCATTTATTGATTCAACAGTATGCATCGAAAGATTTTTTTCATTCACGGCATAAAATGCATTGGTCAGCAAATTCAGAATTACCCTTCCGATATCCTGGGGGATCATATTTATCTTAGGAAGGTTTGGATCATAATCAGTGACCATTGCCGATTTGAATGCTTTATCTTTTGCTCTCAGGCCATGAAAACAAAGACGCAGGTATTCATCTGCCAGATGATTGAGATCGGTGAGTTCTTTTACCGGACTGGTGGCTCTTGAATGTTGCAACATTCCTTTTACAATGGCATCTGCGCGCTTTCCATGATGATTTATTTTTTCGAGATTTTGGATCACATCCTCGGCCAGGTGCACAGCATCTTTAGAATTACCCAGATCTAGTTCTGTCTTCATTTCTTCCAGTAATTCCTTACTGACTTCCGAAAAATTGTTTACAAAATTGAGCGGGTTTTGAATTTCATGCGCAATGCCCGCTGTTAGCTCACCAAGGCTCGCCATTTTTTCCGACTGGATCAATTGCTTTTGTGTCACCTTTAATTCCGTGAGCGCATCCTCAGCTCTTTTCTTTTCCTCTTTGAGCTTTTGCAAATCGATTTTTGCCTGTGTCAGATCTTTAAAGCGCGAATAAGCAAGGGAGAAAACAGATGCCGTTCTTTTTAGAAGATTCCAGCTTTCATTGGAAATTTCTCCCGCAGCAGCGGCACCAATGGCGCCATGAGAAAATTTATAGAGGTGATATGTCCTGTCAGGTATTGAATCGCCATAATAGCCACGCAATGGGATGGATCTGGATTCACAATACCTGATCCATTCTTCGCGGTTGGCTCCTTGCATTTCAATGGAAATTTGTTTTTGATCCGAGTGACTGAACTTCATCATTTCTCTTCCAACCCAGGTTTTTTCCAGGTCAAGGGGAAAATGATCAGTGATAAGTCTTTTTTCCTCAGACCTGTCTTTAAGAGCGTACCAGCATTCAGTTTTATTCGATTGTTCATCGCTTATATAAATTATGGAAGTCTCGAGTTCCTCAACACCCAGTATACCCATTTCCTGCCTTAACACCGCGGCAACATCTTTCAATTCTTCCGGCTGCTGCATGGCCAGTGCTCTCGCGCGTACTCTTTCAAGTGCGGCTTCAATCCTGGCTTCTTTTGTTTGTGCCTCTGCCGTCTGCAAATCGCTAAATCGCGTATAGGTAAGATTGAATACCGCGGCAAAGCGTTCGAGAAGTTTGGTTGTTTCAAAGGGCTGATCATCCGGTGATGCGATGCCAATAAAGCCTTTTCCAAAATATGCGATGGTTTGAACTCGTCGTTTTTGAGTCAACCCTTTCCTGAATGGTACATGCAATTCATCATTGAGATAATGAAAATAGTCTTCGAGTTCCTGCCCTTCCATAGTTATCGTCAGCGATTTTTTTTCCTGCTTCCAGCCTTCATACATTTTTTGAATTGATAAATTTTTGCTGGCATCGCCAATAAATTGCGTGCTTACTTTTGTGCCGTCTTCATCCGTTACCCAAAATTCAATATGCCCGCTTTCATCTTTTATAATGCCGATGTATAAACGATTCGGAGCAATTCCCAAATTGACCAACTGTTTAAAAACAACTGCGGCGGTTTCGCCCAACTCATGGCTTTTCTGCATGGCGAGCGTTCTGCTTCTTACTTTTTCCAATCCTGTCTCAATTTGGGATTCTCTTGCCTGCATTTCTGATTTTTGCAGATCAAGGAATCTGGTATAGGATTGTTCAAATACAGTAGCGAAACGTTTAAAGATTACATTCTCTTCTTCGGTGTAAGGACCATTCTCATAATTTCCAACAAAAAATAAAATGTTTTGAAGAATTACAGTAGATCTCCAATAACCCGGAGCATTCAGCAGGAATGTGGTCCTCTCATCTGAGAGCTTCAGGTTTGCATTGTCAAACAAATGCTGCATCCATTCCCTGTTTTCTTGGTGCGAGAGCGCATCACTGAAAACGTCAAGGCCTTTTGCTTTTGCTTCTTTCACATTCCGGGTAATGGGATTATCAAGAAAAGGAGCATGGATTTTAATTGGCGTCGACCTGGCTTTTATGGACATCCAGAACTCCATATCATAATCCGCGCTGTTTACAGCAAAACTTACATTGTCAAAATGCAAACCCAGAGATCTTAATTGCTCAGAGACTACATTAATTACTTCAAGCAACTCCTCGCTTTTATGCATGGCCAGGGAACGGGAGCGAACTTTTTCTAAAGCAGCTTCGATGCTTGCTTCTTTTGCCTGCGCTTCTGCCTTCTGCAGATCGAGGAATCGTGTATAAGTTTGGTCGAATACTTTTCCAAATCGTTTGAAAATATCATGTGCTTCAGGCAGCGGTTCATAAGTAATAAACAAAAGAAAACCATTGGAAAAATATGCGCAATGAAAAATCTGGAAACCAGGAAGCGGGTGACCCGCATCAACGATTGAATCCAGGATTGCCCCTACAACAGGAAGCTTCCGCATATATGCATAATGCGCTTTCAATTCTTTCCCACCTACTTCTTCTACATGAAAAGTTTCTCCACGTTCATAAGCTTCGCGCATATGAATGAAAGAAGGATCTTCAGTAAGTGGAGCCCTGAAAGGTGGTTGTATGACACCTTCACTACTCATCCATAATGTAATGGCCTGCTTGTCTTTTTCCCAGATGCAATAGCCCGCACTCCAGGCGGCCATCCCCAATGATTGGATTTGTTGAAATAATAAATTGGCGGCCTCGGGAAGCTCTTCGCTTTTTTGCATTGCCATCGTTCTTGCACGTACTCTTTCAAGTGCCAATTGAATTTGATTTTCCCTGGATTGGGCTTCTGCTCTTTTGAGATCAAGAAAACGGGTATAGGTTTGCTGAAATACTTTTCCAAAACGCATAAGCACGGCATTCTCTTCTTCGGAATAAGGAATAGCTGAAAAGTTTTCGATATACAATGCAACATCATCCAGTAAAACTGTAGATATGGCAAGACCCGTACTTTTTAAATAATATTCTCTTGCATCAGCAGGAACATCAAACAGTTTAAAGAGATCTTTATAAAATTTATTTTTTTCTTCAAAAGAAAGTTGATTGGCAAAGAAGTTTTGCCCGCTTGCTTTGGCTTTGATGAAACTGTTCCAATGCGGTGAATCAAAATAAGGGATTGTTACTTCAGAAGGAATGTTTCGGGTATCTGCCAGCCAGATATGCATATCGTCCCTTTCTTTATAATCTATGATAAACCCAGCATGCTCTACAAGAATTCCTAAATGCACCATTTGATTATAAACAACCTGGATCACATCTTTAAGCTCTTCGCTCTTTTGCATAGCCAAAGAACGACTGCGTACTTTTTCCAGTGCCGCTTCAATCTTTGCTTCTCTTGATTGTGCCTCGGCCTTTTGTAAGTCAAGGAAACGTGTATAGGCTTGTTCAAAAACTCTCGAAAATCTTTTTACGATATCAATTTCTCCTTGTGATAATAACGTTCCGTCAAAGTTATTGACGATTATGACCGAGTTTTTCGCTGGTGCAAGGGATAAACTATACCGATCCGTTTGTAGAATGCGCTGTTTGATTTCCGCAGGAATATGTTTTATGTCAGAATGCTCGAACAGGTATTCATAATAGCTGTTTTTTTCTTCTTTTTTATAAGTGCCCACGAAAAATTCACCATTCATATGAGCCTTAAGCAAATCATTTGCAATTGGATGATCGAAATATGGCAGCCTGACCATTCTGATGTCTAAACCATTTTCGCTACGGCCACAGGCATATACGTCGAGATCCTTTGATCCTTCATTAAAGATATTGATGCTGGCAGCCTCGACGGCTATGCCCAATTCCTCCAATTTTTCAAAAACTATGGTAATTACATTTTTGAATTCGTCGCTTTGGTGTACAGCCAGGGAGCGGCTACGAACTTTTTCCAACGCAGCTTCAATTCTTGCTTCTTTAGTTTGGGCCTCAGCGAGCGCCACATCCATATACCTTCGATAAGATAGTTCGAAGACGGTCTTAAATCGCTTGATTACTTCAACCTGCTGTTTTGTTATAGGATCATATGTAGAAATGCCCAAATGTCCTTTGCCGATAGAATATAAATAGAAGCAAAGGGAAGTTGCTGAACGCTCCCTTTCGTCTTTCAATGGGGTCAAACCTTCCCGCCATTTCCGCCACTCCTCAAATTGCTGACCCGAAAACTCTCTTTGATAAAACGCATCTTTACTTTTTTCAAGTTCATCATACAGGTCTTTTACAATCGGGGAACTATCAAACGGCGCTTCCTGCAATAACACTTTATCATGGTCTGAATAGGCACATATCAAATAAGACCGTTTGTCCTGGTCTCTAAGTGCAATCTGCGCATTTCGAATATTGCTGAATCCCAGGGATAACAATTCCCTATACATTACTTCACATACGTTTAATACTTCCTCAGATTTTCTCATAGCCATAGCAACGGCCCTTACTCTTTCAAGAGCGGTCTCGATCCTCGCTTCTCTGGCCTGCCCTTCCGCATAAGTGATATCAACATATCGCTGGTAAGCAAGGTCAAAAACATTTCTGAACTTCTTCAGCACTACCAACTGGTCCTCACTTATTTTTTGAAAAGTAGAAATTCCAATGCTCCCCGCATTGATGGAATAGAAGTAGTAGTACAAGGTGTCTGTATCCTTTAATCTTGCGTCATCATATTCACCATTCTCTTCTCTGAACTTCTTCCATTGCTTTAATTCTTCACCACCTACCGCAAACTCTGTAAAAGCATCGGTGGCAGTTTTCATTTGCCTGACTGACCGATCCACCAAAGGATTTTTATTGTAGGGTATCCTTGTAATATGTCCACCTGAATAGTCAGAGAAATCATAGTCCATGAAAAAATTTTCGTCATCATGGAAAATTCCGATCAATGCATTCCTGATCTCTGTAAAACCCAATTGCTTCAGCTCAATAAATTGAATTTTGCAAATATTCAGCAGATCATCGGGCTTTGTCATGCTCATCGCAACAACACGAACCCGCTCAAGGGCTGTTTCAATTTCAAGCTCCCGGTTCTTTTGCACCAAATCAGCTGTGCGCTGTTCCACCAACTGCTCGAGGGCCGCAGTCTTTTGTTTCCAGCTCTCGATGCCGAATGTATCTTCTTCACTTTGTACATTCTCGGGTTTGGAAGCATGCCAGTGAATCACCTTCCATTTATTATTCACATAGGAAAGCACTACGGAAAACCTCAAATAGATTTCAATCTTTTCGGTCCCGACATTTGCATAAAGGAAAATATCATCAGCAAAAAAGGCCGTGTTGTCATCGGCTGAAGTATAGTGCGACAGTGGCTTGATTTCCCAACTCAAATTCACATCCTTGCTCTGCTCCTTTTGTCTTATTACTAATTCCTTCAGTTCAGCGAGGTTAAAAATTTTTTCATCTATGGTGCTGCCAAACCCCATCAAATGATCATCGACAATCCCATCTAATGTTTCAGGACTCTTCGCTCCAAGCCCAGCTTCCAGGAATAGCTGGTATGTTTGCTTCATCGATATTTCTTTTTCCTGGTGCATGAGTTATTGCAGTGGTAATGAAATTATAAATTGACTTCCTTTTCCTTCCTTTGTCTGCACTTTCAGTTCTCCTCCATGTCCCTTGGTTACGATGTCGTAGCTCAATGACAATCCCAATCCTGTACCCTGGCCCGTTGGTTTCGTTGTATAAAAAGGTTGAAATATTTTATCGATAATTCCCTGCGGAATACCTTCTGCGTTATCAGAGACTTCTATTTCAACAGTATCATGATTTCTTTTTGTGCTTACTGATACCGTAGGTTCGTAATCACCTGCCGACTGTTTTTTCTTTTCATTAACCGCATAGAATGCGTTTGTCAGCAAGTTCAGCACTACACGACCGATATCCTGGGGAATTATGTTCACGCTACCAACTTTATCATCGAACGACGTTTTTATGGTGGCATTGAAGGATTTTTCTTTTGCTTTCAGGCCATGAAAACAAAGTCGCAAATATTCATCCACCAGCCCATTGATGTCTGTAAGTTCTTTTGCGCCCGTACTGCTTCTACTATGTTGCAACATGCCTTTTACGATCGCGTCCGCACGCTTGCCATGATGATTTATTTTTTCAAGGTTTTGGATCACGTCATTTGCCAGTTGTTTGGCATCATTGGTATTTCCAAGATCCAATTCGTTTTTCATTTCATCCAAAAGTTCCTTGCTCACTTCGGAAAAATTATTGACGAAATTGAGCGGGTTTTGAATCTCATGCGCGATACCTGCAGTAAGTTCTCCTAGACTCGCCATTTTTTCTGATTGTATCAATTGCTGTTGCGCGGCCTTTAGTTCCTCAAGTGATTTCTCGAGCGCGCGATTTGTCTCCTCTACTACTTTGCGCTTCAACTCCAGTTCCTGAATCGTTTCTTCAAGCAGGATCGCCGTTGTTCGTTTTACTTTTTCAGTACGGTCTAATTTGAATGCAGTTATTTCAAGTTCCTTATCAGCGTCCTTTAAAGCTTTCTCCACCTGTTTTTTTAGATCAATGGATAAGCCTTCATCTTTCTGAACAAGATCAAGCGCTGATTTAAGGTGTGGATTCATTTGTTTTTCTTTGATGGGCAACGGGGGTTGGTAAAAACTTGATTTTTTTCAACAGAATATCCGTTTAATAAATTTTTGAATCAGATTATTCTACCAATTCTTATTTTTCTTGTAAAGCAACCCAGCAACATGTTGTTGAATGGAATTCCTGTTTCCCACTAAAAGCCTTACCATATTCACCATACGTAAAGAAACCTGCCATCGGTGTTTTCCATACTTCACTGAGGCCATCATTTTCCAAACTCGTCAATGGTCCAAGCGCACTAAATCTGCCGGCACAGGAAAATATCAGGAGTGCTTCGGCATCGGCACCTGTTGAATTTTTTAAATCACTGGCTCCCTGTAAGACGGTTTCTACTATATCGAAATCAGGCGGCATGGAAAACCTGAGTTGCGCACCCTGCGGAACATCGAAATCACATACCAGGGCATTTTCTTCTTCGTTAAATGCCATGGGCGTGCGCATTACAGGTGAGCGCGCTTCTCGTTCTACCTGGAATGGATAGTGAAGTCCTACTTCATCAAATATTTTGTATTTGTCTGCGATCAGTTCGCGCTCCTGTCCCAGGTATTTCAGATATAACTCGAGCGCGGGTTGTCCGTCGATAGTATAAACTAAATTTCCCTTGCTTTTGGTTACTGTTCTGAAAATCCCAATAGGCCTCCATCCAGAAATAGCCATGCCATGCAGGCGCACTTTTTTTTCATCCAGCACCAGGGCAGCTATGCCCTCATCAGTTTCGTTTTCATTTGTAAAAACAAAAGTGCCGCTGAATGTGCCATCGTCGCCGGCCATGCCACCATAAATGCTTACACCGATGCCGATCACTTGTTCAACGCTCTGCACCAAAGCATATCCATCGAGTACTTCACCTTTCATTGATACACCCGTACTGCAAAGAATAAATGCAGGCTTATTAAATTTCTTCAACGCTGCTTTTGCTAAACTTGCTCCAGCATCGCTTACAGTACGGTCACCAATTTTTTCAAATAAGATTGTATATGCATCACGGTGCAGATTGAGAAGCAGGATCACAATTGATCCTGTGTCCTGGTATCCTTCAATAAATTCTCCGCAGGAAGTGGCTCCAAGTATATCAATATCTTTACTGTTTAATATTTCGGAAATCGCCTTTCTGTTTTGTTTAATTGAGATAAAAACGATCGCAACAGTCGGTTTGAAACCATCAGCCATAGCTTCATCCAATGCCTGCCGGATATCGCCAGGAGAATTACCTTTTATTGATTTTGCTATCATGAATTCGGTTGTGCTTGTATTGTAAAACCCCGCTCAACATTTATTGAGTTGCGGCAGGCATGAGTCCCAGCTGAGTCAGCAAATCCATATTATCAAAAAAATCCTGCTCTTCAGCAATTTTTCCATTCGACATTCTTACGATCGTGGCGCCGTCCAGGTCAACGGTCTTACCGGTGGGCGCAATGCCAAAGAATGGACCTGAATGCTCTCCTTTGAAATTCCAATGCTTGACTAATTTATCACCATCACCAAATATGTTCTTGATGGTGAACTTGATGTTCGAAAATCCAGTTACGAAATTTGAATAGTAGGCACGGGCGCTGTCGATACCAACAACATCGGCCGGTTTCATTCGAAACACAACATCTTTTGTGAAATTTGAATCATTGATCATTTCAAGGTTGCCATTGTTAATGATCTCATCCCAGACATGAGAGTACATTTTGATATTGGCGGCAACAGGGTCTTCTTTTTCAGTAACTGCTTTATCGTTGTTGCAGCTTAGAAAAATAGCGCTAGTAATAAATAATGTAATAAAAACATGGATGGATCGTGGCTTGAACGTCATGATGATAATTGTTTTAATTGTTGGCGTTAATAAAAACCGGAATATTAAAGACTAATTTTTTTCTTTCAGTGCGACCCAACAGCAGGTGGTATTATGAAATTCATTTTTTCCATCCGTTGCTCTTCCAAATTCTCCATAAGCAAAGAATCCGGCCATGGGCACATTGAAACTGTTTCTTACACCTTCGATCTCCTGGCCAATCATGGGACCCAGTTCATCAAGCCTTCCAATGCAGGAAAACATTACCAATGCATCCGCATCACGGAAACTCTCACTCATTTCTTTTGCTTCACGTTTTACTTCTTCCACGATCTCGAAATCAGGTGGCAGTGCAAACCGAAATTTATCACCGGTCTCAATGTTACCATTTACATGAACCGACCGCTCATCCCAGTTGAAAAAAGCAGATGTCCGCATTACAGGAGCGCCCTGTTCCGGCAAAAGACAAATCACCAGACTACCTGGCTTCCATTTTTCAGCTTCCTCTTTAGCCACCTTTAATCCAAGAAATTTCATCACCACATCCAGGGCGGGCTGGTTATCTATAGTATGAATGATACAATCGCCGGCTTTTGTGATCGTTCTAACTGTTCCCGCCGGCTTCCAGCCAAATGCTGCCTGTCCTTTTACGTCCACGTTGTCAGCATCAAGTACGAGCATGATGATGCCGTTCTCTAATTTTTTGTCATTAGTAAAAACAATAGTTTGAGTGAATCCGAAATCATCTCCCGCATTACCACCCCAAATTGTTATTGCGGATCCGGTTGCCGATTCAATGCCATTCAATACCGTTTTGCCATCGATAAAACCATTCGCGATCGTCATGCTGTTGGAGATCATGAACGATGGGTTATTAAAAATTTTCAATGCAGCGAGACCCATTTCATTTGCCACATCACCGGGTTGACGGCCGTGATAATTTTCACATAATACTTTGAAATGCGATTTATTTATGTCAAGCAATAAAATCGCGATGCTGCCTACAGCCACATTGCCGTCTACAAACTCCCCGGCGGAGGTTGCGCCAAAAATCTGAATGCCTTTTTTATCCAGCAGCGCACAAACTGCATCCAGGTCTTGTTTGATGGAAATGAAAACAATGGCAAGCGTGGGGTTATAACCTTTGGATGCCAGATTTTCCAATGCTTTTTCAATTTCGGCCGGCGATTGCCCTTTGATAGATTCAGCTCTCATGATGTTCGCGTTTGAAAGTGGATAGAAGCTGGTCCGATCGACCAGTCAAGGGTGGGATCCTAAGCCTGAATTTACCGGAATTTATTTAGAATTTTTGCGGTTTATATAAGTAGTTTACAATCGGATAAGCCGATCTGCCGTTTTGTTTTCAATAGTGCTTGATTAAACGGAGTTCACCTCTTTATTTCAAGAAATCTAAGGATGCTAAAATTTTTCATTTATACAATCTTTTTTCTTTTCGCAAAATATAGCAACGCTCAAAATTCCTGTAATTGCTCAGTGGTAGAAAACACCATTATCAGTATCAAGGATAGTATGGGCAAAGTTTATGTTATCCGGGAAATAGCGGATTTTTCTATCCGCCGTCCCGAGTCATTCGCGACACTTTTTAGAGGTTTTGCTAAATCCGAAATCCTCAGGAAGGCTTTGTCGCATCCCGCAAAATCAGAGATTTTCAATTAGATGAAACGCTTATAAAAGGGTTTTTGGTCACTCAAAAAGAGGCGGATAGTTTAAGAGCCGCAAATAATTCTTTTGGCGGAAGTAATAAAGCTTTGAATGATTCATTAAATATGGTGTTAAATGAAATATTCAGTATCGAGGACAAATATCTCCGGCAAACCAGATATAATTCATTTATTTCAAGTCCGGCATATATAAAGTCTTCATCAGAGCTGGATGCCGCAACCAATAGGATTATTTATGTTGGCAATCCCATCATTGTCGATACCAAGTATGTTTTTTTTACACTTTTCCTCGGCAATCACTCTCGTCACTTTCAGTCATTGATCTATTTTTATGAAAAGAGTGGAGCAGATTGGCATTTAGTAAAAAAGGCTGATTGGAATACTTTGTGAGTATTTTTAATCAACAGCCATTCCATAAGTGAAAAGTTTTTCCGCGTGGCAGAGTCTATAGTGCCATGCCTTTTTTTAAGATGAAATTATTTGACTACCTATTTTATAAGATTTATAAGCTTATCAATTTTCTGGGAAATGATGACTTTTATCCGGAAGCCAATACGTGGCTTATCTCATCAACATTTTTATGGCTCAATTTTCTTACTGTCCTGAACATTGTCGAACTCATTCTGAAACAGGCGTTGTCAAACCAAATCTTTGTGATAGTTCTTTACATCTTATACATGTTGCTGACCTATGCTTATTTTTTCAGAAAGTCTCGGTATAAGTTGATATTAGAGTTATATGGCCAACAAAACACTGTAAAAAGCAAGTGGGGAACCATAGGCGTTGCTGCTTATACATTTGTAACATTAGTTCTACATCTTTATTTTTCTGAAGAACGGAGGGCAATGGCTTTAGGTTCGTTGGGCTAGTCTGATCGTCCGCCTTGGTGCGTGGGGACAGCACCAAGGCATGTAGACTCATCAATATATCAGATCTTCATATGCGTCGTCCGATGAGTCCCCGGAGAAATGCAAACAGATGAAGATGTCGAAGGGAGACTCATCGGGAAAGGAAACCGGGAGGGATTGTCTCACCGCGAAACTTTTTATACGCCTGGTGCTATCCCCACACACCAATCTTGCGGTATAGTTTTCTACGCCTTTGGTGCTGTCCCCACGCACCCATCTGGCGGAATGCTTTTCCTATATACCATCTCACCGCAAAACTTTCTCGATGAGTCTCCTCCAGCCGACTTTACAACTGTCGAGACATTACCGGAGGGACTCATCGATTATCGGATTATTCTAAAATTGGTACGTGGGACAGCACCAAGGCATGTAGACTCATCGATGTATCGGATTCCCATCTGAAATGAATCGTCATCCGATAAGTTCTAAAATTGGTGCGTGGGGACAGCACCAAGGCATGTAGACTCATCAACGTATCCGATATCCATATGCATCGCCCGATGAGTCCCCGGAGAAATGCAAACAGATGAAGATGTCGAGGGGAGACTCATCGGGAAAGGAAACCGGGAGGGATTTTCTCACCGCGAAACTTTTTATACGCCTGGTGCTGTCCCCACCCACCAATCTTGCGGTATACTTTTCGACGCCTTGGTGCCGTCACCACGCACCACTCTGGCGGAATGCTTTTCCTATATACCATCTTACCGCGAAACTTTCCCGATGAGTCTCCTCCAGCTGACTCTACCACTTTCGAAAGATTACCGGAGGGACTCATCGATTTATCGGATTATTCTAAAATTGGTGCGTGGGGACACGCACCAAGGCATGTAGACTCATCAATGTATCCGATATCCATATGCATCGTCCGATGAGTCCCCGGAGAAATGCAAACAGATGAAGATGTCGAAGGGAGACTCATCGGGAAAGGAAACCGGGAGGGATTGTCTCACCGCGAAACTTTCTCGATGAGTCTCCTCCAGCCGACTCTACAACTTTCGAAAGATTACCGGAGGGACTCATCGATGTATCGGATTATTCTAAAATTGGTGCGTGGGGACAGCACCAGGGCATGTAGACTCATCGACGTATCCGATCTTCAAATTCGTCGTCCGATGAGTCCCCGGAAGAATGCAAAAAAGATGAAGATGTCGAAGGGAGACTCATCGGGAAAGGAAACCGGGAAAGGATTTTTTCACCGCCAAACTTTTTCCGCCTTGGTGCTATCCCACGCACCAATCTGGCTGTATGCTCTTCCTATAACTCATCTCACCGCAAAACTTTCTCGATGAGTCTCCTCCAGCCGACTTTACAACTTTCGAAAGATTACCGGAGGGACTCATCGATTTATCGGATTATCTAGAATTGGTGCGTGGGGACACGCACCGAGGCATGGAGACTCATCGATGTATCGGATTATTCTAAAATTGGTGCGTGGGGACACGCACCAAGGCATGCAAACTCAATCTTCCTTTGAACCTTTCTCTCCCACAAACCAATGTTCCTTATTTTTAAACAACACGTTGAAAGTCGTGAGCGATCCATAGCATCGGGTGATGTATTGCTGAATATTTGCTTTATCCTCATCACTCAGCTTTTTATTGCTGTTGATGTTTTGCTCCAACACGCGCAGCCGGTCGCGAAGCATTACGATCTTGTGAAAGAAATCGGCAATCGGGATCTCCTTTGGCTTTAATGTTTTGTCTGCAGGCTGAATTTGCAACACACCTCCCTGCCATTTGTCACCCAGTGGTACGTTTTCAGTGATGCCACCCCATAGACGAAGGATCTTTAATAATGATCTTTCAACATCACTATGCGTTTCGATCTCGGCCGTCACATTTTCGGGAATGATCTCATCCAGCTTTGGATCGGTCTTATCAATTTCCTTGACGCCATGATTAATAAACGAAATTAGGTAGCTCGCATAACGGATACCTACGATCACTCCAGGTCCATAATTTGTGTGTTGAAGTCGTGTGCCTATGCCCAACGTAGTTTGCTCCATACAAAAGATTTATTGGTCTAAGTTATTATTTCCCGATGAGTCTCGTTCAATTGAAGTTGGCTGAAAATCTTTCGGGAAGAATTTATTGAAGGGTGACTGGAGAATTAATATCCGATGAGTCCCCGACTCTATAACATAAGCGGAACATGTCGATGTTAGACCCATCGGGAAATAAAGAAGGGTAACTAATGTTACCCTTCCGCAAATCCAGTGAATTGCTTTTTATAGTGTAGCGGATCAGAAATTATTGCACAAGAATTTGTTTGGTTAAAGTTCCGTTTTCTGTTCTCAGGCGAATTGAATATATCTGCCTGCTCAAACCTTTCGAATCAAATGAAACAATATGACTGCCGGCTTCTCTTGAATTGTCGGCAATAACTTTTACTTCCCTGCCCGACATATCAAAAATGCTCAACCTGATCTTTTGCGCAGCAGGAAGATCAAAACGAATGCTGCTGCTGCCATTAAATGGATTGGGATAATTCTGGAATAATGAAATAGCGCCTTTACCCGCGACGGTAGCAGTTACAACTGATGAAAGTTTGAATTTACCATCCTGGTCGATTTGCTTGAGGCGATAATAATACAAACCTGGAGCAAGGCTTTTATCTGAATAGCCATAACTACTCGTCGTAGCGGATTCACCTGCACCATTTACAAAACCAATCGCATACCAGTCAGCATTGTTATTGCTGCGTTGTATTTCAAATCCTTTGTTGTTTGATTCATTGCTTGTCTTCCAGCTTACAGCAATATCTCTGTTCGTCGTAACAGCGCGCAGATCTGATATAGTTACAGGAAGCGCAAATGTTGGCGTAAAACGAACATCAATAAAAAAATTAGTTGAATTATATCCGCTGCCATTTGGATTGCTGGGATATGCTGGTGTCGCTGTATACAGATAACTTCCATTTCCCGTACCCCCACCTGTACTTCCATCTCCGGCCAATACAATAAACGGAGCCGAGGTCTGGTCCATGCTTGGATTAATTACTCCAGTACCATTTTCATAAGCATAGTGACCTGTTGAAGAATGTACCGCCGCAACATAAATAGTTCCCGGAACTGCAGTGAAAGCAGTACCAAAATTCATTTGTTGCCAGCCTGAAGCTGTTTCACCAGTAAAAGTAACCGTACGTCTTGGCGTTACTGTGCTGAATCCAGGCTCCCAGATATGACCAATATGAGTGCCCGTATTTGCAGTGCCTTTATAAAAACGAATTGCTGTAATTGTTCCGACCTGCGTTACTTTAAATCTTATCCCTGTTTCAATCCCTTGTATCGGAGTAAAACCACCGTTAAAATCATTAGCATTGGCTTGTCCTCCTGGCCCACCCGGAGGTGCAGATACAGGATTCAATATTGTGTATTGTGCATTTACAACAGTTCCTGCAAACACGATAGCAACAACAGAGAAAGCGAGGCATTTAATTAACGCACCTAGATGAGAGGTCCTTTTCATAAAACAGGTTTAAAAAAATTTAATAATTATCAGTAAGGTTCCGGGAAAGCGAAAGGAATTTCGGGAAGAATATTGGAAGGAATTTAGAGTATGTTTTAATCGCCCCGCAAGATAAGACGTCCATCAATCGAACAATCAATAAAGCGAATTAATTTCATCCTTCTTACTAAAGATATTTAGAATAATTCGTGGTTGCAAGCACAAATTTTTCTCGAATTCGAACAGCCGTTAGTTAATCGCATTTGCAACGGTATGGGTTTTTAGAATATAAGCTGTTGATATATCATGATTTTGATTGAACAACAGGCCCACTCAACCTTGAAGGAATGGTTATTAGATTTAATTATGGTCGCCATTATTGTTACCAGGTTGGAGTTTAGTTGTTGAATTCAGCGTTAGGCAAATGGCTAACCAGCGTTTCATATTTTCTAATTGTTATATAGTTCTTTTCATGTATAACAATTAAAACACTTCTATTTTATTTTAATGAATTCATATGTTGTGAACTCAACAAAATCAGCCACTCTCACTGTCACTGATACAGGTTTTCCTTTCACCAGTTTGAATTCCCATTCTTTGATACCATATAATGGATCATTGAAACTGGCAAGCACTCGTCCGGGAGATAAAGGTTGAAGCTCCGCAAACCTTCCTTTGTGATGTTCAAACCTTGCTATCAGCTTACCATTCTCCTGTGAAATGTTCATTTTTCCATATACCTCGCTCTTATATTCCCCTGCATAGGCAACAGCTGAAATAGTATCCATTGCCATGCTAATGGTGTCTTTTTTCTTTTGCAACCATAGCTGTTCGGCCTGCTGCTGTTCATTAAATCCTTTTAAGAACACTTTACTGTATCCACGATACGGTAGTTTAAGAAATGCATCAAGCACTTCCCATTTCAACGCTTCATATAAAACATTAGCGTCTGTGTTAGTGAGCACCACAATGCCAAGCTTTTCTTCAGGAATTAAAGTAACACTGGTAACAAATCCATTGACACCTCCCGTATGTGAAACTATTTTCTTTCCCTGGTAATCTTCCAGCACCCATCCAAGTCCATACAATGTGAAATTCCCACGATTAAAAAATTGGCTTCCACCTCCCATGATTGAATTTGGCTCACGTGTTAATCTTATTGCCTGCGCTGGTATCACACGTTTTCCATCATACATGCCATCATTTAATTGCAAACTCACCCAATGACTCAGATCATTTACTGATGAAGAAATGCTTCCAGCCGAAGCCAGGTTATCAATTTTTCCGAATGGAATTTTTCTTAGCTGGCCTTTTACCAAAGTATGTGCCGCCGCCATATTGGATGCAGTCGGTACAGCAGATGCAAGTGCGAGGCTCCGGTCCATTCCGAGTGGTTTGAAAATATTTTCTGTTACAAATACATTCCATGGCTGACCCGTTACTTTTGGAATGATCTCACCTGCTGTAAGGAATGCCGCATTGCAATATCCCCAACGGCTGCGAAAACTATACACTGGTTTTACAAGCGCCATTTTTGCACGAACCTCTTCTTTTGTGAGATCTGAATCGAAGTACATAAAATCTCCCTGGAATGTTTCGAAGCCAAGCCGGTGACAAAGCAAATCACGTACGATAACTTCTTTACTCACCCAGGGATCATACATTTTGAAATCGGGCAGCCATTTCTGCACCTTATCATTTAATGATAATTTATTTTCAGCCTGCAACATTGCCAGCGCCGTTGCAGTAAATGCTTTTGTATTACTACCGATCATGAATAATGTATTCTGGTCTACCAGTTCCGTGCTCCCCAACTCTCTAACACCATAACCTTTCATTACCACGATCTTACCGTCCTTTATGATACAGATCGCCGCGCCCGGAATTTGCCATTCATGCAATGCCGTATTGATATAATTGTCGAGACTGTCTTTAATAAATGAAGGAAGAGAATCTTGCTGCGCATTGCAGAAGAAAATACTGAAAGCGAGAATTGCAAGTATTAGAAGTTTTCTCATGGTGGCTAGTTTTGGGAATTGGGAATTAGTTCGCTGGTTGAACATTCAACACCGGATTCGAAAGTACTAAAGCTGGAACATATTCGATTAACGACCCAATTCCAAAAATCAAATTCCTAATCCCTAATCTTCGTCCTCAGGTTTTATATAAGTCGAAATCGGCGGGAGGCCATTGAGATAACGGCGATATGATTCCTTGATGTATTCCTGGAAATCATAATCATTGGTCAGCAGCGTAAATTGATATGAAGGACGATAAACCAGAATAAAACTGTCGAGCTCGGTCCCGTTAAGGCCGGTGAGTCTCCGCACCAGCGCTTTGCTGAACCGATGATCAACCATTTTCTCCTGTTCCTGCAACAGCAATCTTCTTTGAAACGCCATCATGCTTTTATTTCTTTTAAAGCGAAACATGTTGATGATCTCATTCACATCAAATCCAACACCCATATTGGTTACGCTGGGTCTTAATGCCGGTTTTTTATAATTAAAAACCTTTGCATAATCCTTTCGGTTCTGCAACGAATCTTCTCTGTAATTTCTTGGCCTCACCTTCACTTCTTTCAACGTGGTAATATTTACCCTCAAAGCAATATCGAAAGCAAATGGATTGAGGATCTTCAATACAGGAAATTTTACAGTCGGCTTATTGAGATAGGAAAACCATATCGAATCACGCTCCGTCACTTCGATCTCATAAACTCCGTCAGCATTTGTAAATGCACCTTTGCCGGAAGTAGATAAAACGCTCACAAGCTCCAATGGATAATTTCTTGAACTATCATAAACGGTCCCTTTGATCTTAAACCATTGAGCGGATACCGGCGCTGATGCCAGGATGAAAACGAAAAGGCAGGAAATAATTAGTAGAGCTGATTTCAAAAATTTTTGTTTACCGCTTATTAGGGGAAGCAAGTAACGAAAGAAAATGCAAAAGCTGCGTTAAGGCCCGCTATTAGATCTAAGCGTTTATTTGCTTCCTGATCTCCTGTTCAATTATGGAAGGATAGAATTGATGTTCGAGTACATGAATACGCTGCGCTAAATTTTTAGCATCATCATCAGGTAAAACGGAGCATTTTTCCTGGAAGATGATATCCCCATTATCATAATGTTCATCTACCCAATGAATCGTAATACCTGTTTCTTTTTCCCCGGCAGCAATTACCGCGGCATGCACACGCTCGCCATACATCCCTTTGCCACCGTATTTGGGAAGCAGCGCGGGATGAATATTTATGATCTTTCCGCGATATACTTCAATCAATCCTCCAGGAATTTTCCAAAGAAATCCGGCTAATACGATAAAATCAATGCCATGCTGTTTTAGTTCGGGCAAATAGCCATCGCCGGAAAAAAATCTTCCTTTCTCAATTTGTAACACGCCGATACCTGCATTTTCAGCAATCTCTATCACACCAGCTCCGGGTTTGTTGCAAACCACCAGGACCACTTCGGCGCCTCTTTGCACCGATCCATTAAAATGTTCAATGATCTTTTGCGCGTTTGAGCCAGCTCCCGATGCGAAGATCGCAATGCGCATCATCTAATCTTAGTTGATTGGTTGATTGGTTGATTTGTTCAATGGAGCAGTATTAGGGGGACGGGTTGAACTATCGCGGGCAAAACCCATTCGCTTTCCCATTTTTTTCAAGTATCCAGTAAAAAATTTAAACTGACCAAACAAAACGCTTACTGCCAGTACCGTGATCGGCCATAGTACGGTAACGATAATTATATATATAAATATCCAAAGCCAGCGCTCTTCAATTGCCAACAAATTCATCAGCTTTTTGCCCAGGAAACCTGTAAGACTTCCTCCAATGGCAAACGTGCAGAATATCAGAAACAGTCGCGTTCCATTCACCTTCCATTTCTTCTGTAATCGTTCGAACATGATTCAATTATTTAAACTGCACGACCCATTTTTATTTTTTGCATCGCAAAAGTCAGTAAAAAAACACTCAAACTTCATTTAGTCTCTCATAATTGAAAATTACAACTGCATGTTTACTCATTTATGACAATCAAATCTTATTCATCGCTAAAAACACCAATAAATTCAATGAAACGCAAGCTGGTAGCGGGTTAAAAAATTTTATAGACTGTTGTCCTTTTGTTAAGTTCCTGACTTATTTTTGCACCCAATTGAAGCATTTTATCCACATTTTTTCAGAACAATAGCATCTATGATTTCCTGCAAACCAATACTTCAGAGGCCAGCACTGCTATTCATATTGTTCTTTTCATTTTGTTTTTCAGTTTCTCTGGCCCAGGATGGTAAAGCTTTGTTCCAAAGTAAATGCGCAAGCTGTCATACCGTCTTTGATAGGATGACCGGCCCGGCATTGGGTGGCCTTACTACACGCGGCCCCTGGGTGGATAAAGAAGAAATTTACAAATGGGTGCATAATCCTCCGGGATATATGCAAACAAATGATTACACGAAGGCTTTGAAAAATGAATACGGAAGTGAGATGACGCCATTTCCGGCTTTGAGTACGGCTGATATCGATGCGATCGTTAATTATATTGAAACCACTTTCAAAGCAGGTAAACCAAAACCTGGCGGAGGTGAAGGCACAGGTTCAACCTCAACAGCTACATCCAATCAAAACGCCATCATTTTCGGAGTTATTTCTTTGATACTTGCGATCATCGCCTTTATTCTCATGCAGGTCAACAGCAACCTGAAGAAAATGTCTGATGATGCAGAGGGAATTCTACGTCCTGAACCTGTTCCCTTCTATCGTAATAAAGTTTATATAGCGATGGTTTCGGTTGTTTTCTTCATTATCGCGGGGTTCTTTGTTACTAAAGCTGCAATAGGCTTACAACGCCAGAAGCACTATCAACCTCAACAACCTATTTTTTATTCGCATAAAGTGCACGCGGGACTTAACCAGATCAATTGTCTCCATTGCCATGGAAATGCCTGGGAAAGCAAATCCGCGGCCATTCCTTCGGTGAATGTGTGTATGAATTGCCATAAGACGATCAATGAATACAAGGGACCATTGCTCGAAGATGAAGCTGGCAATCATATCAATGGTACTGCCGAGATCCAGAAGTTGTATGAATACGCTGGGTTCGATCCCAAAAAACCGAATGCATGGGATGCATCCAAGGCTAAACCTATCTCATGGGTAAGAATACATAACCTCCCTGACCATGTATATTTCAACCATAGCCAGCACATAAAAGCCGGCAACGTACAGTGCCAGACCTGTCATGGTGAAATCCAGGAGATGCATGAAGTGAAGCAATTTTCTGAGTTAAGTATGGGATGGTGTATCAATTGCCACAGGCAAACAAAAGTCAATTTCAACTATACAGATAGTACCGGTAATAAATATTACAGCATTTACGAGAAGTTTCATAATGATCTCAAATCTGGAAGAATGGATAGCGTGACCGTAAAGGACATTGGTGGTCTTGAGTGCCAGAAATGTCATTATTAGAAAAATGATTTTGATCGCTTCAGGGTGATCAATATTAGATCTAGCTAAGTTTTTCGAATAAAAGGTTGGCAAAAAGCAAATGCAAACGGTCAACTGCTAATTCAGATAATAATATGAGCCAAAAAAAGTACTGGCAAGGTTTCGGAGAGTTCACAGGGGACCCGGAAAAGAATCAAAAGATCGTAGCAGACGAGTTTCGTGAAGAGCTGCCTTTTGAGGATATTGACAGCAAAGGCTTGCTCGATGCAAAAGCGCCTCGCAGGGATTTTCTAAAATATCTTGGCTTTAGCACAGCAGCTGCTGCACTTGCCGCAGGTTGTAAGACTCCGGTTCGCAATGCAGTTCCATTTGCAAACAGGCCCGAAAATATTATTCCGGGTGAAGCAAAATATTATGCCACTACTTATGTGCAGGATGGTGATGTGGTTCCTATCCTTGCCAAAGTAAGAGATGGTCGCCCTATCAAGATTGAAGGCAACAACCTTTCATTATACACAAACGGAGGCACGACTGCAAGAGCACAGGCATCCGTACTTGATCTTTATGATACGCATCGTAATCGTTTTCCAACAAGAAAAGTCGGCGATAAATTTGAAGAAAGCACTTATGAATATTTAGATCGTACGATTGGTGAAGCAATTGCATCACTTGGTGGCAAACAAATGGTTTTGCTGACAAGCACGATCGTATCACCTTCGGCGCGTGAGATCATTTCAAAATTTGCAAACCTTCGCCATATTCAATACGATGCTGTCTCTTACAGCGGAATGTTGCTGGCGAATGAAGCAAGTGGATTCGGTAGAAAAATTCCTACATATAATTTCGAACCGGCAAAAGTTATCGTCAGTCTTGGTGCTGATTTCCTCGGAAGCTGGTTGAGTCCTCTCGAAAATGCGGTCGGCTATACAAAAGGACGCAAGATCAATGAGAAGGATCCTCAGATGAGCAAACATTACCAGTTTGAATGTCACCTGAGCACAACCGGCGCAAGTGCGGATGAAAGATATACGCATCGCCCTTCTCAAACCGGTGCGGTTGCACTCGCTTTGCTGGCGGCAATCGATGGTTCGGTTGCAGCGACCTCCTTGTCCAATGCTAAATTAAATGCAGGAATAGCAAAGGCTGCGGCTGATCTTAAAGCAAACAATGGAAAAGCACTTGTGGTTTGCGGCAGCAATGATGTAAATATTCAGACAGTTGTCAACGCCATCAACAATGCAATAGGCGCTAACGGTACTACAATAGATTGGTCAAGGCCTGTTAATTATCGCCAGGGTATTGACAAAGATCTGAATGATCTCGTGGGTCAGATGGAAGCCGGAGATATCGGCGCATTATTTATTTACGGCGCAAATCCCGCATACACTTTTTATGATGCTGAAAGATTTAAGAAAGCGTTGTCAAGAGTAAAAGTCTCGGTATCGTTTAATGAAAGATGGGATGAGACAACGCAATTATGCGCGTACAATCTTCCAACTCATCATTACCTCGAGAGTTGGGGAGATGCGGAACCAAAAGCAGGGATCACCAGTTTTATTCAGCCTACGATCAACCCGCTTTTCAAAACCCGCCCATGGCTTACATCCTTATTAAGATGGAGCGGAAATAATACCGATTACGATACATATTTTAAAAATTATTGGGCCACTACGCGTGGACTCAGCGATGATGCTTTTATAAAAGTATTACAGGAAGGAATTCTAAATGAATCTGCTGCCGGTACTGGTGCATATGGAGGCGGAGCCGCTGTCGCTACAGCTGCAAGTGCGATCAATGCATCAAAGCGTGCGGGTGCAACTGAAGTTGTGCTTTATCAAAAAGTTTCAATAGGCACTGGCGCCCAGGCTACAAATCCGTGGTTGCAGGAATTACCTGACCCTGTTACGAAAGCCACATGGGATAATTATGCAATGGTATCTATGACGAAAGCCGATGAGCTGGGCATAGATTTCCGTGACATGGACTATGAATATTATCCAAAAAAACCTGTATTTGAATTTGCTGTCGGTAATAAAAAAGTGGAATTGCCTGTATTGGTAATTCCAGGCATGGATAAAGACACTATTGCTATCGCGGTTGGATACGGAAGAAATGAAAAGCTTGGTAAAACTGCCGGTGGCGTAGGTAAAGATGTTTACCAGTTTTCAAGTTTCAATGGTAATACAATTGATTATTTCGCTGCAGACGTGAAGATCACGGACATGCACCGCAAAGAAAAAATTGCGCAAACACAAATTCATAATTCTTATGAAGGTCGTGTTGAAGTAGTAAGGGAAACAACCCTCGCGACTTTCAAAAAAGATCCCAACGCTATTCCTGATTATCGCAATGAGCTCGTAGAAAAATACGCGCAAAACACCAGCGATTTCAGAAGAGAAGCAACTCTATATCCGGATCACGTGCAGCCTGGTCCCAAATGGGGAATGGCCATCGACATGAATGCATGTTATGGTTGTGGTGCCTGCGTGGTTGCATGTCATGCTGAGAACAATGTACCAGTAGTAGGGAAAAGTGAAGTTGCAAGATTCCATGATATGCACTGGTTGCGCATCGACCGCTATTTCGTAAGCGACGAACACAATCCTGATGATTTGAAAGGGGTGGTATTTCAACCCATGCTTTGCCAGCATTGTGATAATGCGCCTTGCGAGAATGTTTGCCCGGTTGCTGCTACCAATCACAGCTCTGAAGGCATTAACCAAATGGCCTATAACCGTTGTATTGGTACAAGATATTGTGCGAATAACTGTCCATTCAAAGTGCGCAGGTTCAACTGGGCTGATTATACAGGTGCTGATTCATTCCCTGATAACCAGGACCAGCAACTCGTGGGAAGACTGGATCCTGTTGTTCACCAGATGAATGATGAATTGACAAGAATGGTATTGAATCCTGATGTGACTGTAAGATCAAGAGGTGTAATGGAGAAATGTACATTCTGTATTCAAAGAACACAGGCGGCAAAGCTTACGGCAAAAAAAGAAAATCGTTCACTTATCGATGGAGATGTAAAGACCGCATGCCAGCAGGCCTGCGCGGGTGATGCGATTGTGTTCGGTGATGTACATAATAAATCAAGTCATGTTTCAAAGGTGCGTGAAGAAAATAAGCAGCGCAGTTTTTATGTATTGGAACAACTTCACGTGTTGCCTAACATTACTTATCTGGCCAAAGTGAGAAATACGGATGAAATAATTGCATCAGGAAGTGAACATGGCGGCGGTGAAGAAGAAAAAGGTTCTGTTCCGGCTGAGCAGAACGCGGAACATCATTAATGAAACCACGCAGATATTCTGCGCGTATCGACAATAGAACTAATACAGCTAGCGGCGAAAAGCTGACGTTTAAAGCTAAAAAGATATGGGATTACTCAGGTATGAATCACAGGTAAGGCCACCGCTGGTGGAAGGTGATAAGGACTATCACCAGGTGACGGAAGATATATGTCGCCCGGTGGAAGCAAAACCTTCGAAACTATGGTGGATGGGCTTTCTTATTTCTGTTGCCTTACTAGCTTTTGGAATTTTCTCCGTGACCATGGAAGTTATTTATGGAACGGGTCAATGGAATCTGAACAAAACCATCGGATGGGGTTGGGATATCACCAACTTCGTATGGTGGGTAGGTATTGGTCACGCAGGAACTTTGATCTCAGCGATCTTATTATTATTCCGCCAGGGTTGGAGAACAGGTGTAAACCGTGCTGCTGAAGCTATGACGATTTTCGCGGTAATGTGCGCCGGCCAGTTTCCGATCTGGCACATGGGTCGCGTATGGGATGCATTCTTTGTATTGCCTTATGCTAATACCCGCGGTCCGCTTTGGGTTAACTTCAACTCACCATTGTTATGGGACGTATTTGCGATCTCAACATATTTCACCGTATCACTTTTATTCTGGTATAGTGGTTTGCTACCCGATCTTGCCACGCTTCGCGACCGCGCGAAGCTGAAATGGCGCAAGATGTTTTATGGGGTTGCAGCATTCGGATGGACCGGAAGCACAAAACACTGGCAAAGACATGAAGCATTATCACTGGTACTTGCGGGCCTCAGTACACCACTTGTACTTTCAGTGCATACCATTGTATCATTTGACTTCGCTACCTCGGTAGTTCCGGGATGGCATACAACAATCTTTCCTCCTTACTTCGTAGCGGGTGCGATCTTTTCCGGATTTGCAATGGTGCAAACCCTGCTGGTGGTCACCAGGAAAGTATTAGGCCTGGAAGAATATATCACTATTGAGCACATTGACGTGATGAATAAAGTTATTATTCTAACAGGCTCAATTGTTGGTATCGCCTATCTCACGGAATTATTCATGGCATGGTATTCAGCGGTGGAGTTCGAACAGTTTGCTTTTTTCCAAAACAGACTAAACCTTAATAGTCCTTATGGCTGGAGTTATTGGATCATGATGAGTTGTAATGTAATATTTCCTCAAATTTTCTGGTTCCGGAAAATGAGGCGCAATCTGGTGCTTACTTTCTTCATGAGCATACTGATCAATATAGGTATGTGGTTTGAACGTTTTGTGATCATCGTTACTTCGGTGTACCGCGATTACCTGCCGAGTTCATGGAGTACTTATTATACACCTACGATCTGGGAAGTTGGTTTTTATATGGGAACATTTGGATTGTTCTTCACCTGCTATTTCCTTTTCTCTAAGTTCTTCCCGGTAATTGCACTGGCGGAGATCAAACATATCCTGAAAAAGAACGGTAAAGTTTATAAAACCAAAATGGACGAGATCGAAAGGGAAACGGTGGATGAGTTTGGACATAAGCATGCGCACGATCACGGAGCTTAATTGAATAAAGAATGATGGGCCGTTAAGCCCGCATCACTAAGAACTGATACAATATGGCGATAAAGAAATTTGTTACAGGTAACTTTTACGACGAAGCAGTTTTATTTCCTGCCGTCAAAAAAGTGCGCCGTGCAGGGTATAAGATCCACGAGGTCTTTACACCTTTTCCTATTCATGGCCTGGATAAAGCAATGGGTCTGCGCGATACCAGTCTTCATACTGCAGGATTTATTTATGCGATCACCGGTACCGCGACAGCGATTGGTTTTATTACCTGGGCTCTAACGGTTGACTGGCAATTAAACTTTGGCGGTAAGCCTTATTTCTCATTGCCTGCATGGGTGCCTATCATTTTCGAATTGACCGTTTTGTTTTCTTCAGTGGGAATGGTATTGACATTTTGTTACCTGTGTCAGATGGCTCCGTTTGTAAAAAAAGATCATTTCAACCCAAGATCAACGGATGACACTTTTGTGTTAGCGCTTGAATGCAGCGACAGGACCAATGATGGCGAGCTTGTAGATTTTTTGAACACGCTCGGCGCACGCGATGTGTCGGTTACTTATAAAGAAACGGAATGGTGGCTTGGCCGCTATGATAAAGATGATACGGCAAGGATTCACAAAAGGGATAACTAATACTAGCAAATGAAAAATTTTCTGATCATAGCAGGATGTGTTGCAACCGGGGTTATTCTTTCGTCTTGCGAAAAAGTAAGACGCAATACCGGTCATGCTTATATGCCTGACATGGCTTACAGCGTAGCTTATGAAACCTATGCGCCTACCAACAGGTTGGATTCAAGCGGCGCTCATTATAATGGTATGCCTGTGCCCGGCACAATTGCGCGTGGCGAATTGATGCCTTATGTTTTGAAAAACGATTCAACAGGTTACAATCAATCGGCTGCTACGAAAAATCCGCTTGCTGCAGGATCTTTTGATATGAAAGAAGCGGAGCGCCTTTATCTTGTTAATTGCGCGATCTGCCACGGAAGTAAATTGGATGGCAATGGTCCTTTGTATAAGGGTGGAGAAGGCCCTTACATTGCAAAGCCCGCCACCTTGGTTGGAGATCCTGCAAAAGAGGCATTGACAGAAGGAACTATGTATCATGTGGCGACATTTGGCAAAAATGCAATGGGTAGCTATGCTTCTCAATTAAGCAGCACACAGCGCTGGATGGTAGTTGCCTATATCAAATCAAAGCAACTGGGAGGAAAAGCGGGAGCCGCCGGATCAACTGATAGCACAGCGACAAAACCTATGGGTGATACGACAGCTACGGCCTCTAACAATGCAAACAAGTGAGTTAACATTTGAAGAATTTATAAATGAACAATATGTCAACCCGGGAAAAATTTACAGTGCCTAAGCGATATAATACCGTTGCCATCGCCCTGATGGTTGTTGGTATCATAGCGATCATTGCATTGTTCATTACCCATGGAGCCAGCAAGGACCAGCATGAACAGGCAAGATTTTGGTCAAGCCTATTGCAGAACAGTGTTTATTTTCTGCTGGTCGTAAATGCCGCCATGTTCTTTATCTGCGCAACAACACTCGCCTGGGGTGGATGGCAAATGGCCTTTCGCAGGGTTAGTGAAGCGATATCAGCCTGCGTGCCCGTGCTTGGAGTGATAGCGGGCGTTATCTTACTCGTGATCTGTTTTAGTGACAACCATACAATTTATCATTGGGCTGATACAGAACACGTAAAACATGATCCGGTTCTTTTACATAAGTCCGGCTTCCTCAATAAAGGATTTTTCGCGGTGTGGACAGTGATCACAATTGTCGGATGGTCATTGCTTGGATGGAAAATGCGTCGCCTCTCACATAGTATTGATGATGTAAAACTTAGTGTTGAGGAAGGGAAAAAATATGTTTGGAAAAATACAGTGTGGGCCGCCGTATTTATCGTTTTCTTTTCACTGACAGTAATGTCATCTATTCCCTGGCTTTGGCTGATGAGCATCGATGCACATTGGTACAGTACAATGTATAGCTGGTACACATTTGCAAGTACCTTTGTAGCGGGAATTGCGCTGATCACCCTGTTTGTAGTATTTCTTAAGAATAATAATCAGTTGGAATATGTCAATCAGGAGCACTTGCATGATCTCGGAAAATTCATGTTCGCGTTTTCGATCTTCTGGGCATATCTCTGGTTCTCGCAATTCATGTTGATCTGGTATGCAAACATTCCGGAAGAAACAGTGTACTTCAAGCCCAGGGCGGAAGGCGCATATAGCGGAATATTCTGGTTGATGTTTATCATCAACTTCCTGGCGCCATTGTTAATACTTATGAGAAGGGGTTCAAAAAGAAATTACGCGACGATCACGTTTTTGTCCTTGCTGATCCTGTTTGGACATTGGTTGGATTTTTTCCAGATGGTATTCCCGGCCACTTCAAAAGGGCATGTGCCAATGATACTTTATGATTTTGGTGTGGCTTGTGGATTTGTAGGCTTGATCATGTTTTTAACAGCAAGGGCTTTGACAAAAGCACCGTTGCTTGCAAAGAATCATCCTTTCATAAAAGAAAGCGTGATTCATCATACGTAGGTTTGGTTTATTTGAATTTTATAATTGTCATTTGATATGCAAACTTTTTTCATAGTAGCGATCCTTGGTCTCGGCTTCCTGATTACGTTTCAAATTGCCAAGGCAAGTGAATACGTAGCTGTGCTAAGAGGTGAAGAGAAATCAAAACAGCAAACGAACAAAGTAAATGCGTTCATGTTGCTTGCATTTCTTATCCTTGGCCTGATCGGCGTTTACTATTGCAATGAAAAGTTGAGACATAAGATCCTTGGCACTCCCGCTTCTGATCATGGCGTGCTTATCGACCGGATGCTTTACATAACCATCGCAGTCACCTTTGTTGTTTTCGTTCTTACCCAGGTCGCGTTATTTTATTTTGCTTATAAGTACCAGCAATCTGATAAACGCAAAGCATATTATTACCCTCATAACAATCGTCTTGAGTTGATCTGGACGGTTATTCCTGCAATTGCTTTGACAGTATTGGTAGGCTTCGGAATTTTTTATTGGTTTAAGATCACAGGCGCGCCACCAAAGAACGCCGTGCAGGTTGAAATTGTAGGCAGCCAGTTCAAATGGGAATATCGCTATCCGGGCAATGACAAGATCTTTGGAAAAAAATATTATAAAAATATCAATGGACAGAATCCATTAGGACAGATCTGGGACGATCCTGCTAACCATGATGATATTTATATTACCGGTGAACCAATGCACCTGGTAGTTAATAAGCCTGTTCAACTTGTCATCAATTCAAAAGATGTTATTCATGATGTGGGCCTTGCGCATTTTCGTATGAAAATGGATGCAGTACCAGGTACGCCTACCAGCATGTGGTTTACGCCAACCAAAACTTCTGCAGAAATGAAGAAGCTGACAGGTAAGGCAGATTTCGTTTATGAAATTTCCTGCGACCAGATGTGTGGTTCAGGACATACAGGTATGAGAGGTGAGATCATTGTGGAAACACAGGAAGAATATGATGTGTGGATGGCGCAGAAAAAGCCTAATTATCTGGCGGCTTTTCCTGACAAAGATCCTTCTGTAAAACCTAAAACAGATTCAACTGGTGTACCTGCACCGGCTGGCGCGGGCGGAGCAAGCCATTAATTGATTGAAAGACTCTGCAAAGAGTCATTAAAATATAGATTATGAGTGAAGCAATTCATACGCAACATGGGACAGTGACACATGGCATCCATCATGACGAACATCATGGACACCATGAGCAATCTTTTATTTCAAAATATATTTTTAGCCAGGATCATAAGACTATCGGTAAACAATTCCTGGTTACCGGTATCATCTGGGCGATCGTTGGCGGACTTTTCTCGGTACTGTTCCGCCTGCAATTAGGTTACCCAAATCAATCTTTCCCGATCCTCGAAACATTTTTTGGAGAATGGGCACCTGGCGGTATTATCAAGCCGGAGTTTTATTACGCGCTAATCACGATGCACGGAACCGTCCTCGTGTTCTTCGTATTGACAGCAGGTCTTAGCGGAACGTTTGCCAATCTTCTTATTCCGCTACAGGTTGGAGCGCGCGATATGGCTTCGCCTTTCATGAATATGCTCTCTTATTGGTTTTTCTTTATGGCGAGCATCGTCATGATCTCATCGTTGTTTATACAAACAGGACCCGCTGCAGGAGGATGGACCATGTATCCGCCTTTGAGTGCATTGGGCCAGGCTTCGATCGGATCCAAACTCGGCGCTGATCTATGGATCGTATCAATGGCATTGTTCGTTGTATCATCATTACTTGGAGGTCTTAATTATATCGCGACAATCCTGAACATGCGTACCAAAGGTATGAGCATGACAAGACTGCCTTTGACTATCTGGGCATTGTTCTTCACAGCAGTATTGGGTGTCTTATCATTCCCGGTTTTGTTGTCAGGATTGATCTTGTTGTTATTTGATCGTAATCTTGGAACGAGTTTTTATCTCAGTGATATAGTTGTAGCAGGTCAGCCGCTTCCAAATGAAGGAGGCAGCCCGATCTTGTTCCAGCATTTATTCTGGTTCCTTGGTCACCCTGAAGTTTATATCATCCTGTTGCCGGCAATGGGAATGGTGTCGGAAATACTTTCGGTTAATTCACGCAAACCAATCTTTGGATACATGGCGATGCTTGGGTCATTGTTCGCCATCGCGATACTCGCATTCCTTGTTTGGGCCCACCATATGTTTGTGAGTGGACTCAATCCTTTCCTGGGATCAGTATTTGTTCTACTCACGTTGTTAATTGCGGTGCCGTCGGCCATCAAAGTATTTAACTGGCTTACTACCCTATGGCGTGGAAATATCAGATTGGTGCCATCAACTTTATTTGCTATCGGATTTGTGAGTTTGTTTATCTCAGGTGGTCTTACCGGCATCTTCCTTGGTAACTCGACTATCGATATTCATTTACATGATACCATGTTTGTTGTTGCACACTTCCACATTGTAATGGGAGTTGCTTCGATGTTCGGAATGTTTGCCGGTGTTTATCACTGGTTCCCTAAAATGTTTGGTCGTTACCTGAATTCAACGCTGGGTTATATACATTTCTGGGTAACAATGATCGGTGCTTACCTGATATTCTGGCCTATGCATTACCAGGGACTTGCTGGTGTGCCGCGTCGTTATTTGAATAAGAGCATCTGGGTAAACTTTAATGATTTCCAGGATCTCGATAAGATGATTACGGTTGTTTCGATCGTGGTGTTTGCAGTGCAGCTGATGTTTGTTTTCAATTTCTTCTATTCAATTTTTAAGGGTAGAAAAGTTACATCACCAAATCCATGGGGCGCTAACACACTTGAGTGGACGACGCCAATTAATCCGGGTCATGGCAACTGGGTGGGAGAAATTCCTGAAGTGCATCGCTGGCCTTATGACTATGGTAAAGACGGAAGAGAATTTATTCCGCAGACTGAACCCATAGGTGCGAATGAGAGCAAACATTGATCGCTATAAAATTTTTTGAAAACAGTTTTTTGATATAATCGTTGCTGGCTAAACTTATTGCTGATAATTGAAAAAGGAAAACTTTGGGGAAAGTCTTCCGCCCCGCGGAACGACTGTTGTTAAAGATTATGTGCAACTGGTAAAGCTTTCCTTAAGTATAATGGTTGTCTTTAGCAGCGTCATGAGTTTTGTATTAACTCCGGCGTTTGGCAGCTATGACGATAAATGGAAATGGGTCCTTTTGCTTTTTGTGGGAGGAATGCTGGTAACAGGCAGCGCCAACGCGATCAACCAGGTAGTGGAGAAAGATACTGATGCGTTGATGAAGCGTACAGCGCAAAGACCGATAGCATCGGGTCGCATGAGTCCCGAACACGGTTGGGCGTTTGCAATTATTACCGGTGCAATTGGGGTGCTGATACTTGGTTATTTTTTTAATTGGTTAGCGGCGAGCCTGGCGGCATTTAGTTTGTTTCTGTACGCATTTATTTATACGCCGCTAAAAAAAGTGAATTCGATCGCGGTGTTGGTAGGTGCAGTTCCCGGTGCATTACCCTGCCTGATTGGTTGGGCCGCGGGTGAAGGACAATTAAGTACGGGAGGATGGGTGCTCTTTGGTATACAGTTTCTCTGGCAGTTTCCACATTTCTGGGCTATAGCCTGGATCGCGCATAATGATTATTCAAAAGCGGGATTCAAGCTGTTGCCTTCAGATAAGGGACCGACAAAATTCACGGCATTGCAAACGGTGGTGTATTCATTACTGCTGTTGCCAATGACGCTGATCCCTTATTTTATTAATTTATGTGAGTATAAAACTGTGGCGGGACTGGCGGGTTTGATCCTGATTATTCTGGCAAACCTGTTTATGATCCTGAGGTGCATCAGTCTTTATCAGAAAATGGATGTGCCTTCAGCAAGGAAGGTGATGTTTGGTAGCTATCTCTACCTTCCGATGGTTTTGTTTGGATTACTGATGAGTAAACTTGGTTAACGATATAATAGAATTATTAGGTGATACTATGATTATTGAAGCAGTGAGTGAGCAACAAAGAAAAAGAATACATCCTCATAAATTTATTTTGTGGGTGGCGATCGCGAGTATTGTGATGATGTTTGCGGGACTCACGAGCGCATTTATTGTGAAAAGCAACCTTGTTGGCTGGCGAAATATCGAGATCCCATCGGTGTTCTGGTATTCAACGGCAGCAATCATAGCAAGCAGCATTACCGTACAGATGGCATTACGCGCTTTTCATCTGCGTGAAATGAAAAAGTACAGGATGTTGATAGGCACCACGCTTTTCCTGGGCATTTTGTTTATCGTGTTGCAATGTCTGGGGTTTAAAAGTTTGTGGGACCAAAACATAAAGTTCACGGGTTCTGCAGGAGCGGGTCAGTTCCTGTATGTGATTTTCGGATTGCATGCGATACACGTATTGGGTGGAGTGATCGCGTTGCTTGTGATGTTCTTTAAGGCTTATTTTGGAAAAATAAAATTATATAGTGCGGTTCCGGTCGAAGTAGCGGCAACGTACTGGCATTTTGTAGATATATTATGGATCTACCTCCTGGTGTTTTTTATCGTAATCAGGTAGGATGGTTTTTATAAATTGAAATAACTGACATGGCGACAACTGCAACGACGCATCAAACAAAATGGTGGAGTGGAGGAAAAAGTCCTTTCAACCTTGAGTACGGAAAACTCATGATGTGGTATTTCCTGATGAGCGATGCTTTTACTTTCGGTGCATTCCTGATCTCTTATGGTACCATTCGGTTTAGCCAGAATTTCTGGCCAGACCCTAACGTAGTCTTCAACGCATTTCCGGGTGCAGGTCATGCGAATCTTCCTTTGGCATTTGTGAGTGTAATGACTTTTATCCTTATCATCAGTTCGGTGACGATGGTATTGGCTGTGCATGCAGGACATAAAGGAGATCGCAATGGAGTAATTAAATGGATCGCATGGACTATTGTTGGCGGACTTGCATTTCTCGGTTGCCAGGCCTGGGAGTGGCATCACCTTATTACCGGTGAGCACGCAGCATTGATTGATGGACAAATTCAGCTTGTTGGACAAACTACAACTGTAAATCCCTGGGGACAGGTTGTGGATCCGCATATCGTGAATGAAGCATTGCAAAGAACACCCACTGCTACGCTGGCACATCTTGTACACGAACATGATCATTCACATCAGTTAAAAGACCTGATGGGAATGTCCAAAGATCAGTTGATAGGAATGATCGATGCTGCTGAATTGCATGTAAGGGAAAAAGGACCTGTCGCTTTTGGTGGATATTTTTATGGTATTACAGGCTTTCATGGATTTCACGTTTTTTCAGGAGTGATCATCAACCTTGTGATGCTTTTGATGGCACACAAAGGTGTATTCGATCGCAAAGGACATTATTTAATGATAGAAAAAGCAGGATTATACTGGCACTTTGTGGATTTGGTATGGGTGTTTGTATTCCTTTGTTTTTATCTGATATAGGTAAGTTGCTTTAAAGATTTAATTCAGAATTGACCCAAGGGGTTTGAAATAAGTAAGATATGGATCAACATTCAGTAATGCCGCCGGAAATGACATTTCAACATCATACTGATGATGCTGAATTTAAGAAGCGGGTTAGAAAAACAACAATCCTTTTATCGGTTATCACGGTGATCGAACTGGGAATTGGTTTATCTATTTATACCATTCATAAAGGAGAAAATCCAAGTCATTTGCTGGTATTGATGTTCAAAGGAATGGTTTGCATCCTTACATTGGCCAAAGCTTATTATATCGTATCTGTATTCATGCACCTTGGTGATGAGATCAGGAATATGATCATGACCATCGTAGTGCCATTGATGCTTTTCATTTGGTTTATCGCTGCCTTCATCCTTGATGGCAACTCGTATAAGAATAATCGTAACAGGTTTGACGAACATTTCAAGCAAACTACCATGCCCCGCGAACATCATGCAGGCGATAACGAAAAAGCTCCGGAAGGAAAATCAAGGAAAGAATAAAAGTTAGTCAAGGCATTAAAATTATCGGTGAATTTGTACAGCCAAAACAACTGGCTTTGCTTATTGCCATAACTTCGCTTGTTTAAGACCACCGTGAATAAAACAGCGTTATATGCATTGCTACTGGCTATCCTTGTTCCACTCGTCAGTTATTTCATTGTAAAAAGATCCAGCGAACATTTATTGGAAATGCCAAGGCATTACCTGCCTGATTCCACAACGATCTCTAAAAAGAACGGCAAACCCATCAACGATACGATATGGCATAAGATTCCGGACTTTTCTCTCACGAATCAACTTGGTCAAAAAGTTTCCTGGAAAGATCTTTCAGGAAAGATCGTGGTAGTGGATTTTTTCTTTACGCATTGCCCCACCATTTGTCCTGCACTCACCCGCAGTATGCTTAGGCTACAGGATGGCATCACAAATTCAAAAAAAATTGGCGATAACAAGCAACAGTTTCTTCATCTCTTATCCTTAAGCATTGATCCCGAAAGAGACTCAGTTGAAAGATTGAAACAATGGGCCGACAGGTTTCAGATTGATCCTGACCAATGGTGGTTACTTACAGGTTCCAAAAAAGAGATCTATGATCTTGCCATCAATGAAATGAAAATCGGAATTGTTGACGGGCAGGGAATAGACACAAGTTTTATTCACACCGATCATTTTGTATTACTCGATACCAATCGCATAGTGCGTGGTTACTATCATGGTCTTGATTCAACCTCAATGTCACGCCTTTCAGAAGATATTATTTTGCTGACACTGGAAAAAGATTCAACCAAAAAAGGATTTCTTCCCGGTAAGTTGCAACTGATGGCCACAGTATTCCTGATCACGATGGCCGTTGTTGGAATTTTCTTATTCATTTTTAGAAAGAAGAACAAAGATGTTAGCACCAGTCTGGAAAAGAAATAACAGGAAGGCAAGGATCATTATCTTAACCTTCTCATTGCTGGTCTTCGCTGCAATCGTTTTACTGAGCAGGATAAAACTGGATGCAGATCTTCCTTTCGATGTTCATCTTTTTGCATTGGTAAATGCCATTATCAATTCCGCGGTCACGCTACTTCTGCTTGCTGCCTTAATTGCTGTAAAGAAAAAAAATTACCATGCACACCGGTCGATCATGATCACTGCCATGGTTTTGTCATTCTTGTTTTTACTGAGTTATATCTGTCATCACCTGTTTGCCGGGGAGACTCGTTTTGGAGATATCAATCACGATGGTTTGATCAGTGAAGAAGAAAAATCTGCTGCCGGCTCTACCCGCATTGTTTACTATGTTTTATTGGGTACACATATTCCCCTGGCTGGTATCATCCTTCCATTTATTTTATTCACTGCTTACCGCGCGATGACGGGTGACTGGCTAAAGCATAAGAAGCTTGCGCGTATTACATGGCCGATCTGGTTCTATGTTGCTGTTTCCGGAGTATTAGTGTATTGGCTGATTCAACCTTATTATTGATCAGAAACCAAGCTCTTTTGCGGGATCCCAGAATAGTTTTTCGAAATCGGCAACCATATCATTTTTTATTTTCACCCCTTCTTTCTTCAATAATTTTTCCATTGCTCCCGGTGGTGAAAAATGATGTTTGCCACTAAGCATTCCATTACGGTTGACGACACGGTGTGCCGGAACCTTAGGTTTAATAATATGCGCGTTGTTCATTGCCCAACCTACCATTCTTGCTGATGATTTAGCGCCCAGGCTTGCGGCGATAGCGCCATAAGAAGTCACGCGTCCGCGCGGTATTTGACGGGCAACCTCATAAACCAGTTCAAAGAAATTCTCATCCTTTTTACCGGATGGTTTTACCTGTCTGATTTTTTCTGAGCTTTCTGTCTTGCGCGGCATAATTGAATTGCTTATATGAAAATAAGTAAATTATTATCCGCAACTCACAATGAAAAAACCCGATTTATCATCGGGTTGTAAATGCTTAACCATATTCAGGAAATCTATTAATGAGCGCCTGTGTATGCAGCGGTGTTTGCACCAGCTCTTGATCTCTTCAGATAAAACATCTCACCTTTTGAGGACGTGAAATGTGGTACTCGTTCGCAATCAACGAAGATTTGCCATTTCAACATATCGTCGTTGACAAATTCAATAATGCTTTTGAAATTTGTTTCCGATGCCGTGTCTTTTGCTACGAAGTCAAACCAGTATGGAGATTTGCTGAGATCGATCTTGTATTGAATTAGTTTCTTTTCCTCACCCATATAGCGGAGAACGATCGTTGCACTATCTACAATTTCAAGACCTGCACCTACCGCATCCTGCTCACCAACTATCTCCCACGATCCTATGAAATTTTGGAATTTCTTTGCCTGTCCGAAGCTCGCGAAGCTTATTGCCAAACTCACCGCTGCCGCCATTACCATCTTTTTCATAACACATCTTTTCTTACTGGTATAATAACATAGTTTATGCCATTAAGTGTTTTGGGGAGTGTTGTGCTAAAGTTTTCCGGCCATTGCCGCATAGTAAACGGAAAGGACTCCGTTTTCGGCTCGTCTGAACCCAGTTCATTTCTCTTTATCCTTTAAATTTCTTTTAAGAAGGAGTTGCGACCGCCGGGGTTCCAGCACATTTCGGTAATCAAATGGGCAATGCAGGCAACCATTACCACAGCAATCTCCTTTTTCAAGATGATATTGCTCTGTAAGCACCATAAAGCCTTCTTCGTTTATGTAATAATGTATGCCTTCAGTCAGTTCCTTCATAAGCTTTCAGCGCTTGTTTTAGTTCATTGTCCATTTCCGGCCCGGGCAGTTGAGCTGGCAGGGAGAATTTGAGATAGTGAATGCGATTGCTGCCGGCAATATCAAGGCTTTCGTAGTGTGTTTTTATTTTCAGTTCTTCTGAAATAAATGATTCTTCGATATTATCTATATCGGCATGTACGATACAATCATACATGGTAGTCACGGTACGGGTGAATTCGTAAAGTGCGGGACTATCTGTCTTGAGGTGAATAATACCACCGGGGACGAGGAACTGATGGTATAGCCTCAAAAATTTTGGATGCGTTAGTCTTTTCTTTGCTTTAGATGTACGCAATTGCGGATCGGGGAAAGTGATCCATATTCCTTCTACCTCACCTTCAGAAAAATAATTCGCAACCTGGTCAATCTCGGTTCTGAGAAAAGCAACATTTTTTAATGATTGCTCGATCGCTTTCTTAGCGCCTACCCATATACGATTGCCTTTAAGATCAACGCCAATAAAATTTTGATCAGGATATAGCTTGCCAAGACCAACAGCATATTCTCCCTTGCCACATGCCAGTTCAAGCGTAATGGGGTGATCATTCCTAAAAAATTCCGCCCACCTGCCTTTCATATCAAGCGGATATTCCAACACATTGGCAAACGACTTTAATTCCTCAAACCGTATCAATTTCTTTTGTCCCATAAGATCGTCGCAAAGGTACCAATCAACCGATCAACTGAGCAACTAGTCAACCAATCAACCAATCTTGTCATTCCGAGCGAAGCGAGGAAACAACCAGTATGGCACCTCATTTGAACTACTACCTATGTAATTCCTATTCATACTAAAAATATATTATGAAATTCAATCCTTTAAAAAAAGCACTCAGTTTAGTTGTGGGTGTGTCATGTATCGTTGCGGTACAATCATGTAATGATGAATCGGCAAATAATTCTACAACGACAGATACCTCGGGCACCACGGTTCCAACTCCAACAACCCAAGGTCCCATGAGACAGATACAGCCAGTGGAACTGATACTTCAGCCAGGAAAACATCCGGAGCAAAAAGAACCGGTAAAGCTTCTGCGAAAATGGAAGCCGATCCTGCTGATGCTTCTGCGAAAATAGAACCTGATAAGATGGGATACTATACCCGCACTGAAGTATCACCCGCCTATTCAGGTGGTCAATCAGCTTTGGAAAATTATATTATGAATACTATTGAATATCCTTCACAGGCAATTGACAATAATGTTGAAGGGACCGTGCATATCCAGTTTGCGGTAGATGAACAAGGCAAGATCTCCAATGTAAAGCCAACCGGTACCAGGCTTGGTTATGGTTTGGAGGAAGAGGCCGTGCGTGTGGTATCCAGGATGCCTGCATGGACGCCAGGTAAAGTGAAAGGAAAAAATGTAAAGACGTGGAGAACACTTCCTATAACTTATAAACTCGAAGACTAATAAACTCTTTTGTGAGTTAAGGCTTTGATTAGAGGCCCGGCGTTTTTCAACGCCGGGTTTATTTTTTTAGAATTTGACCAGGAACCCGATTCCTACAAGTGATTTAAGTTGTAGCGCAGGAGAAGTTTTATTTTTTCCAAAGAGTTTTACATTATCATCGTATATCAGGTCAACACCCCAGGTCACTGCCAATACCTTTGATAGCGTTACGTTGAGCATGTTGGACATGAAGAGATCAACATTACCCGGATCACGTTTATAGTTGGAAAAAAGATCAAGGCGTCCTTTGTAACCTACATTTTTGTTGATCACTTTTAAGTAGTTGATAGAAGCAAAGGCACCAATTTCATTCCTGCTATGTTTTCCGGGGTCTACACCGTACTGGCCATGCGCAGAGAGCGTATCATCATTCACTATGGTCCAGCGGGATGTAAGTGGTGAAACAAAAATTGAAAGATTGGTTGTTGGTTTATAGTCCAGACCTACACTCAACAGGATATATGCTGGTGAAAGAAAGTTCGATGCAAGCGTTTTTACATCGTCGGTATATGTATATCCTTTAAAAAATTGCGAGCGGAAATTGAAGAGACCTGCTGCGTTTAATTTCGGATTGAGCGCATAACCATATTTGGAAAGAATATCAATGCGGTCATCGTTTTTCCTGCTGCCAAGGCTGTTCGTCTTTACATAACCCAGGTTGAAGTCAACTATATTGTCCCAACTGGTTTTATTCTTTTTATAAAAAGCGAAAACATTCAGAACAGAATTTAACGAGAGCGAAAATTCATCACCACCCGCAGCCCAATTGTTTAATGCGCCCTGGGCAATGTTTAAATTATAGAGGCCGCCTTTTCTCCAAATGCGCTTTGTGGTATCGGCATCCTTCTTAATATTTTTTTCTGCTTCTTTACGAAGATTCTTTATTGTTTCATCCTGGCCATAGGAATGAAAGGTAAGTAGCAGGGCGACTGCAACTAACAGAGGTTTATTGGTCATAGGGTCTTGTGCCACAAAATTGGAGCCGGAAACAAATGAGAAAGAGAAAGAGAAAGAGTGCGGAAAGCAGGAAGATAAAAACTGAAAGAGAACATAACAAAAGCGGTCGCAACCTCCTATAGAAATTCATTTAGAATCATTGAGAGCCTTTGTTCGCTCTCTTTCTCTTTCTGTTTCTCAAGAAAAAGCCCGATCAACTTGCGTTGTCGGGCATTCCAAATGAGAAAACTGCTGCTGTAGGGGGAGGGATCGAACCTCCACGAGGCGGTTAGCTATAACACAAAGTTCAGTGGTCGACCCTGGTCGAATTACCTGCCGAAGCAAATAAGACGGCTCTATGTTACGTTTATCCCGTTATCCTCACCCCCGAGACAAGGGGGCATGTCTGCCTAAAATTTCATCACCCCACAGTATAATTAAAGAGCTTGATGACACAAATTTAAGGTGAATGCCCATTTCGTTCCAAATTATTCAACAAATATTTTGAAATTATAGATAATATTCAAAAATTATGTATTTTCAATGGATAAATCAAAAAAACGAATTCCAAAATGGCCGCCAAATTAAATCTCGACAAACTCGATCTCCAGATCATCCACAATATGATGGAAAATGCAGAGGTCTCTTATGCTGATCTCGGCAAAAAACTCTTTGTTTCCGGAGGTACGATCCACGTACGCATAAAAAAATTGCAGGAAGCTGGTGTAGTAAAAGGAACCAGACTTAGTGCAGACCTCAAACAACTGGGATATGACGTCATCGCCTTCATTGGAATTTACCTCAAAGAAAGTTCACTCTATGATGCTGTCGCCCGTGAATTGCAAAAAATGCCGGAGATCGTCAGGTTGAATTATACCACCGGCAACTACAGCATGTTCGCTGAAATTGTTTGTAAGGATATTTCACAACTCAGGTTCGTGTTGCACGATCAACTGCAAAAAATTAAAGGGATTGAACGAACAGAAACCTTTATTTCGCTGGAAGAAAGTTTTAGCCGCAATGTAAGAGTTGTGAGTTGATCATAGCAAACATTTGCGCAAGCAATCATTGATGAAAGACAACTCCCGCTTTTATTCCTCACTCGGTTTGTTAGTATTTCTGAATGCTATCATTAAACCCGCATGGATCTTCGCGATCGACCGCCAGGTTCAGAATGAAGTAGGTGTCCATGATTATGGAGTTTATTTTTCTCTATTGAACTTATCTATAGTTGTAAGTTTCCTGCTTGACCTGGGAATTACAAATTATTATAACCGACAACTGGCTTCGAATGAAAATTTAGCGATCAATCCCGGAAGCCTCATCTGGCTGAAATTGATTTTCGCAATTTTATACGCGGCCGTAATTTCTATTATCGCTTTTCTTACCGGCATCGGCAACTGGAATATTATCGTTTCCGTGATTGCCATTCAAATGCTCACATCTTTTTTTGTTTTCTTCCGGGCAATCATTACGGGTCAGCAATGGTTCAGAACTGATGCCTGGCTTTCAGTGCTCGACAAAGGACTGATGATTATTTTCTGTGGCTTGCTGATATATTTTCCATTAATAGCAGGAAATATTTCAATTAACCGTTTCCTCTTTTTGCAAATCATTTCTACATCACTGGCCATTGCAGTGGCAGTAGCAATTTTATATAAGCGCAAATTCCATTTTTCATCAAAATTTGAATGGCCTTCCCGCTCCATTTTTCGTGCTTCATTGCCTTTTGCACTGATCATCCTGCTCATGGCCTTTCATGCGCGCATCGACGGCTTCTTATTAGAACGTTTAAGCGGTCCTTCAGAAGCTGGTATTTATGCTGGTGCTTACCGGCTACTTGATGCCGCGAATATGACCGGTTACCTGATCGCATCTTTTCTGCTTCCCTATATTGCGCGGCATTGGAAACAAACGGAAATGGCCTCCAACGTAATACTTAATGTCCGGCACCTGCTGCTTTTGTTTGCCATAACACTGGTGTGTATTGTTATTTTCCTTGCTCCATGGATTCAAAATATTTTATATCATCATTCAGATCCACATTCAATTCGCGTGTTGCAATTCTGTGTTCCTGCATTCATTGGTTATTCCCTTGTGCATATTTACGGCACTGTGTTGACTGCAACCGGCCATCTTCGCGCCTTTACGATTATTACTTTATGTTCAGTTATTATAAATATTGCATTGAATTTAATTCTGATTCCCTCAAAAGGCGCTATCGGAAGTTGTATAGCGGCCATCGCCAGTCAATCATTTTCCGGCCTTGCAACATTATGGTATTCGACGGTGCGTTTGAAATTCAGGATCGGTGAAAGAAGCATCCTAATTTATATTTTTATAACTGCTGTGGTATGCGCATTTTTGTATGCAGCAAGGCAACAAAGTCCATGGATTCAAGCCCCGGCTGCCTTTGGGCTGGTAGTTTTGTCAATGTGGTTAACAAAACTTGTAAGATTCAGATCCTGGTTCATGAGGACCTTTGTTGAGCGAACCTAAACTAATATCAATGCCTGATTTATTTTACCTGTTTGGAAAGTGGTGGAAGCAGATCGTTGCAATCGTTGTGATTTCAATAGTCATTGCCGCGATTTTCTTATTTACCAGGCCTGTAAAATACCTGGCTACGGCTACGGCACTTCCGGCGAGTTCCTTCAATACAGATAAGGCCAGCGTTTTCAATCAGAATATTCAATCACTTTATACAGCCCTGGGCACACCGGATGATCTTGATGTTATCATCGGAACAGCTCAGCTTGATACTGCCTATCTAGCCATCGCGCAGGCATTTGGGCTTGCCAAACACTATGAGGTAAAGGAACAGGGTGATGCCGCCAACCGGAAAGCTGCTTTTATTTTGAAATCAAATACACGTGTTATAAGAAGTGCGTTCACGGAATTGAAAATAAAAGTTTGGGATGAGGATAAAAATTTTGCACCAGAATTGGCAAATGCGATGTTGCAAAAGTTGCAGGACATTCATACAGATCTTCAGAATGCAAATAATCTTACGATATTAAATAAGCTGCAGGCAGGGAGAGAAAAAATTGAGTCAGGTGTTGACAGCATAAAGAATTTTTTACGAACTGCCGACATTACTGCGGAAAATGCTGCTGGGTATACATCCCGAATAGCTAGTTTGAGTGCACAAGCTCAACAATATGACCAGTTGATCGGTCAATACCAACTCATGGTTGACACCAAACCTTCTTCATTGTTGATCGTCGAGAAAGCAAGAGCTGCTGAATGGCCCGACAAGCCAAAACGCTGGCCAATCCTGCTGGCAACCTTTGCATTGAGCCTCGTATTTGCTTTGCTTCTTGCACTGGTATTGGAAAAAAGAAAACCAGCTTAACCGTGAATGTGTCGATGCGGCATATTAACCAACGGTTCCTTTTGTTTTCCGGGCTGTATATCATTTGCCTCTTAATTTCATTAATGCTTGAATTATGGATCATTGCCCTGGTCCCATTTGCCTTGTTATTTTTTTATGCATGCTGGCAAAATCTGAATGCAGGTTTTTTTGTTCTTCTGGCTTCGATTCCATTCTCATCCGAAATCCAATTATCGTTTGGTGCAGGCACTGATTTCCCCGATGAGTTGCTCATGATTACAACCGGATTTTTATTATGCTGCTACTGGATTTTTTCACCTTCAGTAATTCCCAGGAAATTTATTCAGCATCCATTGCTGATATTATTAGCGATTGTTTTAGCCTGGTCTTTGCTAACCGTGATGCTTTCCTCTGACTGGCTGATCTCAGTGAAATTTTTTATAGCCAAATGTTGGTATGTCGCCGCGTTCGTTATAGCATCATTGATTGTTTTCCGTAATAAGGCGGCAATAAAGATGTCGATGATCATACCTGGCATTTCAATGTTAATGGTCGTGATCATTACGATGGCCAGGCATTATTTTTTTGGATTTAGTTTCGCGGGTATCAATCCATCACTCGTTCCTTTTTTCCGAAACCATGTGAATTATTCCGCAATGCTGGTATGCATCATGCCTTTATTTTTCGCATTCTTCAAACTAACAAGTTCGGCCGTGCTGAAAAAATGGCTGATCGCTGCAATGATATTAATGGTGATCGCGCTGATATTCTCCTATGCGCGTGGAGCATGGCTGGCATTAGTTACCGGCATTGCGGCCTATTGGCTCATTCAAAAAAGACTCATCGTTGTCGCATATTTCGCAGCAATGGTGTTTTCGGTTTCCGCTCTATTCTGGTTAAAGTCTGATGACCATTATCTGAATTTTGCCCATGATTACAGGAGCACGATTTTTCATGAAGATTTTCGCGAGCACCTGCAGGCAACTTATGAATTCAAAGATGTGTCAACGGCGGAACGTTTTTACCGGTGGATCGCCGGTGTAAGAATGATAAAGGATGAACCACTCACAGGTTTTGGACCCAGTACGTTTTATGACAACTATAAACCTTATGGAGTTCCGGCTTTCAAAACCTGGGTAAGTAATAATCCGGAACATTCAACGGTTCATAATTATTTTCTCATGATCACCATAGAGCAGGGGATACCAGGCCTTTTATTTTTTTTATTGTTAACCGCTGCGATGCTTTATTATTCGCAACGGATCTATCACCGCGCTTCAGATATTTTTTACCGGCAGATTGCAATTACCTGTGGTGTTGTACTGACAATGATATTAACTGTAAATTTTTTGAGTGACCTGATAGAAACCGATAAGGTGGGCAGCATTTTTTTTATTTGTCTTTCACTGCTGGTGATAGCTGATTGTTCTACAAAAGAAAGAATTCAGCAAACATCCGTTCCCGATATAAACTAAATTCTTCCTCTGACATTCAAGGCATCGCGTAATCCATTTCCCAATAAATTAAATGCAAGTACGAGCAGCATGATCGCAAAGCCCGGAACAAGTGCAAGCATGGGATTCTGGGTGATGATAAAATTATAATTCTCCTTTATCATTAAGCCCCAGCTTGGTTGTGGCGGTTGCACACCAATACCTAAAAAACTCAAGCCTGCTTCTATCACAATTGCAGATGCAAAATTTGAAGCCGCGACGACGATCACCGGTCCCATAATGTTGGGCCATATATGCTGAATGATCGTTCTTGCATTCGAATAGCCCAAAGCTCTTGCTGCTTCCACGTATTCGAGTTCGCGAATCGCGAGCACCTGGCCTCTTACCTGTCTCGCTATGTTGACCCACATGGTCAGTCCAACTGCAATAAACACCTGCCAGAATCCTTTCCCGAGCGCAAGGGTGATTGCAAACACCAGTAATAAAGTTGGGATACTCCAGATAACATTGATGAACCACATGATGACGTCATCAACTTTTCCGCGAAAAAAGCCGGCAAGTGATCCGAGAATTAATCCAATGGAAAGAGAAATGATAACAGTGATAAGACCTACACTAAGACTCACCCTGGTACCAATGATCAGCCTGCTTAAAATATCTCTTCCATATTTATCGGTACCTAAAACAAATTTCTTTTTCACTACAGCCGTTTCCGCCAGTTGATTTTTGTGATATGCCTGACGGTCACTAATGCCTTCATCAATATATTTTTGAATGATGACGCTATCTCCTTTTTCCTCATGCGCTGAGATCGGAACATAATTATATGGGTCTGCTTTGCCTGATAAAAGCGTTGTAAAAAAAGATGATTTTCCGATCGTCCGGTCATTCTTCACTTTGAGAAAACTTTGTTCAAAACCTGGTTTCTCTCCTCCGATTTCAAGAATGATGCGGTTGGCATAAGGCGATGGATCCGGCGCGATAAAGTAAGCGAAGATTGCGACGAGCACGGATAGAAAAATCACTGCAAGCCCTATCATGGCGCCGACGTTCTTACGGAGTCTTCGCCATGCTGCTTGCTGAAATGATGCCGGGTGTTTCATTCAAAATGAAGGTAAGGTGGAATTGTCTGCAATCCTTATTTCACCCAACGTCCCTTCCATTTATACTTTCCGAATTGTCCAAACAAGCCGGAAATGATCGTATAGATTATGTGAAGGGGTTGGAAAAAGAAAAAGCGATTAATAGCCCATCGCTTATCAAAAAAAATCGCGAGCGAAATAAAGAAAGGTAATTCAACTATGGTTTTCATGAACCACAACGCCAATAATATGATCCAATATCGCTGGTCAAAAAATCCGCCGATCATTAGTACGATGAATGATAGATTGAAGAGGTAAACCAACAATAAAACAGGAAAAATTCTTTTATCATCATAATGACGCGCCTTGCTTGCCCATCGGATCCTTTGCTGAAAAAACTCTTTCCAGTTTTTCACCGGTGCAGTTTCAACTATGGCTTGTTTCGATTTCAGGTAATGCACACCTGCAGGATGTTTTTTCCATATTTTATGCATGAGCAACATATCATCGCCTGAGGCTATCTGACCTATACCCTCAAAACCATTGACTTCATTAAATATGGATTTTTGATAGGCAAGATTTGCGCCATTGCACATGGTCATCCATTTCTTATGTACAACAGCTGCAGTAATTCCCTGCAGCACCATAAAATCAATTGCCTGGAAAGTTTGTACAATTGAATCATCACAATTAATGGAAACGGGAGCTGCAATAAATACCGAATGATGTTCACCAGCAAAAGAAGCAAGGGTTTTCAACCACCTGGGTGAAGGCCGGCAATCCGCATCTGTAGTAACTATTAATTCACCCCGCGCTGCTGCTATACCAATCTCCAAAGCTTTCTTTTTATGAGAATTAAGCGCGGTTTCCTTCAGGAATAATAGGCGGACAGCCGGATAGCTTCTAATAATGTCAGCAGTTTTATCTTCAGAATCATCATCTATCACGATCACCTCAATCAAATGAGCGGGATATTCCTGCCGGCCCAGGGCTTCAAGCAGTGTCCCGATATTTTTTTCTTCGTTTCGCGCAGGTATGATCACAGAGATAAATATCCCTGATGTAAAGTTTGAAGCGTCATAATCAGGAATGTTTATCCAGGCACGCCAATAAAAAATAATGAGGATACTGTATAGAATAAATAATGGTATGATTATCCAGAGCAAGATCATTGATGCCGGCAAAGCTAACCATTGAGACTAGTGCGACAAAGCGCTTGTTATTTCTTCAGCATGTTTCGTATGCAATACCTGGTGGCCACAATCTATTATCGAAAGGTTGCAATTCCCTTCAATTCCTTTCCTGAATCTTTCGCCGGGTGATGGCAATATTATACGATCGTGTTTACCAAAGATCAGTCGCACGGCAGTTTGATGTCTTGATATCAGCTTTTTTATTTGTTTTAAGCGGGGCTTTATTTTTCTTAATACCATCCATCGTTGATACAGGATATTCCTTGCTGCCGCATCATCAATGTAAAAACTAACGAATTTGAGAACGCTCGCATTTACAAGACGCAGTTTGTGCAGCAATTTCAAAACAACAAAAAACCACTGAGGTCTTTTCATCGTGGAAGAGAATAAGGCATTGCCTAATGAAGTTTGAGTAGCAAACCAATACCAGGAATTTACCTTTAGCCCATCAGGTGCAAGTAATATCAGCTTATTGATAGTTTCAGACATGAACTCATAAACAGAAAGTGCGACTCGTCCTCCGAGACTATAACCCAGTAAGGAGATCTTTTGGCCACTTAAATTCTGTTCTTCGATGATCCTGTTTATGATCGATTTCAATTGATCAGGATTCAGCTCCAGTCCTTCATTCCATTTCGTCTTACCGTGAAAAGGAAGATCAATAGCTATAAAACTAAACCTGTCGCCGTAAGATTCGAGAAAAGAAAAATAGCGCGACTCCTCCCCATATCCGTGAAAACAAATCACAGTTTGGGGACCGGATCCGAACCGGATATAGCTGATCTCCGATGCGTTATGTGTCACGAAACACTGTTTCATCAACTGGTGAATTTTTTAACCGGATATATTGCGCCAATTCAAAAATAAGATTAATTTTACTTAGTTGCACAAACAACTATATGCCAAACAACCAATTTAAGAGAGGGGAACTATACAGCTTCGTTACCGGCAAAGCTTCGACGGCAATAGCCAGGCGTTTGCAAAAAAAATTCAATACTGCAGGTCTTAATCTCACTATTGAACAATGGAGTGTGCTGTATCATTTGTGGAAGGCTGAAGGCATCAGTCAGCAGGAACTTTGCAATGCAACATTTCGTGATAAGCCGAGCATCACGAGACTTGTCGATAATCTTGAAAAGCTGGAACTGGTAAAAAGAGTGCCTTCCGAACATGACAGGCGCATCAACCTCATTTATCTTACCAAGCAAGCACAAAAACTGCAGGAGCAGAGTATGGAACTTGCTGAGCAAACTTTAAATGAAGCGTTGGTTTCGGTGCCAGCCGATAAGATCGAAGTATGTAAAGAGGTATTGCAGATCGTATATGACAACCTGAAATAAAAATCAATTACCGAATTAATAAATCTTCTATATGAGCACAACTACCGAAAAAAAATCTGTACTGAAAGGTGGGGAATGGCTGGTAAAAGAATCATCACCATCTGACACCTTTATCGCTGATAATTTTAGCGAAGAACAAAAGATGATACGTGATATGTGTGATCAGTTTCTGGATGCAGAAGTTTATCCCATCCTCGATCGCATCGACAACCTTGAGTCAGGTTTAATGAAATCTCTCCTGACAAAGGCGGGCGAACAGGGATTGCTTGCAACAGCTTTCCCGGAAGAGTATGGTGGATTGGGTAAAGATTTTATTACAGCTACGATCGTTAATGAATATCTGGGTGCGGGACATTCATTTTCTGTAGCGATCGCGGCGCATACAGGTATTGGAACGCTGCCAATTTTATATTTCGGTACGCCGGAACAAAAAGAAAAATATATACCCAAACTTATAAGCGGAGAATGGGCGGGTGCTTACGGACTCACTGAACCAAATAGCGGAAGTGACGCACTCGGTGCTAAAACAACTGCACGTCTCAGTGACGATGGCAAGTATTATTTACTAAATGGTCAAAAATGCTGGATCACCAATGGTGGCTTCGCGCAGGTCTATACAGTTTTTGCTAAAGTTGATGGTGATAAATTCACAGGGTTTATAGTCGAACGCGGAACCGAAGGTTTTACCCAGGGACCCGAAGAACATAAGATGGGTATCAAGGGATCATCAACTGTTCAGCTTTATTTCCAGGATGCCAAAGTTCCTGTCGGGAATTTGCTTGGTGAAGTTGGCAAAGGTCACAAGATTGCGTTTAATATTTTAAATATTGGTCGTTTGAAATTATGCGCGGCAGCGATAGGTGGCGCGCGCAGAGCTTTGAATACTTCAATTGAGTATGCAAAAACCAGGGAGCAATTCAAGCAACCGATCGCAAATTTTGGTGCTATCAAGCATAAGCTTGCGGAGATGGCTATCAAGATTTATGTTGCGGAATCAGCGCTGTACCGCACTGCTTCATGGGTTGAAGAGAAAGAAAAAGAAATGCTGGCGGCAGGTAAGCCATTCAATGAATCATTATTGGGAGCTGCTGAAGAATATGCTATTGAATGCGCAATGCTTAAAGTCTATGGCAGTGAAGTGCTCGATTATGTAGTGGATGAAGGCGTACAGATACATGGTGGCAATGGATTCAGCGCGGAGTACAATATCTCCCGCGCATACAGGGACAGTCGCATCAACAGGATCTATGAAGGCACGAATGAGATCAACAGGTTGCTTACGCTTGATATGACGCTCAAAAGAGCGATGCAGGGTCGGTTGGATTTAATGGGACCCGCGATGAGTGTTCAAAAAGAATTGATGAGCATTCCTGATTTCGGATCGGAGGAAGAAATGCCATTCAGCAAGGAAAAAAAGCTGATCGCGAATTTGAAGAAAGCCATACTTATCACTTCTGGCGCAGCTGTACAAAAACTAATGATGAAGATAGAGAGTGAGCAGGAAGTGTTGATGAATATTGCTGATATGGCTATAGAAACTTTCAATGCTGAAAGCGTTTTATTGCGCGTAATGAAACTGACCGAAGAAACCGGCGAAAAAGCAAATCAACACCAGTTGGATATCATGCGCACTTATCTTTATGACGCTGCCGATAAAGTAAATAAATCAGGGAAAGATGCGATCAATTCTTTTGCTGAGGGCGACGAGCAGCGAATGATCCTGATGGGTTTGAAACGTTTTACAAAAGCTGAACCATTTAATTCAAAGCAAGCAAGAAGAGCAATTGCAGATAAGATGCTAAGCGAAGGCAAATACAGTTTCTGATGTCATTCCGACACAGGAGGAAAATTTACCCCCGACTGTCCCCCATAGATCAGCTTAAGCTCTTCTCTGGTGGTGTTTATTTCTGCGAGTTGCCGGACTCTTCTTCTTTCGAAAATGATTCCTGCAGCCATCACCAATGATGAAAATATGGTGACGAGAAAATAAACAAGCAGGGTGTCGGCTTTGTATGAAGTTCTGAGCAGGTAATAAACGATATAAATAAAGCCGTAACCGCCATATGCAAATAATAGCGCTGCTGAAATAATCGCTTTACCAGGCGCTCTTTGGTACACGACGGTGATCTTGGCCTGGTGAATAAAGAATACAAGAGAAAATACGAGCGCCAGCAATAAACCTGGTCCCAATGCAATGATCGCAGCATTGATATTGAAACCATATATCATGATTACAATAAGCTCAAACAACACAAGCGCTGGAATTACAAGTTTCATTTTATTTCTAAAAGACGCGGTCTTGCTGAAATAGGTCATAAAGCCAAGCATCAGCGGTGCATCCAGGAAGTTATTCAATACCCCATGATAGTATAGAACCTCTTTGTTAACGTTCATGAAGCTGAGCGAAAAAAAACTGTGTGTAGCAACAAAAAAATAGTAAGCGAGCAGTGCAGGAAAACTTTTATAAGATGTCAAACGACAGGCAAAAATGATAATGATGGGAAAGAACAAGCTTATTGCGGACACAAGCCCCATCACATTGAACCAGTTCATAAGGTTAGTTTTACGTTAGGATATGAGATCTTCAGCAGTCTTGGTTAATACTGAATTTCTCACTGTAATGATAACGATTGTTTAGAATACATAGTGCTTACTCTTAGTTGATTAAAGAAAAATTCAGTAAAACTTTGGGAAACCGCAGTATTAATACGACAGGGAGGTACAGGGGTTTTTATCCTAACTTTCGGGTATGATACGATACTGTTTATTTTTTATTCTTTTTTTCAGCCTTAAAGCTTATTCGCAGCCACAAACAACCTTTATTTCAGGGAGAACCAGCGGTCCTTTACCCTATCTTGAATATGGTCTCGGCGATGATCGGCTAGGAGGCGCAAAGATGGGTTACCTGGATACCGCGATACTCGTAAGAGTTGTGGACAGTGTGAAGGACGATTATAAGATTCAATTATCACGCGATCACTATGCATGGTTGCCACGCACCGCTTTCACACCCGACACTTCTTCAGTCAAACCTTATTATCTCACCAGCAGTTGGAAAGTATATGGCGATGATACCAGTGATTACATTAATGTATGGCTTGATGAGAAGCTGCCCTATCGAAGTATTCAACAAATTAATCCCTCTAAAATAATTATAGATGTATTTGGAGCTACCAGCAATACCAACTGGATCACGCAGCTCAGGTCTGTAAAAGAAATCAGGAATGCTTATTATGAACAAATCGAAGATGACGTGTTTCGCATTATTATTGAATTGAAGCATCCGCAGCATTGGGGTTATTCAATTTACTACGAAGGGAAAAAATTAGTCATTAAGGTAAACAGGCAGCCCGCTGTTCTTTCTCTAAAAAAATTAAAAGTAGCGGTTGATGCCGGCCATGGTGGAGAGAATACGGGTGCAGGCGGCATATCGGGTGTTATTACTGAAAAAGTGTACACACTTAAGATCGCAAAGGAATTGGAAAAAGCTTTGAAGAAAGAAAATGCTACGGTTTACATGACCAGAGAAAAGGACACTACCTTGAGTATGATCGAGCGCACGAATTTATTAAAAGCAGCTTCACCACATCTTTTGCTTAGCATTCATTTGAATTCTTCGGGTCGCGATTCAATCCGGGGCACAAGCACATATTATCGCTACATAGGTTTTCGTTCGCTAAGCCAGGCGGTCATGAGTAGAATGCTTGAGCTTGGACTTCCTGAATTCGGTAACGTCGGAAGTTTTAATTTTTCATTGAGTGGTCCAACCAGCTATCCAAATTGCCTCGTGGAAGTTGCATTTCTCAGCAATCGTGAAGACGAAAAATTAATTGCGAATCCTGCATTTCATAAAAAGGTCGCAGCAAAAATTGTTGCCGGCGTAAAAGACTGGCTAAAATCCATGGACTGATTACAGGTTGGCCGGGAATGGATCTCCACGGTGACAAGTGATACAGGTAACAACCTTTAAATACTCCGGGCGCTCAAGGGTATCGTAACGAAAATAATTTTTATTGATGTCGATAGTAAGCCGCATCATTTTACGGGCCTCGGTTTTCATGTGATTTGCATCGGAGGCAAAATTCAAACTGGAAGGAAATTTCTGGTCATAAGGCGTATGGCAAAAATCACATTTTACGCCAAGGGCCTTGTTGTAAGTTTTCATAATACTATCCAGTTTCTCATCACTGATATCCTGCGGAAGTATCTGAAGGTTGCGTGGAGGTTTTGTCATCGCTATTCCAAGGGCCACAAAGAGAACGATTAAAGCAGCGGTAATAATTCCTTTTTTTCCGGGCATAGTTGATGGTTTATTCGGACAAAATACAAAGAATACCAATCCTTGACGCATCGAACAGGACAACGGTGGCATGAGCGGAAAGTTTAATATCAGCCGGTCGAACTGGCCATTTACCTATCATGCAGGTTCGCAGGTTTACAACTATAAAACGAGTATTTTCATATAAGCCTCTTCGTTAACTTTACATTCAATTTTTTTTATGGCAGAAACAATAGCTGCTCCGCTTACATCCAAGGATTTTGCCACCGACCAGGAGGTAAGATGGTGCCCGGGTTGCGGAGATTATTCGATACTTGCACAGGTGCAGAAGGTAATGCCTACGCTCGGTATTGCCAGGGAAAATATTGTCATCATATCAGGGATTGGCTGCAGCAGCCGCTTCCCTTATTATATGAATACTTACGGGATGCATTCTATTCATGGTCGTGCGACGGCCGTCGCATCCGGCCTGAAAGCTGCAAGGCCTGAACTCAGTGTATGGATCGTGACAGGTGATGGCGATAGCCTGAGTATTGGTGGAAATCATACGATCCATTTGTTGAGACGAAATTTCAACGTAAATATTTTATTGTTCAATAACCAGATCTATGGATTAACGAAGGGCCAGTATTCGCCAACTTCAGAGGAGAAAAAAGTTACTAAGTCAACTCCTTTTGGAAGCATCGATCATCCATTCAATCCACTTGCACTTGCATTGGGTGCTGATTCAACTTTTGTTGCAAGAACAATGGATCGCGACCCTAAACATTTGCAGGCGATGTTGCTTCGAGCAAATGAACATCGTGGCGCTTCTTTTCTCGAGATCTATCAAAATTGCAACATCTTCAATGATGGGGCTTTTGAGACTTTCACCGAAAAATCAACGAAGCCGCTTGAAACACTATTCCTTGAGCAGGGTAAACCATTGACTTTTGGCCAGTCTGGCGAATTTGGGATCAAGTTGGATGGATTCACACCAAAGATTGTAAATCTCAACGAAGGACATAGTGCCGATGATCTATGGGTTCACGATGAAAATGATATGTATAAGGCCCAAATCCTGGTCCGCATCTTTGATGATCCAAAAATTGAAGGTCACCTACCAAGACCTTTCGGAGTTTTTTACAGATCGGATCGTCCATGCTATGAAGAAGTGATGACGATGCAGATAGATGATGCCCGGGCAAGAAAAGCCCCGGATCTTGATAAGTTGCTCCGGGGTAATGAAGTTTGGTCGATACTATAATCGATTAGTGCTTTAATACCTGCACTAATTCAGCGACTGCAATTGTTTGTCTGCATTTGCAAACACCTGTTTCTTTTTATTCTCATACCACCATTTGGGAACAGTCTTTTTCATTACTGTGTCGATACTGCGCATTCCAAATAGATTCCACACACCTTTCATTTTACCACCGAGTGAATTTTGAAGTGCACGCAGACTCATGGCGAAACCGCTATCCAGATATTCCATATGATGCCAGTAACCTGCAGGCATGAATAAAGTGTCGCCATGATTAAGGATGAGGTCATAACCATTTGCCAGTTTTAATGCCGGGAACTGCTTGTAATCCGGAGTACCATTTCCTTCATAATAATGAGAGAAGTCAGCAAGACTTAATACTTCAAATGGCTTACGATATAATTTGTATTGTTCTGTATGAGGAAACAGGAGCACGCGTTTTCTGCCCGCGAACTGCGTATGCATAATATGTGAAAGGTCAATATCGAAGTGCATGTGGGTGATAGAGGAAGCACCACCTGTAAACAACATCGGGTATTTTTTTACAAAGCCTTTCATCAAATGTTCGGGCCACGTAAAATCATTGATAAGTTGCGGGGCATGATCAAAAATGTTGAATAAGAAAATCCGCCATGCAGCCGGTCCCTGGCTTATCATGTCAATGTATTGTCCAAACGTTTTGTAATCATCAGCCTTATTGATGGGAGTATAGGCATCGCTCTTGACATTATTATAGAGCGGAACTTTTTTATCGCCAACCAGCTCTTTAAAATATTTCCAGTTCCATTTGTTGTACGCCGGCCATTGCTTTGCCAGATCTTTGATTACTACCGGTATGCCAGGCTGATAAAATTCTTTTTTGAAAACCTCTGGTTCGATAGAATCTACGGTGATGACCTGTTTTAGTTGCATATCGGTGGTTTTTGCAAAGATAAACCATCAGGGAAAATACTGATAAACTGGTCAAATTGTTGATCCCGTATATTTTGGCAAAAGGCTTGCTTAATTAGGTTTAGCCCCTAAAAAATCGTTATTTAACGCCGTGAGTATGAATCGGTTTTTATTTAATTAGGAAAATTATATGTTGCTCCATATTCATCCCGAAGATCCCCAGCCCAGGCATATAAAGACCGTGGTTGATGCGCTGCGGGATGGAGCGGTGATCATATACCCCACCGATACCATTTATGGACTTGGCTGTGACATATTTCATCAAAAAGCAATTGAACGTATATGCAGGTTGAAAAAAGTTGATCCCAAGAAAGCACAACTTTCATTCATCTGTTCAGATCTTAGCCACCTGAGTGATTTTGCCAAGCAACTTTCAACCGCCACTTTTCGCGTGCTTAAAGAATATCTTCCGGGGCCTTATACTTTTATTTTACCGGCGAGCAAGATGGTACCTAAGATCCTGCAGAGTAAAAAAGAAACAATCGGGCTTCGCATTCCGGACAATAAAATTGCGAGAGCGATCATTGATGAATTGGGGCGCCCGATCCTGAGTGCTTCATTGCCCGGAGAATTAATTGAAGACTATACTGATCCTGAAGTAATGTATGAGAATTTCAGAAATGAAGTGGATATCGTTATCGATGGTGGTATTGGCGGAAGTCAACCTTCAACCGTAATTGATTGCACTAAAGAACCTGCTGAAGTGATCAGGATGGGCGCTGGTGCCTGGGACGAGTAGCAGTAAAAAAAAGCATCAAATTAATGATGCTTTGCGGATAGACTACGGATTCTATATTGCTTGCGAGAGATTAGATTATTCTTCTTCGACCATTATGTTTCATTCGAAACATTTTTTTACGATCATGGCGTTTCATGGTAGCCAGTTTCCTTCTTTCAAAATGTGAAAGCCTTCCATCTTTCATAGCTTTTCTTTTTTCCGCTCTGTATTCAACCCGGTCTTTCCTGAGACGGAATTTTTCTCCGCGACTCAGCTGGCCACTTTGAAAACCTCTTTCAATGCTGTTGCGGCGTGAGCGATCTCCGCGATCCTGCGCAGATGCGGAAGCAACAAAAATTGTCAGCACAACTCCAAGTATTAATATCCTTTTCATGAGTACAAAAATTTAGGTGGTTATTTAAATTATTTGGAGATAAGACAGCCGCTTGAGCCCGGGGTTTAAGCGAAGGAAAACTTTAACAATCGGGCCTGATGGGAATTATACGATTTGCGTGGAAACCTGAGATTGAATAGGTGCCGCAATTTCTTGCATTGTGGGCTCAACACCTTCTTCAAACAAACTGTATTGCTTTGAACAGATATCAAAGCTTTTGCGATGGTATTTACACAGACCATGCTGGTCAATTGCCTTGCGATGCTCTTCGGTGCCGTAACCTTTGTTGCTTCTCCAGTTATAGTGAGGAAATTCTTTATGAAGTTGCTTCATGTAAGCATCCCGATGAGTTTTTGCCAGTATGCTGGCAGCCGCAATGCTCGCATATGTACCGTCTCCCTGCACTACACATTGGTGCTTCAGTTTCTTATAAGGAGTGAAGCGATTACCATCTACCAGGATAAAAGAGGGACGTTTCCTCAATTTGTCCAATGCCATATGCATGGCTTTAAATGAAGCCCGCAATATGTTGATCTCATCAATCTCATTATTATCAACCATAGCCACCGCGTAGGCAATCGCATTGGCCTTGATATAAACTTTTAATTCCGCACGCTGAGTAGGATTCAGCAATTTGCTGTCATTGATCGTGGGATGATAAAAATCTCGCGGAAGAATTACCGCAGCTGCAAACACAGGTCCTGCATAACAGCCACGGCCGGCTTCATCGCAGCCTGCTTCTATAAGTTGGTCCTGGTAATACGACAATAACATTGACATTGCAATATGGCTATAAAAAAAAATTTTCAAAAATTAATTTGCCCACATCGTTCATAACTTTGATTTGAATGAACTCCACCGTCGCATACCTGAGGTATACATGGTTTATTTTAGTAATGGTTTTTCTTGTCATCATTGCTGGTGGCGTGGTAAGAATGACGCAAAGTGGAATGGGCTGCCCGGACTGGCCAACATGTTTCGGTAGCTGGATACCCCCACTGCGTTTTGAAGATCTGCCTGCGGACTATGAAAAATATCTTCGCAAGCAGGATATTGACCATAGTTTCAATGTTTATCACACCTGGATAGAATATATCAACAGGTTACTGGGCGCACTCCTTGGTCTCTTCATTTTTATTCATACCATATGGAGTTTCTCTAAATTCCGCAAAAAGGACATTCGCATATTTTATATCTCTCTTGCCATGTTATTGCTGACAGGATTCCAGGGATGGCTGGGCAAAAGAGTAGTGGATGCAAATCTTGATGTGCTAAAGGTTACCACGCATATGATCGTAGCCCTGGTGATCGCGGCGCTGCCTGTTCTTATCATTGCGCGCCTGCGGGTATCTAAAACGATCACTTCAAAATTTTTAAAAGCGTTTACAGTAATTACGCTCATCATTGTGATTGTACAGGTAATCTTGGGTACCAGGGTCCGCGAAGAAATGGATGTCATCTCAATGGCATTGCGTTACCAGGAAAGAAGTAAATGGATTGGCGAACTCGGTAATTCACTAGTGGTGCATCGAAGTTTTTCATGGAGTGTTGTAGCTGCCTGCATTTTACTGGCCTGGAAAGGATTTAAAATAGCATCATTCCGTCGCTACGCTGTTTTTCTTTGCGCGCTTGTAGTTCTTTCCTTCATTACAGGTTTAATAATGTATTTCATGAATGTGCCTGCTTTGGCGCAGCCATTACATCTTTTATTAGCCGCAATACTGGCAATAACTCTGTTTTCTTTCCGTTTGCACATGAAATAGTCCAATAATTATAACCATCCGGGCTATTTGATTATTTTTAATACGACTCAGTATTTAAACATGAAAGCCTGGCTTAACGGATTTTATCATTCTTTCCCTGTACAATTGTTATTCCTTCACTTCAGGAAATACCAGGTGTTACTTCTTTTTTGGTTCATCTTATTCAGTACCGTCAATGGAAGTTTCATGAAAACTTTTGGAGCTGATGCTCTATATCTGGCTCCTGAATATTTAGGCGATGTGAATGCTATCAGTTGTGCAATTGTTGGACTCGCGATCGGCATGTTCATTATGAGCTGGAACATCAGCAGTTTCATTTTGTTCAGCCGTCATTTCCGGTTTTTAGCAGCAACCACCAATCCCTTTCTGAAATATTGCGTCAACAACGCCGTCATCCCGATCCTCTTCCTGATTTTTTACTTTGTCAGGGCATATAAGTTTGGGCATTATAAAGAATTAATCAGCACTTCAGATTTCCTCGTACTGGCAAGTGGATTCATGGCCGGACTTATTCTGATTCTCGCCGTTTCTTTTTTCTATTTTTTTCGCGCCGACCGTTCTATCCTTCGAAGGATGATGCCGGTTATCAGCGAACCAAAGGAATATATCACTCATCTGCGGCCACCCCGTGAAGCATATGATGAGCAGACGCTCATAAAAGCCGATTGGTATTTCGAATATCCGCTTCGACTTCGTCCAACCCGGGATGTGAAACATTATACTTCACAGTTCGTCGACTCTTTATTTAAGCGTCACCATTTCGCCGCAATTATTTGTGTGTTCTTTGCATTCCTTTTGCTGGTGTTCATTGGTTTTTTTCTTGAACGACCCGCCTTCCAGATCCCTGCTGCCGCAAGTATCACAATATTTTTTTCCATTCTGATTGGAGTCGCAGGCGCTTTTTCGTATTTCCTTCAAAGCTGGAGCATCCCATATTTAATTCTGCTGGTTATGATGCTCAATCTTCTTTATAAGATCGATTGGATAGATCCAAGAAATAAAGGATATGGATTGAATTACCAGAATAAAACCGAAAGGCCATTTTATACCCGCGATGGATTGCTTGCATTATGTACGCCTGAAAAAGTTGAAGCTGATAAGCAAAATATGATCCGTGTCCTGAATAATTGGAAAAGCAGGCAGGATTCCAGCAAACCTGTGCTCGTACTCGTTAATACCAGTGGCGGTGGACACCGAAGCGCAACTTTTACCATGAGTGTGCTCCAGCATCTCGACAGTATCACCAATGGCAAGATCATGAATAAGATCTTTCTATTTACCGGCGCCTCGGGTGGAATGATTGGAGCTACTTATTTCAGGGAACTTTACCTGCAAAGAAAAAAAGGAATGAATGTGCGGTTGCAGGATGAGCAATACATTGAGAACATTTCGGCTGACCTGTTAAATCCCGTATTCTCATCTTTTGTCGCGCGGGACCTGATCGCGCCGGCACAGAAATTCAAAGTCGGCGATTATACTTATGTAAAGGACAGGGGATATGCGTTTGAAGAAAAACTTAATCTTAACACGAAAGGATTACTAAATAAACAACTCAAAGACTATATAGCCGATGAAACTTCTGCGAATATTCCTTTGATGTTCTTCAATTCTGTTGTGACAAGAGATAGCAGGAAAATGATCATCAGTACGCAGCCGGTGAGTTTTATGATGCAGGGCTGGCAGGATACAACAAAAATTCCCTTCATGGATCCTGACGCAGTTGATTTCACGGCTTTCTTCAAGAATCAGGACCCGTATAATCTTCGAATTCTTACTGCGCTTCGTATGAATGCGACCTTTCCTGTAGTTCTTCCAAACGTGTGGCTACCCAGCGAACCTGTCATTGATGTAATGGATGCGGGTCTTCGCGACAACTATGGTCAGGAAACTACTTTACGTTTTTTAGAGACTTTTGAAGATTGGATAAAAGAAAATACCAGTGGCGTTTTGGTAATGCAAATTCGTGATCGCAGCCCCGGGGGTTGGGATTCTCCTTATTTATCTGATGACATCAGTGATCACGCTACCAAACCATTTTTGTTGCTGCAGCATAATTGGTTTAAGATGATGGAATATTTCCAGAATGATATGCTGAGCTATTACAGTAAACATACCGATAACACGGTTCATAAAGTGCTGTTTGAGTATGCCGCGGACAAAGAAGAGAACAAGGCTGCATTAAACTTTCACTTAAGTAAAAGAGAGAAAAAAGATATCGTGCATTCGATCGAATCCATTGGCAATGCGACGAGTTTTAAACGCACGCTGGAACTATTAGCGATTAAGCCCTAATTCTTCTTCGATTATTCGCGCGGCTGTATCAGCCTGAAGCATTTCTTCCTAATGCTGATTTCAAATTTTTCCGCAGTCTCGGCCGGATCGCCATCGATATGCAAAGGTGCTTCCTGGGGGTTGTAGATGGTCAGCTTTTCAGTTTGAAAATATAAAACCGATTTTTTATTGCGGCTGATATTATCAGTAGTAAGCGGGTTGCGCCCCGAAACCTGTTTTAATGTTTGTAATAACAGGCTTAATTTTTTTTGCTCAGTAACAATTACGATATCAAGGAGGCCATCACTCAAACTTGCTTTTGGCGCGATGGTAAAATTATTTCCAAACTGGTTGCTGTTGGCAACGCTGATAAAAAATGCTTCGGTATTAAAGGAGTTACCCGGCAGGTCTAATTGAAAACTATAGGTTCTTGCCGAGAAAAAATTCTTAATGACCTGCCTGATGTAAGTTGCAAGTCCACGCGTCGGTTGTTGTGCAAAATCATGCGCAACTTTCGCGTCAAAGCCAAGTCCGCAAAGCATACAGGCAAATTGGTCGTTGATATAAAAACCGTCGACGGGTGATGCTGTACCATCGAAAATAATATTCAATGCTTTGGCTGGATCTTTCTGGATTTTCGCCGTGTATGCAAGGCCATTTCCCGAGCCACATGGAACTATTCCAAAATTGAGATCAAATCCAAGCAGATCATCTACTACATGGCTGATAGTGCCATCACCACCTGCGATGACGATATCCGTAGTGCCTTCCTGCTTTATTATAGAATGTAAGAATGAATAATCCCCACTTGCAACCGATGGAAAAATATGATGAGCAATACCCCGCTCTTTTGTTTTTGCTGCTATAAAGGATTCAAGTCCCTTTTTGGTCCGGGTACCTGATATGGGGTTGATGATATAAATTATGTGTCGGTGCATCCACTATTTAAGTTCCAAAGTACACAAATGTACTCTGCGAACGCGAACTCTCGATGCAAGTTCCGGATCTGTTGGAATGGCGATAGTATAGATCTTGATTTTTTTGTTCCCTGCAAATAATTTTTTTAATTCAGAGCTTTTGAGCGTAAGGTTACGTGTGCTGTCCTTTTTCATCAACTGTTCACCCTTGTCGTCGAAAAAGAGAAAAGATCGTGTCCAATCGGATTCTTTTTTTTCACTGGCTTCAGTATAACGGATGTTGAGTGTGTAATTTTTTTTCAAATCATTTTTGCTGATCTTCCTGATATTGGCTGATTCGCTTTCTTTGTTTGTCTCAAGGATAGTTTTGTTGTTCCATCTTATTCGCCATGAATCCAATGTTTGAGCCTGGCTAAACGACCATCCGATTACAAGTGCAGTAAAAAGTAATATTTTTTTCATGAGTTTATTTTCATTCTTCTGACCGGCGAAGCCTGATAAAGTTTGATTGAACCAAGCTCCTTAATTCAATTTAACATAACAACTGCATTACCATCTGAGTAAAGCACTGCCCCAGGTAAATCCACTTCCAAATGCAGCGAGACAGACCAGGTCACCCTCTTTTATTTTGCCCAACTCCCAGGCTTCGCATAAAGCAATGGGGATGGATGCGGCTGTGGTGTTGCCATAATTCTGAATGTTGTTGTATACCTGCTCATCACGGAGTTTTAATTTCTGTTGCACAAACTGGGCGATCCTCAGGTTAGCCTGGTGAGGAATCAACAGGTTAAGATCAGAACTTTGAAGTCCATTCTTGTTAAGCGCTTCAATAATAACTTCCGGAAATTTTATTACGGCTTTCTTAAAGACTAAAGGTCCATCCATATTGGGAAATACCTGTGCCTTATCAATCATTGCATGACTGAAAAACATTTCGCCCATTTCCGCCTCATCAAAATCTGCAAGTTCCTGCTCCATCCAGTGATTTGCATGCGTCCCGGGATTGTACATCGCAAGTATTTCGGCGCTTTCTCCATCACTGTGCAAATGCGTAGATAGAATTCCCTGATTTTCCTGATCGGTTGGTTGTAATACTACGGCACCCGCTCCATCGCCAAAAATCACAGACACATTTCTGCCACGCGTGCTAAAATCCAAACCAAAAGAATGTTTTTCTGCGCCCACAACAAGAATGTTCTTATACATTCCGGTCCTGATAAACTGATCGCCGACACTTAAAGCATATACAAATCCACTGCATTGATTTCTTACGTCGAGCGCTCCGATCTCATTCATCTTCATCGCGCGTTGCAATAACACACCACATCCGGGAAAATAATAATCAGGACTGAGGGTAGCGAAAATGATGAAGTCAATATCCGAAGCCGTAATACCTGCTCTTTCAATCGCAATTTTTGCGGCTTCGACTCCCATTGTTGTTGTAGTCTCCCTGGTGCGATCAGCAAATCGTCTTTCACGAATGCCTGTTCTTTCCTGGATCCATTCGTCACTCGTATCCATATAGCGCAGAAGGTCATTATTAGTCACAATATTAGCCGGCACATACATCCCAACTGACGCAATCTTTGTACGTTTCATATAGCTATGCTTAGAAAAGGAAGATAACAAAAGCTGGCGGATTTGAGTCTAAATTGAACGTGTATAACCTTGTTTTCAGCGGATTTTTAAAGCTAAATGGGCAAATAATGCCACACTTTCTTTTATTTGTCGCCTATTAATTATAGCACGATATTTTCTAATTGTATGCAGGAAATCACACTTACAAGCAACATTTAGTCAAGACTGCATGGATCAGGTTAAAAAGAAACGCAACATCTGGCAAAAATCCGGACGGATAGCTGTCAAATCTATACTCTATTTACTGCTTTTTTTGGTCGTAGTAATCTTGCTGATCCAGACCGCTCCGGTTCAAAATTTTCTCCGCAAAAAGACAGTAGCTTATCTCGAAAAAAAATTACAAACCAAGGTCGCCGTTGGCCGCATCTACATCGGGCTTCCAAAAAATGTAGTGCTGGAGGATATCTATGTAGAGGATCGCCAAAAAGACACGCTGTTATCCGGCGGTAGGGTTAAAGCCAATCTTAATTTATACAAACTTATATTTCACAATGAAGTTGATGTAAAAAGTCTTGAACTGGAAAATATCACAGCTAAGATCAAAAGACAACTTCCCGACACCAGTTTCAATTTTCAATTTATCGTCGATGCCTTTGCGCCAAAGAGTGCGAGTCCCAGCGATCCTAACGATAGTACATCGTCTATTGCGATTCATTCACTTGAAATGAACCAGATAAGATTTCTTTACAATGATGTGATCAGCGGAAGCGATATGGAAGGATATCTCGAGCATCTTGATACAAGAATTGATGTGATCGATCCGGAACATTTCAGGTTTGATGTACCGAAAACAAATATCAATGGCCTGACTGCAAGGATAGCACAGGTGAAACCTTTAGCAAGACCGGAACCGCTGGCAAGTGATATGGCAGATGCAGCCGAACCGATGGTTTTACAGTTGAATTTCAATGAAGCAAATCTTGAAAACATCAAGATTGATTTTCGTAATGATGTTTCAGCTATGTATACAACGCTCGCGATTGGGAAACTGAATGTGACCTCAAAAAATATAGACTTTAGAAACAGGACTATCGATCTGGGTGATATTATTTTAAAAGACACAAAAGCAGCAATCAGGCTTGGCAGAAAAGAAGAAGCCCGCGAAGTTGTCAAGCAGGTAGAGCAGGAAGCCAAGAGCCAATCAGAAGCCGGATGGAAAATAAGATTGGGTTCGCTCAATCTCGATAACAATGAACTGGTGTTTGAAAATGATAATAATCCGCGTTTAAAGTCAGGAATGGATTATGGTCATTTGAAAGCCGAAGGATTTACACTGCATGCAAACAACGTGGTTCTCGGGGAAGATTCAATTGCAGGTAAGATTGAAAATGCAAGTTTCAAAGAACAAAGTGGATTTGTACTTGATCAGTTGCAAACAGAATTTCTCTATTCTGAGAAACAAACATGGCTTAAGGATTTTTATCTCAAAACACCAGGCACTGAGCTGAAACGATTTGCTTCAATGAGCTATGATTCTTATGAAGCACTTGCTGAAAATTTTGGAGCCACTCAAATAGAAGCTGATATTTCAAACAGCCGTATACAGGTTAAGGACATTTTGACCTTTGCACCGCAATTAAGTGCTCAACCAGCATTTGCTAATCCCAATGCCATATGGGACCTTAACCTTCAGGGCAGCGGCACGATGGAATCAATGCATATCGCCGATCTGCAATTCCGTGGCTTGAAAAATACTTACATTAATGCAAGCGGTACTATTGCTACTAATAGTGATCCCAACAGATCGGGAGCAACATTAAACATCAGGCGCCTCCATACAACCCAATCGGATCTCGCTTTATTTACCGGAACAAGATTGTCCAATGAGCAAATGAATATTCCGGAAGAGTTTGATATCAGTGGCACGGTAGGAGGTTCAATAAAAAATCTTTCAACCAACCTGCATGTGTCGACTTCAGCAGGGTCAGCGAATGTGAATGGAAGATTTACTAATCTTATCGATCCACGCAATGCAACTTATACGGCAATGGTTAAGACCAGTGGCCTCAATCTTGGATACATTTTGCGAAACAACCAGATCGGTAATGCAAGCGGTGATATCGCTGTGAATGGAAAGGGCCTGATGCCGGGTAGTTTTGATACAAAATTCAAAGGCGAAGTATATGCGCTTGGCTTTAACGATTATACTTATCGTAATATCAGCGTCAATGGCGATATGAAAGGAAATGTAGTGAATGTTACGACGGATATCAATGATCCTAATGTTGATTTGAATGGAACATTTACCGGTAATATGTCTGCCAGCCCTTCCTTCCATTTTAGTGGAATGATCGACAGTGTTAAAACACTTCCATTGCATTTAACAACGCAGCCGGTAGTATTTCGCGGAAAAGTTGAGGCGGACGTTCCTGTAATGAATGCGGATTATATCGAGGCAAATGTTTTATTGACAAAAACACTATTTGTATCTGCTGAACAAAGACTGGCATTGGATACAGTAGAATTCATAGCTGGAAGAAATGATACGGCGAATTTCATGAGCCTTAGAAGCGATATCGCGAATGGAAGATTGAGTGGACAGTATCGCTATTCAGACCTTCCGGATATTTTCCTCAACAGCATTCAACCCTATTTTGCTGTAGTAGCTCCGGGAAAATCCGCGACGCCACAACCATACAATTTTACATTTAATGCTGATGTTGTCAATGCGCCGGTACTGGCAGCTTTTGTTCCTGGTTTGAAATCATTTGAGCCAATGCATATCGAGGGCAGCGCTGCTACAGGCCAGGGAATGAATGCTTCCGTAAAAACCGCTTTTATTTCTTACCAGGGAAATGATATAAGTGGATTGGACCTGAAAATAAACAGCGCCGATAGCGGACTGTCGATTGCAGGCGATGTGCAGCGGTTGAAAGGTATGGGACTTGATCTTTACCATACACGTTTCAATGCAACTGCGCTCAACAATGTTCTTGATTTCAATCTTGATGTTGGTGATAGTAAGGCGCGCACTAAATACTATATGAGTGGCATCATGACTCAGCCGGTGACAGGTGTATATAAAATAAGCCTTAAACCGGATAGCCTGATGTTGAATTATCAAAATTGGACTGTATCGCCAGGCAACTCCATTACTATCACGAAGGACAATATCCTTGCAAATAATTTTGTCATTCAGAGAAATGATCAAAAACTTTCACTACAGACTGTGGGGCAGGATTTGAATGCTGATCTTACAAATTTCCAGATTGGAACGCTGACCGCTTTCATGAGTTCAGATACATTGATGGCAAATGGTTCAATGAATGGTCATATCAATTTGAAAAATGTTTTGAAGCAACCAGTCTTTACCAGTGATCTGCAGATAACTGATCTGAGTTTTAAAGGCGATACCGTTGGAAATGCTGTAATAAAAATCGACAATGCATCCGGGAATCGTTATAACACACTTGCTACAATTACCGGTCGTGGAAATGATATAGCCCTTACAGGATCATTTGCTCCGCAAGGTGAAAATGATATTGCGTTAGACCTCGATCTCAATGTGAAGCAAATGCAGCTTGCAACGATGGAAGGTGCCTTTGCGGGAATGCTGAAAAATGCATCGGGAAGTGTAAATGGTAATATCAGCGTACGCGGAACTGTAAATGAACCAAAGATCAATGGCCCGTTGAACTTTGATAAAGCAAGTTTTGCATTGACAATTTTAGGAAGCCAGTTCAGGGTCGATGGTGAAAAGATCAACGTCACGCAGAATGGATTTCATTTTGATGATTTCGTCATCAGGGATACTGCAAACAATGAACTTAGGTTGAATGGCCTGGTGCAAACTCCGAATTTTGTCAACTACTTTTTTGATTTGGATGTTGATGCCACCAATTTTAAAATACTCAGCACAACCAAGAAGGAAAGCAAAATTTACTATGGTGACCTGGTGATCACGGCCAATCTTCACGTAGACGGTTCTGAATCCTATCCAATTGTAGATGGTAATCTTACTGTCAATGATGGCACTAACCTTTCTGTTGTAATTCCTCAGCGTGAGCCGGGTGTAGTTGAAAGACAGGGTGTAGTTGAGTTTGTGAATATGAGTGCGCCTGAACTTGATACTTTATTCAAGGCTTATGATTCGTTGAACTATTCTTCACTCAAAGGAATGGATATTGCCACCAACATTGAGATAAAGAAGGAAGCGAAATTCAGTATCGTGATCGATGAAGCAAATGGAGATTTTGTAAATGTGCAAGGTGAAGCTTTGTTAACCACAGGAATCGATCCCAGTGGTAAGATCACGCTTGTTGGTAATTATGAACTGGTCAGTGGTTCGTATGAAATAACATTTAATTTCCTGCATCGTCGTTTTGACATTCAGAAAGGAAGTAAGATCGTGTGGTTGAATGAACCCACAAAAGCAACGATGGATGTAACGGCAATCTATATTGCCAATACTTCTCCAATTGATCTTGTAGAAAATCAAATTGCCGGATCAGCACAGGCGATAAGAAACACTTATCTGCAAAAATTGCCTTTCCAGGTTCGTCTGCATATGACGGGAGAACTGATGCAACCTAAAATTGATTTTGATATTGAATTGCCACAGGATAAAAACTATGGTGTATCAAATGATATCATCACGCAGGTAGACAGCAGGCTCGAACAGTTGAGACAGGAACCTGGTGAAATCAATAAGCAGGTATTTGCACTCTTGTTATTAAATCGATTTGTTGGTCAGAATCCACTTGCGAGCAGCACACCGATTTTCAGTGCTGAAGCTTATGCAAGGCAAAGTGTAAGCAAACTCCTGACTGAGCAATTGAATAAGCTGGCTGCTGGTCTTATCGATGGTGTGGATCTTACTTTTGATGTTACTTCCACAGATGATTACACGACCGGCGATCGCCGCAATCGTACTGACCTGAATATTGGTTTAAGTAAAAGATTATTGAATGAGCGCCTTACCGTGTCTGTAGGTAGCAACTTCGAACTGGAAGGGCCAAAGAATACAAATCAGAAGCCCAGCAACGTAATTGGAAACCTCTCAGTTAATTACAACCTCAGTAAAGACGGCAGGTATATGCTAAGGTTCTACCGCAAGAACGAATACGAAGGTGTGGTCGATGGTTATATCATTGAGTCCGGACTCAGTTTTATTCTAAGCGTTGACTATAATCGCATCAGCGAATTATTGCGGAAGAAAAGAAAGCAAAAAGTAGAAGGCGTAAAATAATATTGTCATTGGATGAAGCCTATTTTTATTTCAATCTTGATTTTCTCAGCCAGTATTTTTGTTTTTACTGGTTGTAGTAATACCAGGCATTTGCCACCGGGAGAAAAATTATATACCGGAGCAAATGTTGTGGTCGCCGGCGCGCCATCTGTTCGTAGTAAGAAAGTATTACAATCTGACCTGACCTCGCTAACGCGTCCGAAGCCTAACACGAAATTTCTCGGAATGCGGATCAAGCTTTCTATCTATAATTTATTCCGAAAGAAAAAACCGAATTCATTTTTTGGAAGAATCAGGGAACGAAATGGAGAACCGCCTGTATTGCTGAGCCAGGTAGATCTTGATCGGAATCGAAAGGTGCTTCAAAACCATCTTAAAAACAAAGGTTATTTCCGCGCAAGGGTTGATGCCGATACTGTGGTTAAAAGAAAAATGGGTCATGCTACCTATCGGGCTGAAGTCGGAGACCAATACGCGATAAACAATGTCAGCTTCCCAGATGATAGCAGCGCGTTGTCTGTCACAATCAGGGAATCGATGGAGAAAACTCTGTTGAAAAAAGGATCACCATTTGACCTGGATGTGATAAAAGCGGAGCGTTTGCGTATTGACGCGGAACTAAAAGAAAAAGGATTTTATTTCTTTAGCCCTGACCATATTCTCGTCAAAACAGACACGACGATCGGCAATCATCTCGTGAACATGTATTTAACGATTAAGGAAGATATCCCTTCTGAAGCGCGCAAGGTTTACCGGATTAAGGATGTGTATATATACAGCGGTTACAGTCTGAATATGGCCCAGGTGGATACGATGCGCTCCGCTGCAGTGCTTTATAATGGCTATCATATCATAGACAGGAGGAAAAGATTTAAACCTTCATTGTTTAGTGATGCGATGAAGTTTGATGCCGGGGACATTTATAATCGCACGGACCATAATCTCACATTAAGCCGCCTTATTAATCTCGACCTTTTCAAATTTGTAAAGAACCGATTCCAGACAAACCACGAATCGGATTCAGCATTCCTAAATGCATATTATTATCTCACGCCACTTCCAAGAAAATCATTGAGGGCTGAGCTTACCACAATTACACGGTCAAACAATCTGAATGGTTCGTTGATATCGCTTAGCTGGCGCAATAGAAATACATTCCGGCGCGGAGAACATTTGAGTGTTTCGGTTTATACGGGAACAGATGTACAGTTTAGCGGAGCTTTGCGTGGATACAATACTTTCCGTACCGGCGGTGAAATAAATTTTGCAATACCTCGCTTTGTCGTGCCATTTGTTCGTCTTTCCAATCGTGGCGGATATGTTCCCCGCACAAATATTCAGTTGGGATATGACGTGCTCAGCAGAACAAAATTGTACACGCTCAATTCTTTCCGCGGAGCTTATGGTTATTTATGGAAAGAAAATATTCAAAAGCAGCATGAGTTGTATCCTATCAGTATCAACTATGTGCTGCCTTTGAATGTGACACAGGCTTACAGAGATTTAATCAGCCAGGATACCTTGCTGGCGCGTGCGGTTCAAAGGCAATTCATTCTTGGATCAACTTACCAGTATAATTTCAATCAACTGGCCAATGGACTTTTACCAACGAACGCGTATTATTTCAACGGCCTCATCGACCTCTCCGGGAATATTGCTGGACTTTTTTCCGGCGCAAATGTCAAAGCAGGTAAAGAAGTAACTATTCGCAATGTTCCATTCTCCCAATATGTCAAAGTTGAACTTGATGGACGTTATTATCGCAGGCTTGGGTTGAATGCTACATGGGCCAGCAGGCTGATCATTGGCGCGGGAATACCTTATGGAAATTCTGTGCAGTTGCCTTTTATCAAACAATTCTTTATTGGTGGCAACAATAGCTTGCGGGGATTCAGAAGTCGTTCTGTAGGGCCGGGTAGTTATCGTTTTCCCTCCATTACAAATTTCTTACCTGATGAAACGGGAGATATTAAACTGGAGTTGAATACCGAGTATCGTTTCAAGATCAATGGACCATTGTATGGAGCGGTCTTTATTGATCTTGGAAATATCTGGTTGTTCAATGATACCACTTACACACATAAGCCCGGGAGTCAATTCACAGCAAAATTCTTAAATCAACTTGCCGTCGATGCCGGAGTAGGAATACGCTTTGACATTACCTTGTTTGTTATACGCTTTGATGTAGGTATTCCATTGCGCAAACCCTGGCTCGATAATCCATGGGTCATGAATCAAATAAATTTCAATAGTTCTTCGTGGCGGAGAGAGAATGTTGTGTATAATCTTGGAATCGGATATCCATTTTAATACAAGGAATTTGGAATTGGGAATTTGGAATTAGGCCCTAAGCAGAGTCTTCAAAACCGAATTCCAAATTACCAATTCCCAATTCCAGTATTAATAAAGAGGTTTCAATTTTAGAATGTCGGTTGCGAATTTTTCACACTCCTGCTGAACAGCTTTTACATCTTTTGATTTCACCCATGAACCAATAACATGGTCACCTGCGTTGGGAATGGCAACTTCGCGCTTGAGTTGTTCAGCGGTTCCGAGTTGTTTGAACATTCTTTTCATTGCAGACACTTTCACTACAGCATCCTGGTGCTCTTCGTCTTTATAATAATAAAGCAGCAGGACTGGTTGTTTGATCTTTTCGAAAGTGGCTTGTCTCATTGATGTTTCAAGTAGTTCCTCCAGTTCAACAGCCGATTCAATCCTGTATTTGGGATACCAGTATCGTGCATAAATCGCTGTTGTATCCTTTGCATGATTATAATTTCCCTGGATCAATCTTGCGATCTGCAATCCCCATGGATTGTTGAGCACCCATGCGCTGGGATTGTTAATAGCGATATTGGGAGACAATAGAATCAATGCGGCAATGTCTGGATATTCCGCAGCAAGTTTTAAAGCAAGCGTGCCACCCGTTGAAGTTGACATCACGATTAATTTTCTACCAAGCTGTTTGCCGATTGCATATGCTTCTTTAGCAGAATTCCAAAGCCTGTCAGCAGTTGAATTAAGTAAGGGCTCCGTAGTATCAATGCCGTGATCTTCGAGACGGCTCAGAAACAAGTTGCATCCAAACTTCCTGGCAAATTCAATATGCACGGGATCGCCCTCTTCCTGGCTTGCGGAAAATCCATGAATATAAATGACTGCATAGTCTGTTTGTTGTTTTGACGAATCATTCCAAACTATTCTTGCTTCATTGTCAGTTTTGATTTTATGCAATGCTTCATGCGAAGCAATATAATTTTCAATCAAAGCCGGATCAGCGGGAATTGCTGGAAGTTCCTTCGTGTATTTGGGATGAGATGGTTTCGGCCCAAGAAAATAAACACCGATAATTACAAGGATGAACAATCCTAAGAACTTGATGAAACGCATGATGTCTTGTATTGTCGATTGATCGTTCAACAGACTTTGTTAAATAAATCAACAACAGCCTGAAATTACAAACTGAACTCAAGTTTCATCAAAGAATAACGCCGCTCATTCTTCCTGCCCTCGCCTTAAAGTTGTACCTTCGCCGCTCGTTTGAAATTGAGATTATGGAAATAAGAAATATAGCGATCATAGCGCACGTTGACCACGGTAAAACTACGTTGGTTGACAAGATATTACACACAACTAAGGTCTTCCGGGACAACCAGGATACAGGTGAGCTGATCATGGATAGCAATGATCTCGAAAGAGAACGTGGTATTACTATTTTTAGCAAGAACGCTGCGGTCGTCTATAAAGGAGTAAAGATCAACGTAATCGATACTCCGGGTCACGCCGACTTCGGTGGTGAGGTGGAACGCGTGTTGAAAATGGCAGATGGAGTCCTCTTACTTGTTGATGCTTTTGAAGGCCCAATGCCCCAGACAAGATTTGTGTTGCAGAAAGCCCTGCATCTTAATTTGAAGCCTATTGTCGTAATTAATAAAGTAGACAAACCTAATTGCCGTCCCGATGAAGTGCATGATGCGGTATTTGAGTTGTTCTTCAATCTTGACGCTACTGAAGAGCAGCTGAATTTTCCAACTTATTATGGCTCCGGAAAAAATGGCTGGTTTAATGATTCTCTCGAAGCCATTGACAATATCAATCCTTTACTTGATGGTATCATCACTCACGTACCTCCACCGAAAGTAAATGAAGGTTATTTGCAAATGCAGATAACGTCGTTGGACTACTCGTCATTTCTCGGCCGGATCGCGATTGGTAAAGTGGCGCGAGGTGTGATAAAAGAAGGACAGCAAATCGCTTTGATGCAAGCCGATGGCAGCATTAAGAAATCCAAAGTGAGAGAGCTTTATGTTTTTGAAGGAATGGGCAAGAAAAAAGTTACCGAAGTAATTGCCGGTGATCTTTGCGCGGTTGTAGGACTCGAAGATTTTACTATCGGAGATACGATCGCTGATGTTGAAAATCCTGAAGCATTACCGGTGATCAGTGTTGACGAGCCAACAATGAGTATGTTGTTTAGCATTAACAACTCTCCGTTTTTTGGCAGGGATGGTAAGTTTGTTACCAGCCGTCACTTACGCGACAGGTTAATGAAAGAAACTGAAAAAAACCTTGCACTTAAAGTAGAAGATACAGAAGGTGCGGATAGTTTCCTTGTTTATGGAAGAGGAATTCTGCACCTGGGGATCCTGATTGAAACCATGCGCCGTGAAGGATATGAATTGACGATCGGACAGCCAACGGTAATTATAAAAGAGATCAACGGAAAGAAAAGTGAGCCTTTCGAAAACCTCGTTGTTGACGTGCCACAGGAATATAGCGGTAAGGTGATCGACCTTGTGACGCAGAAGAAAGGAGAGATGCTCGTGATGGAAACGAAAGGTGATATGCAACATCTCGAGTTCGAAATACCATCACGCGGATTGATTGGTTTGAGAAGTAATATGCTTACTAATACTGCAGGCGAAGCCGTAATGGCGCATCGCTTTACAGAATACAAACCATGGAAAGGGCCAATCCCCGGACGTAATAATGGAGTATTGCTTTCAAAGAACCAGGAAAAAACTACCGGATATTCAATTGATAAGTTGCAGGACCGCGGAACTTTCTTTGTAGATCCGGGTGAAGAAGTATATGCGGGACAGATAATCGCTGAAAATATTAAACCTGGCGATCTTGTGGTAAATGCAACTGAACCTAAGAAATTGACCAATCACCGTGCGAGCGGAAGTGATGATGCATCACGTATTGCACCAAAGACTTTGATGACGCTTGAAGAATGCATGGAATATATTCAGCAGGATGAATGCATTGAAGTAACGCCAAAAAACATACGGATGCGCAAAGTGGTGCTCAATGAAGATGAGAGAAAGAAGCAAAGTAAAAAAATGGAAACAGCCTAGATAAAAAAAGAGCCGCTAACCGGCTCTTTTTTATTTTAAGGCATTGCATTGATTTTTGCCAATAAGTTAGGTGCGTCTTTAGAATTCAGTGCCACAAGTTTTTGATGTATCTCTTTCGCTTTTTCTTTTTGATTCTTTGCTATATAGCATAATCCAATATAGTAATAGGCCACGCCGCCCTCATTCAATTTTACGGACTTGTTTAGTTCCATCAATGCCTCATCATATCTTTTCAAGCCATAGTAGGCATATCCAAGTTCAGTAAATGCGGCTGCGTATTTGGGATTGATCTCAATTGTTTTCTTCAAATAGGGAATAGCCGCTTCATAATTTGATTTGTCATTATAACACCAGCCAACTCCGAAGTTGCAATTCTGGCTCTTTGGATTTATTTCCACTCCTTTTTTATAATAATTGAATGCCTCTTCCGGATTCTGCTTGAGGTAACGGAATACATCACCGGTACCACTATAGGGCGTGCTGCTTTTAGCATCGATCCTCATGCTGCTTGTATATGCAGATATCGCCTCGTCAGGCTGACTGAGTTTATAGTACGCGAAACCAATCTCATCGTAAGCCGGAGCATATTTTGGGTCGAGTGCTGCTGATTTTTTTAACGAGGCGATGGCATCATCGTACTGCGCCGCTTCGATCTCGCTATAGCCTTTTTTGTACCAGGTCTTACTGCTGATATCCTTCTCAGCACTACGGTCAATATATTGCAGGTAATATTGTAAAGCGTTTGCATAGTCTTTATCGAGGTCGAAGTAGATATTTGCTAATTGCCTGTATGCAGCCCCATAATCACTATCAAGTTCAATGCATCTTTTATAATCTGCAATGGCATCTTCGTATTTCTCACCGAAATCATTTGCATAACCTGACTCGTAAAAGACTTTTGCTTCGTCAGGAGATAACCGCTTTGCATTTTTTAATGCATTGATTGCATCATTATATTTTTTCTCTTCATTATAACACCAGCCCAATTCATACCATGCTTCAGCATAGGAAGGTTTTTGTTCGGTAGCTTTTTTGAAATTCTCTATAGCAAGCGCATAATTATTCGCGGCTTTAGCTTTTTTGCCTTCAGCAAAATAATCGGTGCCTGAAGGTTGTGCCCATGAACTGGTGGCAACAATGATTGCAAATAAGGTAAGGGTCAGGCGCATGATAACAATTTTAAGAGGCTAAATTAAACGGACTACGATCAAATACCAATACCAAATTCAGAGTATGAGTGAAATGATTAACGTAAAACGAGGGTTTTTATTGAGGCGCCAATCTTAAGCATGTAAATCCCGGCTGATAAAGGTGGAAGAATAATTTCCCTGCTGCCGGCATTCGGCATGATTTCGATCCGACTGACCAGCTTACCATTCAGATCAAACAAGTCAAGATGGTCTTCTCCACCAATTCCGGTGATGGTGAAACTATTTTTCGTTGGATTGGGAAAAATCGAAATATCTTCTTTTGAAGGCGCAGTGATTTTTACACTGGTGGAAAATACTTTTCTGCCGGATTTTTTTACAAGCACAACCCGATAATAATTATTGCCGGGCAAAGGATTCGCATCCTGCGACGCATACTCATTTGAAGTATTTGCCATTACCGTTTCATGTTGGACCCATGAACCACGTAAATATTTTTCAACGATAAAATAATTTATTGAGTAAGGCTCAGCGATTTTCCAATTCAACTGTGCATGCTTATTAAGATAAATTCCTGTAAACGAAATAAACTCGGTTGGTAATAACAATGAACAATAGGAACTGGCGAGTATAAGTGATTTTGTAGGTGTATAGGTGCCTGCAATCAAACCAGCCGAGCCGGCCGACGAGGGCACAGCGGCGCTGCAAGAGGCATCATGATTTAGCTCAGGTCCTGCATTGCCGCCATTTACAGTCTTAGCTATCGGCGCAGCCGGAACACTGCCTGAAAAATAAATCGCACCACCACTGCCACCACCGCCACTCCCATAGCAATAATTAATATTCAATCCATCATCTTCAGTACCTCCCTGTCCGCCATTTGCTTCAATTGTACCTGCACCGATAAAATTATTTACATCCAGTACAATGGTTCCTCCCGCACCCGCACCCGACGCACCATCTGAAGCAGCAGGTCCACCAACCTGGCCATTTGCCGAAATTTTTTTATTATTAGCCGTGAGATTCATAGTGCGGATATAGATGATACCACCTCCATGCCCGCCTCCATTTGATACTACAAAGCCATTGTTTGCGTGTCCGGCACCACCACCGCCGCCTGCAAATATTTTTTTACCGGAATGACTGCTTAAAGCTTTTCCGCCTTTTCCTGCAATGGGAACTTTACAGTTAAAAGTTCCGGTGCTTGAATTAGCGCCTCCATTGCCTCCTGCCGTTAGATTGCCACCACCGCCTCCACCATTGTTGTGATTGTTGCCACCGCCACCGCCATTTGCAGGAGCACCTCTTCCTCCACTTTGAGTAGCTACAACATCGGCGATGCCTTCACCTTTGAAAGCGCCATTTTGGGGACTCGTGCTGTTTGCATTGTATGCATAATCGATTGCGCCGGGACTATTATTGCAAGAGGAACTACTGATTCTATATGCGCCTCCACGGTAACCGCTCGAATCAGCATAGATGGGCGCATTGAGTTCGAGATCCTGATCAACATAAATAGCAATTACTCCTCCTATGCCATTCGTATTATTCCAGGGTAATGCCTTCAAAGTGTCTACTACGATTGCCGAACTATAAGTAGGCATTTTTATCAACTGTACTTTATCCGCAACCGTATATTGATTGAGTAAATGAAAAACAAAGAACGCTGTATCTGACCTGATGTAGCAGATTGTTCCCAATTCATAATTTCCTGCATTATTTAATGCGGTTGTGTCACCAAATGATGAAGATGTTGGATCGGCAGTATTAATGCCTGCTCCTTTCATTTGAATGATCATAAACTTATCGCCATAGGCAAGACCCGCAGTAGTATTAAGGCGAACGCATGCTTTTGCCGGTATCATTTCGATCACCCGGTAATATGAATTTACAATCCCGCTGATAGGAGTCTGTGCCCAGGATCTGTTTGCGCTTAACATACACGCAAAGCAGAGCAGGACAAGAAACGAAGACCGTCTTCCTCTCATCAACAGAAAAGCCGTGGACATGCCTGTTAAAATAGTAATTTAATCTTGTGTTTAAAACCGTAAAACTTAAAGGGTTTCTGCACGATTTGCCGTCATTCAACTAGTTTAGTTTCAGGTATTGGGAGTCTTAAACTTAGTTACTAATAATCAAAACCTATAATATGCCCACCATTCTCTGGATAGCTGGTTCTTTCATATTCGTAGTGCTTGGTGCCATGCATCTTGCTTATACTTTTTTTACAACTAAATTCAAACCCCGCGATCCTGCTGTAAACCTTGCTATGATGAATACTTCACCACGGCTTACAAAAGAAACTACCATGTGGAATGCATGGATTGGATTTAACGGAAGTCATAGCACAGGTGCCATTTTTTTCGGCTTGGTCAATATCATTCTGGCCCTGGAAAATTTTAGTTTAATCCAACATTCTGTGTCATTTATTATACTAAATGCCGTGACGCTCGTTTTTTATAACTGGTTAGGCAGGCGTTATTGGTTTCGGATTCCAAATACCGGCATCCTGATCGCATCCTGCTGTTTTGGAGCTGCAATAGTTTTGATGTTAATAGAAGGCAAAGGTTGATAATGAGATTGTTTTGTGTTCAAAACTTTAGATTCTAATCAAGATGTTTCGAATGAGCGGTTAAAATCCTTCAAACTGTTTTCCAGCCTTATTTTGTTCGTATTTTTGCAGAGGCAATGAAAAAAATTCTCATCATAATATTTTTGCTGGTTCAATGTTCTATTACGGCTATTGATTCAAATGCACAGTGTTCAATCTGCACACGCACGGCTCAGCAGTTAGGGGAAAAGCCTGCAAAAGGAATGAATGGCGGTATTCTCTATTTAGCTTTTATGCCATTAGCTATTGTGGGAGTCATTGGTTACAGGTGGTGGAGAACGAATCGTGATTCGGAATAGAGTGGCATCATTTTCCACTTACAAAACGATAGAGATTAAAACCTCCCTTGATATAGTTTGATTCTATCTCTTTTTTCAAATTTCCTTTATCGATATCGCGCATCCTGTTTTTCTGGATCAGGTAAAATGCTTTCTCTGCAAGCAGCCAGAATTTTTTATCAGTCACATGCGCTTTTTGCAATTGATGAATCAAAATGTCATGAAGTTCATTAATGCCTTGTTTTTGCGGGGCGACGGTTTTTACAATCGGAACTTCATTGTAATGACTTCTGAAGGCCGGCGCCATCATTAAACGAAGATTTTTTACAAACATGTCTGCATCGGGCCGGTCTGCTTTGTTGACAACAAACACATCAGCGATCTCCATCACGCCGGCTTTCATTGTTTGAATTTCGTCTCCTGCTTCGGGCACAAGAACAACAACAGTGACATCAGCCAGTCCGGCAATTTCAATTTCACTTTGTCCAACACCAACAGTTTCTATAATGATGTGATCAAACGGAAAGCATTTCATGAGATCCGCGATCTCGATGATCTTTGGATGGAGGCCACCAAGTGATCCTCTTGTAGCAAGTGAGCGAATGAATACATTGGGATTTGCATACCAGTCACTCATCCTGATACGATCACCCAATACTGCTCCCAGGTTGAATGGAGATGAAGGATCAATACAAAGCACACCGCATTTTTTCCCCGCAGCTACAAGTGAGCCAAGCAAGGCGTCAACGAGTGTGCTCTTACCTGCACCAGGAGGACCTGTAACGCCGATGATTTTTGTATTGCTGTATGGCAATGATTGCAACAGGTGTTCGTAACCCTCATATTCATTTTCGAGTAAGGAAATAGCGCGTGCCAGTGTTTTCAAATCCCCGGCCTGAACTTGTTTTAATAATTCATCCCATTGCATCTTGTGGCAGTTAACTGTTACAACTTACATCTTTATTTCTTACCCTGTATCTTGCGCAACAAAATTAAGGATCGTTAATGGAGGTCAGGGTAAATCATCTTATTTATTACTCGATCATAGCAATGATGATCTCCTTGTTTTTCTCAAGATTGATTTTGTCTGTTGCGGCCGGCATTTTTTTTATCCTTTGCTTTTTTCATCCCTTTATTAAACTTCAACTAAAGAAATTTTTTTCAACGCCTTTGCTATGGGGCATAAGCTTGCTTTTTATTATACCGCTGCTGTCGGGCCTATGGTCGGCAGATAAACAAGAATGGAGTAGTATCATCCGTATTAAGCTGCCCTTGCTCTTAATGCCCATTGCCTTTGCTGCACCATTCAAGTTCTCCAGAAAACAATGGCATAGGTTAGCATTTGTCTTTCTGATTCTCGTCACCGCGGGTACAATCTGGAGTATGCTGCAATATATCCGCGATCCTGAAGCGGCACACGAAGGGTACCTGCATGCACGCAGCATTCTCACTCCGCTTTTAAATGATCATGTAAGGTTCAGCTGGATTGTTGCACTTGCATTTCTGGTCAGTTGCTGGGTATTGAAACCATTTTGGAATCGGAGAATGCTGGCAATTGGCATTATCATCAATGCCTGCTGGCTCATCGTTTACCTACATATTCTTGCGGCAAGAACCGGACTTGTTGCAATTTATATCGTGTTGTTTTCAATTGCAGCGTGGGCTTTATATAAACAGAAGAAAAAAATATCAGCCCTCATTCCCCTGGTACTTATTATTGCATTGCCGGTGGTAGCTTATGTTTTGTTTCCAACGTTTCGTAATAAGGTCCGATACTTTTATTATGACTTCAAATATTTCAAAGATGCCCAATACCTTCCCGGCGGCAACGATGCTTCACGGGTTATTTCCTGGAAAGCAGGCCTTGCAGTAACAAACAATAACAAATTTTCCGGAGTAGGTTTTGGCGATGTATGCGCCAGCATGAATGATTGGTATGATAGAAATCATCCCGGTATGACCGCAAATGAGAAGATCCTTCCGAGTAACCAATGGCTGATGTATGGCGCCGGATCGGGAGTCATTGCTATGCTGATATTTTCGTGGGTGCTGTTTGTTCCATTTATTACTAACACGACAAATCGCTGGAACTGGTGGGTATTAAATATGATTGTGGCAATTTCATTCCTGTTTGATATCGGGCTTGAAGTGCAGTTTGGCGTTTTTATTTATTGTATGACGATATTATTATGCTGGAAACGGTTTCATATAGAAAACTAACCTGAACTTTGAATATGCAGCCGATCTCTGTTGTCATAATATGCAAAAATGAATCAGCCGTGATCGGGGAGACTTTGCAGACTCTGGCAGGTGTGACTGATGATATCATTGTTTATGATAATGGCAGTACTGATGACACTATGGAGATTGCAACCAGGTTGGGTGCAAAAGTATATTCAGGCGAATGGAAAGGTTTTGGTCAGACGAAAACAATTGCCAATGCACTTGCCAAATATGATTGGATATTGAGTCTCGATGCTGATGAACGTATTGATGAACAATTGAAACGATCTTTGATCTCATTCAATCCCTCTGGTGAAAATGAAGCTTATGATCTGCGGTTCAAAAATTTTCTCGGAAATAAATTGATCCGCCATGGAGAATGGGGTGGGGATCATCATGTAAGGCTATTTAATCGGAAGGTGATCAACTGGAATGAAGCCCCGGTGCATGAAGAATTGAATATTGGGAGCAATGTGAGGATTAAAAAGCTTGAAGGTGCAGTCTTACACCGAACAGTAAAGGACATGAAGGATTATGCAAGAAAAACTATTCATTACGCCATGCTTGGAGCAGATAAATATTTTGAGCGTGGCAAAAAATCTTCATGGCTGAACATTCGACTCTCACCCTTGTTTAATTTTATTAATAGTTATGTTTTAAAACTAGGTTTTTTAGATGGAAAGGAAGGATGGATATGTGCAAAGATGACCGCATATTATACCTTCCTGAAATATTCAAGATTAAAAGAGCTTTGGAAAAAGGCTGAGGAAAAAGCAGCCTGAAATTTGTTGAACCTGTAATTACTATGACCAATTTTATTCCCATCTTCCCACTTGGTATCGTGGTCTATCCAGGAGAAGAACTTAACCTGCATATATTCGAACCACGCTATAAGCAATTGATTAAAGAGTGCAGCGAACAAAAAAAACCATTTGGTATTCCGACGGTATTGGAAAATAAGATGCAGGATTTTGGTACACTTGTTTCGATCACCGAGATATCCAAAGTGCACGATAATGGAGAAATGGATATCAAGACCAGGGGTGAGCGGGTGTTCCGGATCTTAGAGGTAATCAAACATGTACCCGATAAATTATACAACGGTGCCATCGTCAATTATCCTGATACGCATGAAAAAGGTAATGCAGGATTGATGGTGAAAGTGATGACGGCAATACGCGATCTGCATAAATTGCTCAAGGTCACCAAGGAATTTTCCCGTGCGGATGAGCAAATTCGTTGTTACGATGTCGGTCATCATTTAGGACTATCGCTTGAAGAAGAATATCAATTGCTGGTGTTGCTCGACGAAAGACAAAGACAGGAATATTTGAAAAGGCATTTGGCAAAAGTGATCCCGATGGTGGCAGGAATGGAGCAACTTAAAGAGAAAATAAAATTGAACGGGCATTTCAAAAACCTGCCGGGATTTGATATCAGTTAAAAATTACCACCCAATTTCCTCTACATGTCTAAAACAATTTGCCTGGATTTTGGCAACACAAGAAAGAAAGCAGCGGTATTCAATGGAGATAAGATTGAAAAAATAATTTTTATCGAAGATGATAGTGTTGCAGCAATTGAAACAATACTCGTTAACCATGCTCCAGCTAAATCGATTCTTTCTTCCGTAGTCGATCATGATCCCGCAATTGAAACTTTGCTTGCATCAAAGACAAAATTTCATAAGCTCAGTCACCTGACTAAATTATCACTCACAACACCCGTTGGTAAACCGGAAACCATTGGTGCAGATCGACTGGCAGTTTGTTCAGCCGCCATTCATCTTTTTCCAAAAAAAAATAACCTCGTGATCGGTCTGGGTTCCTGCGTCACTTATAATTTCATTAATAAATATCATGAGTTTTTGGGTGGTGCAATTTCACCGGGCGTCGAAATGCGTTTCAAGGCTATGAACCAGTTTACAGCAAAGCTTCCCCTGGTCAAAGCTGACAGCAATGTTCCACTTATGGGTTATGATACAGCTACAAACTTGTTAAGTGGCGTGATACTCGGGATGGCAATGGAGATTGATGGCTTTATCGATACATATAAAGAAAAGTTTGGGAACTTTAACGTGCTTTTAACCGGGGGTGATTTAGTGCATTTGGCTTCGCACCTTAAAAACGAGATATTTGCAGACCCTGATTTAATTTTTAAAGGTCTTTATGCTATTAGTGAAGTTAATAACCCCTAAGAAAATCAATCTCTTATGGCGCTCGTTCACCCCCAATAAGCTGGTTGCTTTACTAATGGGTTTTGGACTAACTGCGGTTACTTTGCCTGCATTTTCGCAGGATAATTCTCCTTATACGCGTTATGGTCTTGGTGATATTGTTCCATCAACAAATATTAACTCAAGAGGTATGGGCGGTGTATCTGCGGGATACAACGATTTTCTTTCCATAAATTTTAATAACCCTGCATCATACGGATCATTCCAGGCGGTGCGCGAGGCGAAGTCAAAAAAATTATTATACGGTAGAGCGATACTTGATCTTGGAGTGAATTTCGAAAACAGAACTTTGATCGATCCGCGCCAGGCAACCAAGTTCACTGCAAGCAATGCATTGTTTTCTCATTTGCAGATTGGCGTTCCACTGAAAGCAAACTGGGGATTGAGTTTTGGTTTGCGTCCCATCACCAGGATCAGCTACAAGCTTACTAAAAGAGAACAGTTATTCGACGATAATACCGGCTTACCTATTGATAGTGCAATCACTTTGAACGAAGGTGATGGCGGCGCCTATCTGGCATCACTGGGAATTGGACATAGGATAACCATCAACAGCAAACAGAGTTTTAGTTTTGGAATTAATGGTGGTTATATGTTTGGTAAGAAAGATTACAGCACACGTCGCATTCTTATCAACGATACAGTTGAATATACCAGTGGAAATTTTCAAACCAAGACAACTTACGGCAATCTGTATTTCAATGGTGGCCTGCAATATGCTTCTCAGCTTGATTCCACGACTTTTATTACGTTAGGTGTATTTGGGAATATCGCGCAGAAACTGAATGCATCACAGGATCTGATCAGGGAAACTTATTTCAATGATCCATCAACCGGCAATGTGCGCATTGACAGTGTATTTGAATCTAAAAATGTCAAGGGAAAAATAGAATATCCATCTTCATTTACTGCTGGGTTTACAATTCAAAGAATTCCGGTCAATAAAAAAGGTGGCTGGTTGATTGGAGTTGATTTTCACCAGGCAAACTGGGAAAAGTATCGTTATTACGGACAGGCTGATTCGGTACGTAACAAATGGGAAATAAGAGTGGGGGGTGAATTAAGACCTTCTCTGGATGCTGCGCGTAAAAGTTATTTTGGTAACGTTGCTTATCGCGCGGGATTTTATATGGGCCCCGATTATGTGCAGGTAAAATCTAAATTGCCTGTTTGGGGTGCAACGTTTGGTTTGGGTCTTCCATTGAGGAATTATAATAAATTCAGCCCCGGCCAGGCTACTATGATCAATCTGGCTTTTGAATATATTAAGAGAGGAAACGATGATAATCTCTTAAAAGAAAACATGTTCAGAATTTCCGTTGGATTTTCTTTAAGCGATTTCTGGTTTGTCAGGAAAAAATATGATTAAGAATTTTTTCATAGCAAGTAAATCTTTTTGTGCAGCAGCCTTGATCACAGGCTGCTTCTTTGTTATTGGCTGTGAAAATGATGAAAAGGAAATCGATGAACTCACAAGAAAAGTCTTGATGGTTGAAGAAGCAATCGGCGTCAACAGCCTGATCAGCCAGGATGGTCAGATAAAAGCAAGATTAACCGCACCGCAGATGTTTCGCTATATGGCTGACACTTTATATGTCGAGTTTCCCAAAGCCCTGCATGTAGATTTTTATAATGACAGCACCGATATTGAAAGCTGGCTCGACAGCAAGTATGGAAAATATTTTGAAGATCTTGACAAAGTTTACCTGCGCGATAGTGTTGTGGTCATTAACATAAAAGGCGATACGCTCAAGTGCCAGGATCTCTGGTGGGATCAGAATGCAAGACTTTTTTATACAGACAAATACGCCGAGTATCACGCGCTGGGAAAAAATATTTTCGGAGGCAAAGGCATGGAAGCTACCCAGGACATGTCAACGGTTACATTTAAGGAGCCGACAGGGGTGGTGAATGTTGCGGATGAGTGATTGGTTGACTGGTTGACTGGTTGATTGGTTGATTTGTTGATTGATTGATTGGTTGTCTCACCGCATCGGAAAGGGAATTTGGAATTGGGAATTTGGAATTTGGTCCTCAATTGAAGCCTTTTCATTAAACAGAAAAATTCCCAAGCTTAATAACTCACCGCATAGGGACTAATTCCCAATTCCAAATTCCAATTCCTTATTGCGTAAAAAGAACAAACCCCGCTTTTCATTGCAGGGTTTGAATCACTTTGAGGAGTAACCAGGTTTGTGTTTTTCTTCGGTTGGTTTCGGCTCAAATTGTTTTCTCGATTAGGATATTAGGATTTAAACGGGACTTCCATTCAAAAAAGTAAGTTGGCTGTCGATTGGTTTTGTTTTTTTGATTTAATAAAATTGGGACGGTTTAGTTTTTCTCGATACTGGATTATCATTTATCGATCAGCCAACTTCCGGATCAAAAGTAATGTTCCGGTTTATTAACCACCAGAGCAAATACCTCATTTAATAACATTTCATAAAATACTGTTGCTACCGTAGTCCTACTGCAATAAACTCGGTTGGCATCAGTCGTTTTACTAACTTCAACTATTAAATGAAACTGTATGTCATTGAAAGACAAAACAATTTTTATTACGGGTGCCAGCAGGGGGATTGGAAAAGCTATAGCCTTGCGGTTAGCTGCAGAGGGCGCAAACATCGTGATCGCGGCCAAATCGATCGAGGAGAATCCAAAACTTGGGGGAACTATTTATTCTTCTGCCGAAGAGATAGAAGCTGCAGGAGGAAAAGCATTGGCTGTTCAGGCTGATATCAGGTTTGAAGACCAGATTCAGAATGCGGTTGACAAGGCAGTGGAGCGATTTGGAGGAATTGATATTGTGGTAAACAATGCTTCAGCAATCGGACTTACTCCCACGGAACAAACGTCTTCGAAGTTGTTTGATCTTATGCATGACATCAATGTGCGCGGAACATTCTTTGTTACCAGGGCCTGCATTCCTCATCTAAAAAAATCAAAGAACCCTCATATACTTACTTTGTCTCCGCCCGTAAATATGAATTCAAAATGGTTTGCCGGTCATTTAGCATACACGCTGGCTAAATACAATATGAGCATGATGGCTATGGGCTGGGCAGCGGAATTCAAGAAAAATAATATCGCATCCAACGCCTTGTGGCCAAAGACTACAATTGATACAGCGGCTGTAAGAAATTTACTCGGAGGTGAAGCACTCGCAAAAATGAGCAGGACACCAGAGATACTTGCTGATGCGGCTTATTATATTTTTAACCGGCCTTCCACCACCTGCACCGGTAATTGTTTTATAGATGAAGAGGTTTTTGCAGAAGAAGGCATTAGCGAACTTTCAAAATATTCTGTAGTGCCCAATGCCAAATTGTATAAAGACTTATTCCTTGATTAACATGTGAAAACTCGGAAAGGAGTTTTTACCACATAGGCGCATAGGACACATAGAAATACACACATAGATCTGATGTGAACTATAAACACGATCACAGGCCCTCATCATTCTAAACTTCTATTGGATCTGTCTATGTGTCCTATGCGCCTATGTGGTAAAAAACACCCCCACCATTGGCACGGCTTTACCAAATGAAGCTCCCCGGTTCAAGCTCGCTGTTCGCATCCCAATTCCCAATCCCCTCCCTATTCTCCATCACTTCCAAACTTCTCCGGTCTCATCTGTGGGAACAACAATACATCCTGTATGGAAACTTCATTTGTAAGCAACATGCATAACCGGTCGATACCAAAGCCAATACCTGATGTTGGCGGCATACCATATTCCAGTGCGCGAAGGAAATCATAATCGATAAACATTGCTTCATCATCACCGCGTTCCATAAGCTTTACCTGGTCTTCAAAACGCTCGCGCTGATCAATAGGATCATTTAACTCAGTATATGCATTGGCAATTTCTTTACCATTAATGATAAGTTCAAATCGCTCAACAAGACCTTGTTTCTCCCTGTGTTTTTTTGTAAGCGGGCTCATCTCCACCGGGTAGTCGATGATGAAAGTAGGTTGCGTGTAATGGTGCTCACATTTACCGCCGAAAATGGCATCGATCAATTTACCTTTTCCCCATTTCTCATCAGCCTGAACATGAAGTTGCCTGCATACCGAACGGATCTGTCCTTCATTCATCCTGCTGATGTCAAAACCAGTATGTTCATGGATCGCATCATAGATCGCAATCCGCTTAAATGGCGCTTGGAATGAAATTGTTTTATCGCCCACCTTTACATCGGTGGTACCAACAACATCTGTCGCAGCTTTTTCAAGTAACTGCTCTGTTGTTTCCATCATCCACAGGTAATCTTTATAAGCGACATAAAATTCGAGGATCGTGAATTCGGGATTATGTGTGCGGTCCATTCCTTCATTTCGAAAATTGCGGCTGAATTCATAAACCCAGTCAAAGCCTCCAACGATCAATCGCTTAAGATAAAGTTCATTTGCAATGCGCAGGTAAAATGGAACATCCAGGGCATTATGATGTGTTATGAACGGTCGCGCTGCAGCGCCTCCAGGAATGCTTTGCAAAACCGGCGTATCTACTTCGATCGCATTTCGTTCATTTAAAAATTCGCGAATGGAATTGATCATCCGCGTTCTTTTCAAAAAAGTTTCTTTTACCGCAGGATTGATGATAAGGTCCGCATAGCGCTGGCGATATTTAAACTCCGGATCAGTAACGGCATCAAAGGTCTGACCTTCTGCTTCTTTAACGATAGGCAGGGGACGCAACGATTTGCTTAGCAGCGTAAGCTCTTTTACATGTATTGATGTTTCTCCGCTTTTTGTGATAAACGCGTAACCCCGCACACCGATGATATCACCGATATCCAATAATTTTTTCCAGACAATATCGTAAAGGCTTTTATCCTCGCCGCTGCAGATATCATCACGACGAATGTAAAGTTGAATTTTTCCATGCGCATCCTGGATCACCGCGAAATTAGCCTTGCCCATATCCCTTACGCTCATGATACGGCCGGCAATGCAGACATCGGCAAACTGATCCTTAGTCTCCTCTTTATAATTGTCACGGATAAATGTTGAATTGCTGTTGACAGGATAGAGCGGTGCAGGGTAAGGTTCAATACCCATAATGATCAATTCTGCGAGTTTTTCCCTTCGCAATTGCTCCTGCTGCGACAAATCCTGAGGAATGAGTGCCATTGTTTGAAAATTGGCTGCAAAGGTACTTGATGACCTGCAGATCAGCAAAGGATTTCGGCTTGCCGTAAATGTTGATTAGTTGACTGGTTGATTGGTGGTGCGGACTGATAACGTAGTGCCGCTTCCTTTGCACGCCGCGTGGAAATGAATCAGTTCAATAACTTGATGATTCCTTAGTTATTCATTCGGCTATTGTCTCTTTCCGACAAAAGCAGCAACCCGCTTATTCATTACACGAAACCATGCCGGTGGTACCAATGCGAGAATGATCATGCCTGAATATCCAGCGGGCTGCTCAGGTGAGTCTTCATGTCTCGAGAGTTCTTCATAAGATCTATTTGGATGCATGTGATGATCTGCATGGTTTTCCAGGTGGAACAGGGAAAGGCCATCTTTTGCACGCGGGGCACTCCATGCATGATGTTCATTTACTTTTTCAAAATGCCCGGGATCGGTTTCGTTTCTGAACAATCCATAGTGTTGAAGATAATTTGTAACATGCAACAAGCCAATTGCAACAAGTGCCTGCGACATTATGAAAACTATCCCTGTCCAGCCGGTGAAAATAGTCAGCAGGGAAAGAAAAATGAATTCGCATATAGCAAATAAAAGCATCCTGTTTCGAAATCCCATCACGCTGAATTTTTTCTTCATTAATCTCTTACACTCGATCTCCCATGCATTCGTAAAAGTGTGGAGTACCGCGCGCGGAAAAAATCTATAAAAAGACTCATTAAATCTCGCCGTATGAGGGTCTTTGAATGTGCATGCATAAACATGATGCCCGCCAAGATGTTCGATGCTATAGTGCAGATAAGTTTGCTGCAACAACAGCAAATGCCCTGCTATCTTTTCTGTTTTGCTAAAACGGTGAATAAATTCATGTGCCAGCGTAAAACCCAGCACTCCATTCATGATACCAGTGGAAATAATGATACCGATAAAAGCAACAGGAGATAAATTTTGACTCGTTGCGCGATACAAGGCCCAGGCCGTAACACCGATCAATACCGGTACGAACAACAAAGCGACTAACCGATAAGCGCGTGAAGAATAGTTTTCAGGTTCGTGATCATGAGAAAGTTTTTTTTCCGGAGCAATTAAGTTATACAAAGGATGAAGGATGAAGCAGATCGCAGGCACAAGAAAATTCCACCATTCTCCAAGCAAACTTCCCGTCACTACTAATGCCGGAAGCAAAAGATACCTGAGAAATAAAAGCGGATTCATGATTTTTCCAGTTTTGAGACCGGGAAATAGGCTTTGCAACCCGACAGTTTCATTTGCAATATATAGTCTGTAAGTGATGCATCGAAAGCAGAAAACAACTTACGTTGACAAAAAGGACAATTATGAATATCGCCATCAGTATCTACATAAACATAATCTGTGCCTGAGCCCGAACAACCAAACCGACGGCTTCCATAGCCATGATAAGTGATCGTGGGATATGAAGTATAAGCAGGATCATAATTATATGTCTCAAAAAATTCTTCAAGTAGTTTTTGATGCTCTGGCCTGAGTCCAACATCCTGTCCCGCATAATGACCTACGGCTTTGGGTTCAAGCAACTGGATGAAAGCTACACCTGAATTTTTTGCAAGCTCAGCATAGCGTTCAAGGTTTTGATGAGTGACGAACCCGCGTGTTGCGCAAATTGAAAAGCAAACTGTAAGACCTGCTTCCCTGCCTGATTGAACGGCTTCAATAGCTCTTTCGTAAGCGTCTTTTACTCCACGGAATGCATTATGACGATCTTCTTCATAGTGATCAAGACTGATCGTAATTCCTGTAAGCCCTGCCGATTTTAAGAGCGTGGCTTTTTCCGCACTCAATGAGTAACCGGTAGTGTAAAGCCAGAAATCAATGCCTGTTGGGGCGTTCTGCAAAATATAAATGATGTCTTTTAGACGATTAAGTGGTTCGCCACCGCTCAATTGAATCTGCGAAACTCCCAATGCATGAAAACGTTGCACAATCTCCAGCAGTTTTTCGCGGCTTAATGTTTCGGGTTTATTAAGATTGAGCCATTCGCAACAATGCTCACATTGAAAGCCACATTTTTTTGTGATGGCAAATACCAGGGTCGAAATACTCGGCGGGTGGCCGCTATCAAATCTTTTTAGCTGATGTCTTACATACCGGTTGAATGAAAGAGAAGGCCAGCCTGGTGTATTGAAGTTGACAAAATATTTTCTGCCGGAGCTTATGAATTTGGGCAAGGGATGATCGTTGCGATATTTGTCACGCAGCGCTTTCAGCTCTTTTACCTTACGTAACGCAAGAAATGGATTCCTGTACATGACCAACGCTATAGACATAATATTCAGCCAGATCATTTTTCTTACGATAGTTAGCCGAAATCCTTTGACCATAGTCACGTGTTGACTCCGCGGCGCAGCAACTGTGTCCGATGAATTTTTTATAAGAGATCCTGGTAAAGCGGTTTCCATTTTATACGAAACTTTAGTGTGCTGCGAGAGATTCAAGATTTGTATTCCTGAATTTCTTGTACAATGAAAGACTGAAATTGGCTAAAGCGCCGGGTTTCCTGAACTGGCTTAGGAAATTTATGTCAGGTTTATTTTGAAAATCTCTGACATGTGTGTAGTAACCACGCGTATGGAAAATATATGAATGCGTCTTGCCTTCAGCAATTGGTTGAGCCTTGTATTGAATAGTTGCAACATTGCCGGGTACTGGCTGCTCGAGATAAGTTCCATCACTTTTTGATAAAAGCGGCAAAACATTTTTACCGGTTTCGTCTATCGCTTTTATTGGTGACAATGTTTCTACTTTTATTGGTGCATCTGTGGAGTAATCAATGGCGACATAATCAATTTCCCAAAACATGAATCCACTGCTCAACCTGATTTCTGCAACTGTTCCGTTTATGTTAGAGACATCTATTGGCACTACAACATCACGGGTGGCAACAGGTCCTATCGTGGTGATATCGGTTAACTTTTGCCATCCATCGGAAGTTTTAATCAACACTTCTAACGGCATTTTTTGATCTTTGGTCCATTTAATAAGATCTGCTGCGGGTTTCTTTAATTGATCATTGGTATAAGTGCTGTAATAAGTGCCAAGTCCTTTTGCAACTTGTCCATATAAATAATCAAGCCAGTAAGAGTTTTTGATAGAGAGTACAAGTTTTGCTTTTGAGGCTTCGGCCGGCTTGCTGAAACTGATATCTGCATAATTGCTCGCATTCAATGATAAGGTGTCATCAAAATGCAGTAGACGATTATCGTGCGCTTTGGAGATAGATTCTAACACATCGTTGTTGTTACAGAAAACGGCACTCAGTGGTGTTTGAGGCTCACTGACCTGGTAAAGATTTCCTTTTTCATCTGCAAGCACGCGGCTATTTTGATCATGCGTTATCACAAGGAGATCGGCAACATCGGTAAATTGCTTTTCCTGCAACTCATTGCTGATTTTTACCTGGAGCAGACCATTTGCGTTTGGCTTCATTCGCAAAGGCATATAATCATCCCGTGCCATCTGCGGATAAATGGCACCTCCGTAAATTTCTCCCTGCAATACAAACCGATCACCATCATCCGCGCTCACGAATGGACAGGAACTTTTTGTTGCGGCAATAATAATTCCTGCTACTGTCAGTGCACCAACCGTGTAGCCAAGCGCGCCAAGTACATAACTGGTGGTAGTTCGTTTTCTGTCAATTTCCAAAACTTCGATAGTTTGCACCTTATCAAGTGCCAACAGATATTTTCCAGGTCTGGCTTCGGGTTCTGCTGGAATATAAAGATGTATCTCATTAAGCACGCCTTTGTCTTCGAGTTGATACTTTTTATATTTCATCTTGCCATCGCGCCCTTTTACAAGATGGAGTTTATGCAATGGAGAGAGTGTGTCGAGTTCGCATTCAAGCGTTTTTTGGTCTGCGCTTAGCACCAGGTTATGCATGTAATAAGCCTCTGAAGTTCCATTGCGGAGAACAAAATACCTGTTCTCTGATTTCATGCTATCAATCAAATGAGCCTTTTGTGTACCGGGAGCATTTGTTGTTGTTTTCGCTTTGTAATAATTGTGGCAACTGAAAACTAAGATCAGCAGACTTAAGCCAATAGTTAGCTTGTTGATTTTTTGTGGAAGTTGGCGCATGTTGCAGATTATTAGGAATTAAAAAAATCAGCATTGAAATGGGCCGGAGGAAGTTAGATAGGGAGCGGGCAACTTCGACTAAGTCACAAAATCTTTATCAAACAGAATGCATTGGCTTTTTATACTGTTAATATACTGCATGTTTGCAAACCTTGAGTAAAATTCATTTCTGGTTTTTTCAGTGATCTATAAAATGAATTTTACTCCAAATGCGGGATATCGCTTCAAGCAAAGATCTTTTCGCTGAATCGTCATCGAATTTTCCATTCTTATGAAGACGTTTGTCGCATTTGCTTTTTTCCAGTTTCGCCTGGCAGCAAGACTTAAGGGTATACTGCCGACGATTGCAGCCATGCCAGTATACATCATCACACTGGGGAAGGATTTATATTCCTTATTCACACCTGGACGAAAATCAAGTTGGCCTAACTCTAAAACCATCCCGATCAGGCATACCGTAGAGCCGCTTACACCGAGGATGATAGCTGCCGTTTTTTGACTTTTCGCTTTTTGCAATAACTCCAGCCTGGTTGCGGACATATCAGGAATATTCTCCTGCGCAAATAACACGGTAGTGATGAAAACTGCCGAAAGAAATAGAAATTTTTTCATGATGCATTTTTCAACCAATGCCAACATTACTGTTTTTTCATTTTGAGGATATATCCTATGCGAATACCAAAATAATGACTGCTGAGTTTATCATTATCTGTAGCCTGCGGATAAAGATTGCTCAGACCCTGGTTATAATTTAATGCTACAAGGAGACCATTCTTACATTCTACGCCGGCGAGAACATTAGCACCAATGTCAAATCCTCTCATATCGTCATCTTCGGAATTTCCGAAGTCAAGATCTTGAGAAAAATCATCAGTGCCATCATCATATTTTATTTTACCTGCTACAGACAAACTCAATGAAGGACCGGCACCGATAAAGAAATTACAGGCAGCGCCGCCGGATTTGTAAATAAAATTTAAAGGAATCTCAATACTGTTGTTTGAAAGTTTGATTGTGCCATCATCTCCACCTCCCAGGTCGAATTCTTCCTTTGTTCCTTTCTGAACAAAATTCAGAGCGGGCTGAAAACTAAAATTTTTTGATAAGGGAATATCGGCAAGTACCCCTAACGTGAAGCCTAATTTGGATTTACCATCATCAGTTTCGCCATCGACTTTAGCATGATAATTAGAGATGGTCAGACCTCCCGTAAATCCAATGGATTTTTTTTGACCAAAAATGTTGAGTGTTAGAAAAAGCATTAGTCCGGTTGAAAGCAAAATCTTTTTCATAAACAAGTGGTTTAAGATTTAAAAGATGTTAAATGCCTTACCTAAACTAATAAACCATAATCTTCAATCCTAATTGATTTTTGCATATCCTTTTCAGCTTCTGGTAAATTTTAATAATGCGGGTTCCAAAACTGCGTGAAAGCTGGTAAATGGGGCTTGAATTCAAGGCTTGGGTAAAAATGCGTATTTCGCAAAAGTGATATTACTATGCTGCCAACGCAAAGCCTTAAAGTATCGTCAAACTTCCTGGTATTTGTTGTATTTCTGAATATGAGCAGCTAATTTGCCCACCGTTAAACCGATATAATTATATGAAAGCCTTGCTGAAAGCTAGTTTAATCCTGTTACTCTTTATCTCCGCGCATGCTTCCGCGCAAATCAAACTTCCCAAGATATTTAATAAATCATCCGCTGCCGGCATTACTGAAAATGAAGCAGGACAGGGGATCAAAGAAGCTTTGACTCAGGGTGTGACGAATGCCGTGCTCAACCTAAACAAGACCGATGGATTTTTCGGTAGTGATATTTATAAGATGTTGTTGCCCCCGGATGCTAAAAAAATAGAAACGACATTACGTAAAGCAGGTATGGGTGGAGAAGTCGATAAAGCAATCCTTTCTATTAATCGCGGGGCTGAAGATGCCGTTGGGTTTGCAAAAGATATTTTTATCAGCGCCATCAAAGAAATGACATTGACTGATGCGTTGAATATTGTGCGTGGCAATAAAGATGCTGCAACGCAATACTTCAAACAAAAAACAACCGAGAAGTTGATCGCAGCATTTACACCACCTGTAAAAACATCTTTAGATAAAGTGGGTGCGACAAAACATTACACGGATATTGTCAATACATATAATAAGCTGCCGATGACGTTCAACAAAGTAAATCCGGATCTGCCGTCTTATGTTGTAGTGAAGGCAGTGGATGCACTGTTTGACCAGGTAGCGAAAGAGGAAGCAAATATTCGTGCAAATCCAGCAGCCCGCGCAACTGATATTTTGAAAAAAGTATTTGGCAGCAAATAATTTTTAGCTTGTGGTAAGCAAAACCTGCCAGGCATCCTTTACCCGGCCTTCAGCAAGTAACTTCTTTGCATAGTTGTGCAGTTCATTTTCCAGTTCGACAGGATTGATACTGTAATATTGAATGATATGCCTGAGAAACGGATCTTCAAATGATGCCGCGATCACGGGAATTTCCTGCACATTGGCTAGCTGGCCAAGATCATTGCCCGTAAGTAACCGGCTTTTTCGTATAGCATCAGGCAAAGAATCTATCCCAATGCCTAACTGTGTATTGGGTTTTTCTACTTTGAACAGGTTTTGCTCATTGACCACACAATACCAATCCCCACCTAATCGCGCGATATGATTGATCTTTCTCTGATCCATTTTTTTATTTCCATCGAGCAGTGAATCGTCAATATGAATTACGAGCACCTCACAGATCACCAGGTTGCCGGCTCCTCCTTCATTTCCCAAAGTTTTTATTTCCTGGACGCGACATTCAAGTTTCAGCTTGCTTTCCTTCACCATTGGCGGCGTAACCATCGTTGCGGGTTCCGCAGTAAAACCGGCTTTTGAAAATTCATTTGTTCCCCTGGGATATTCGCAACTGGCAAGCGAAACCTGTTGTACCATGTCAAAGGTTACAATGTTGATAACAACCTCAGGCACTTCCATCACATTTTCAAGCGTGTGCTTGGTGGTGTTATCTCTTATTCTCCGGGCTGGTGAAAAAATAACGATGGGTGGATTTGATGAAAACATGTTAAAGAAGCTGAAGGGACTCAAATTAACTGAGCCCTGTTTGTCTACGGTCGAGGCAAAACATACAGGCCGGGGCGCAATGATATGTTGCAGGTAATATTGTTTGTCAACCGGCTTTAACGCTTTGAGATCAAGGATCATAAATGAAAATTTGAGCGACTCACAAATATCAGCAATTAAATTCCAGATCGAAGTTTGCCGGCCAGCGCGAAATTTTTTGAAAATGTGTAACAATGAACCCGGAAGCCACGTTCTACGAAATATTTCGTTTATTTTTAAATCTAAAATCAACAGTCATGAGAAGGTTATTATTTGTCTTGTTATCGGTTTCCTTACTGAATTTACTTACCGTCAGCGCGCAGGAATCAAAGGATAAACCCAAAATTGAAGGCAGTGGAAAAATTATTACCCGCGATGTGCCGGTGCAGGGTTTCGATCAATTGGATATCACAGGCGTATTCAGTGTTCATCTTACTCAAGGCAATGCTGAAGGTGTAAAAATCGAAGCTGATGATAATCTCCAGGATCTTTTTGAAGTAAAGAATGAGGGCTCGAAGCTGATTGTGTCAATGAAAAAAGACACCAGGTTTGAGTCAAAAAAGAAATTGAAAGTCTATGTTTCATTTAAATCGATCAAGAGCATGGATCTGAAAACAGTTGGCGATGTGTCTTCTGAAAAAAGCATGAGTTTCGAAGACCTGAAGCTGGAAAACAAAAGTGTTGGTTCACTCAACTTCAAACTTACAGCCAACACGCTTAATGTCGATAACAAAAGTGTAGGCGATGTGACGCTGTCGGGTAAAGCTCAAAGTGCTATCATTAAAAATAAAAGTGTAGGCAGCATCAATGCGGGTTCTTTTGTTGTGCAGACCATGGAAATAGATAATAACGGCGTTGGATCTGCCGAAGTAAATGCAGAAAAAGAACTAAAGGTCAAAGATTCTTTTCTTGGAAAAGTGACAAACAAAGGAAGCGCAGAAGCAAAAAGAACCAAGAACGTCAAGATCTAATGGATCATTTCTTCTGATTTAATATACTCCAGTCGGTGTCCTCTGCAATTATTGTATTAGATAATTTGCCTAGGGCATCGACTTCCATTTCAATCACGTCATTAGGCTGAAGCCATTGTTCTGCGTAGTTTGCATTATTTAGTTTGCCCGTACCATTCAATTCAAGAAAACAACCTGTTCCTACAGTACCACTGCCAATGATATCACCCGGGTACAGATCCACTCCATAAGAAGCCCGCTCAATGATCTCTGCAAATGTCCAATCCATATCACCAAGGTTTCCCTGGCTTACCTGCACACCATTGACATTGCAAACCATATTCAAATTCCATGCTTTACCTGTATGATTTTCTTTTGCGGGTATTTCAAAGGGAGTCAATTCATCTTTCCAGCACATTGGGATCCTAAGCTTAGAATTCCACGTGGACAAGTTGTCGCG